>Ga0157371_10003160_pt1 | contig 15172 bp, 16 predicted proteins | sample C45metaG_FD_113462 | JGI IMG/M metagenome (GOLD analysis project Ga0157371, IMG submission 113462) | Corn rhizosphere microbial communities from Kellogg Biological Station, Michigan, USA - C4-5 metaG | ecosystem: Host-associated > Plants > Roots > Rhizosphere > Soil | place: USA: Michigan...
AAGGGACGGTGCAGGTATTGCGGCGCCAGAAAATGCTCGGAGGTCAGGTCCCATTGTTTGATCGGCTTTCCACTCGTGTTTTTCACCCGCACCGAATATTTCCCCGGCGTGTTCCAGAAATTTCCCGCGACGAATTTCAGCGGGCACGAACCGGCCGGCGGCTCGTAGATGGTAAAGGTGCTCATCATGCCCGCTTCCATGTGGTCCGCCACATGACAATGGAACATCCATACTCCGGGATTGTCGGCCACCATATCCACCGAGAGAGTAGTGGCGGGAAGCAGCTCCACCACGTCCATGTGCCGGAGCGGGTCGCTTACTGTCAATCCGTGCCAGTGCGGCGTGTGCAGATCTTTTTCATTACCCATCGCCATCACATACCAGCGGACCGTCTCACCTTTTTTCATGACCAGGCCGGGAAGGTTTCCGAAGACGTAGCCGTTGATGGCATGGAAGAGCCCGGCGTCCTGTCCGCGCAGTTCATCGAAGATCATGAATGAGGTGGCGAATTCCCGGTCCACATCCTTCGGGCTGCCGTCGGGTCTGGCCTTGCCTTTGGCGGTGATGATGATGGGCCCCATCAGGCCGGCGTTTATTTCGCTGAGCCCGGCCGAGTGCGGGTGGTACCACCAGACCACGGAGCTGAGCTGTCCCGGCCCGGGGCCGCTCCCGGCGTCAGCAAACCAGTGATAGGTGAAGCGTCCGTTAGGCGGAACCAGCGAACCGCGTCCCGCGGGCACGTAGTAAGCCCCTTCGTTGTCCTTGTCGTAGCGCAAACCGTGCGGATGAATCCCGTGAGAGCTGCGGCCGCGGTTGAGAAAGTCCACGACGATTTCATCGCCGACTTCTCCGCGAATCACGGGCCCCATGATTCCCAGCCACTCGGGTTGGGGCTTGCGCACTTTAAAGGTGGCGTCGGTGTATTCGATGTAGCGGGTTTTCGGCCACTTGGTCTGCTTTGCCCAGGGCTGGGGAATGGGACGGCCCTCGGTCAGGTTCAATCCGCTGGGCGCGTAGTCCCAGGTGACGTCTTCGGCTGCGATGTAGTAATGACGGGTAACCCCGAAAGCCGGAAGCGTCAGGAAGAGAAGAAAAAATGCGAGCCGCGGCCAGGGTACAGTCCTCATGACTCCATTATCCCTGAATTGGCGCTCGCGGCGGCGCTGAACTCAGGGTAATGAGCTCAGACTGATGAACTCAGACTAATGAACTCACGGCAGGTGGTCCATGTAGCAGGGCATCGTGTCCGGCTGCACTGGCGGCGTGGGCGGCGTCATCCAGGGCGCATTCACGAAGTCGAAAAACTCGCTCATGTTGAACTGGGCTTTGTCGCGCTCCGTGAGCGGATCCAGGCCGAAGCGCGTCTCAATGAATTTGAGGATCGCGGTGTAGTCGGCGGGCGTATGCGAAACGTAGTTCTTCTTCGAAAACGGCGAAATGACGATCAGCGGGACGCGATACCCGGTGTACACGAAATCACAAGTGGGGCCGGTCGCGGTAGTGCAGATGTCGCCGGGCATCAGGTCAATGCTGGTGCTGGGCTTGATTCCATCTGGACTCGGCATGGGAACCGGAGGCACATGGTCATAAAATCCGCCACCCTCGTCCCAGGTGAGAATGAATACCGAGTCTTTCCAGTAGGGGCTCTTCATCAACGCATTGATCAGTGTGGATACGTATTTCGATCCGGTCTGGATCCTGCCCGATGGGGCGTTGGGATCCACGCCGGCGTGCTCGTCCGTGCCTGCGGCGAACCCCGGATCAATTTCCGCCACCGCCGGCAGATTCCCAGTGGTCAGGTCAGTCAGGAACTGGGACGCGGGCGCAAAACCCGATTGGTGGGTGGGGGCGAAGGTGAACATGCTCAATTCCGTCCCACTGCTCAGGGGGACGTTCGTATCATCGGTCACATAAACCCGCCACGATACTCCCTTGTCATTCAGGGCCTCGAAAATCGTCTTGTTGGGCAGCTTGGTGGTGGTCAGAGGATAGGCCCGTCCGGCTGAAGTTGCCGCCATCAGGTACATCCGGTTGGGTTGGGTGCGGGTCATGGCCGGCGAGAACCAGCGGTCCGAAGTGCCAAAGTTCGACGCCATGAAGTAGTAGTAAGGAAGGTCGGTGCCATCGTAATAGCCCATAGCCCGGATTCCGTTGATGTCGTTGAATATCGGAGTTCCCGTCCGTGCATCATGCGCCGCCGTGCGCACCCATCCATCCATGGTCGCCGTTCCAGAGAGGGGACTGTTCATGTTCCAATCCACGTGCGACTCGTTCCAGGAAGGACTGGGGTTCTCCACGCACTGAGAAAGCATGTGAAACGAAGCCACCGCTGGACTGTTCGCGCTGGTATGGCAATCGTTGGGAGGAAAAGGCTCGGACAGGCTGGGATCGCAGCCCGGACTGGTGGCGGCGGGCTGTGACGGGTTGTTGAACTGGGGCAGGCCGTCAAAGTCGCCCGGAATACCATTGGCCGCGCGGTACTCTTGCATAGCGCCGAAGTAGTGGTCGAGGCCCCGGTTCTCCTGCAGCATGAAAATAATGTGATTGATGGACTGCGTGGTGGCGACGAAGGTCGCCGTCGCGGTCTCCGCCGCGGTTAGCGTGACAGTGCATGCCGCAGTGCCGGAGCACGCGCCGCTCCAGCCATCGAAGGTGTAGCTGGTCCCGGGTGTGGCCGTGAGTGTGATTTGCGTCCCCGAAGCGAAGTTCGCGGTGCACGTTCCCGGGCAGTTGATGCCGGAAGGAGTGCTGGTGATAGTTCCCGAGCCCGAACCCGCGGACGTGACCGTCAAGGACACGTCGGAGCCTCCGCCGGGACCGGGTCCGCCGCCGCTAACCAATCCCCGGCAACCCGCCAGAAAAATAATGCCCAGCACCAGCGCTGCCCCTGGAACCACCCTACGCGAACCGGCCATGGACATCCCCCTCCCAAAAACTGCACTTTGGATGAAGAATCATGGAGATAGGTTGTAGGGGTGAAAGCCCTTCTTTCAGCTGAGGCAGGCCAGATTCGGCGTTGGACGGCGATCTGCGAACTCCTGGCATCGTCCTGTGATTTCAGGTACTTAACGCCATCCTTTAGCGGCATGCCCTGGCCCCGCCGGTTACGCCGGCTGCTCGATGGGTACGGAAAAGCCGTAGAAACTGTCCACGGCCTCGGAAACGGTGCCAAAGATCTCAAACAAACGATCGACTCGGGTCAACTCCAGTATGACGGCCGACGAGGGAGGGATGGCGGCGAGTTTCAAATCCCCGTTCTGCTTCATGGCCTGTTCCATGCAGTGCAGCAACATGTCCACGCCGGCGCTGTCGATCTCTGTGACCTGGGAGAAATCAAACACGACGCAGGGCCGGTCGCCGGTGAGGAGCGGCGTCACTTCGCGGAGAAAGTCTCGGACCTGTCCCGACTTCAGTTGCAAGGGCAATTGCTTGACCGATACGCGTCTTTGAGGTGTCATAGTTTCATCGACCTACTCAGGATATACGGCCAAAATCTCTCCGCCCGGCGAAGCTGAGATGCTGATGCTGTGCGAGCCGATGCCCGTAGCTTTGGGGGTCGGGCGTTTGAGCCCGTTCGCCAGCGACTTCTTTGCCGCGCAATAATAAAGCCGGGCGGCAAACGCGGCATCATCGGTAACCGCATCCAGGCCGGTGAAGGCTTCGACAAAAATATCCCGAGTCAGGTTCTCCGCGGCATTTACATCTTCCGTGACCCTCAGGCTCAGGGAATAGATTCGCCCGGCGTGCTCATGATAGAGAGCGGAAAGCGCCTGCCGGTCGCCCGCTTTCGCGCGGGCTAGAAGCGCAGGCTCATCCTCGGCCAGCGATGTCCTGTCTTTCAGAATAATGAGGTTCGCAGCAGTTATGGCAGCCAAGTTCGTTTCCCCCAACTTCGAACAGCCCGGCATCAAGGCTCCCACAGCTTAGACATGGCGAGCCGCATGGTCTATCGGGTTGTCTCTGTACTCTCCCTTACGTCTTTGCTGTACTACCGGTATCGAGCCGCGCAGCCAGTCGCCGCCCGGCTCGAACCGTCACCCGTCGTAGCTCACGGTCATCAGCACGGCCAGGTTACCGGCTGACATCGATCTGATTCAGGACCTGTCGAACATTAGGCGTTGCCTGCGCCAGTTGCTCGGCCCGATTTCGTTCGGTTGGTGTCTTCACGCTGCCCTTGAGAGTGAGAACACCATTCTTGGCGTCGAAGCGGATGTGCTGCTTGTCCAACCCGTGGGCCGTCAGTGAGGCCTTGTATATCTTCTCGATCGAAGTATCCAGGTCGGATGCAATTTCCTTGGACTCGGACTCCGCTCCCACCGGCTGAACGCTGATCTCGTTGGCGATGGTCCGATTGGCGGCCGCCGCCTTCGCCACTTCCCCGGCCTGCTGCCTGGCGTTCTCAGAGTGGACCTTGCCTCCCAGCGTGATCGTGTTCTTGTCCTTGTCCTCATCCACGGTGACGTCCTGCAGTTCCGCCTGTTGCAGGGCCTGTTTAACGCTGTCTTTATAAGAGTTGTCATCGCTGGTTGCGGTCTGCGACGCCCGCTGGCAAGCCAGTCCGATCAACAGCACAGGAACAAGCGCGATGGCTTTCAGCATGTTCAATCTCATTGAAGGCTCCTTCGAATAGTCAGATTCTCTAACCGGGCCCGTTATCCATTCGCCTTTGAGGCTGGCGTAGATTACCCCAGCCCCGCGCACTGCACGATCAGATACAGGCTGTAGCAGCCCGGAAAAATAACCTGAGAACCAGGGAGCGGTTGTGTGGGTCGGGCACTCCTGTCCAACGCTTTTAAACCTGATGTTGGGTTTGATTTACGTGCCAAAAGTCAAAAGCGTCGGACAGGAGTGTCCGACCCACACGGCCTCTACATATCAAACATGCGGAAAACCGCGGGCGGGCTCTGACTCTGCAGGATGGGCAGGGCGACGTTGTGCACCGGAATGCCGGCGGTGGTCTTCCCGTCGGGAAAGCCATGATGAGCATGTCCGTGCAGTACCATGTCCGCCCCATGACGATCGATCACCTCGGCCAGGCGCGAACTGCCGAGATAGGGATAGATTTCAGGGGACTCGCCCCGCGCCGTGTCCGCAACCGGAGCATAGTGCAGCACAATTACGCGCTTCGAAGTTCGCAGTTGCGCCATGGCGCGTTCCAACTTCAGGGCTTCATCGATCGCGGCCTGAACGAAGGCCTTGACTTCAATCTCGCCGAATGCAGTCAACGCTCCCCTGCCGAATCCTCCCGGAAATCCTTTTGTGCCGGCAAAGCCGATGCCATCCCGCTCGTAGGCGGTACCGTCGAGAAGTTTAATGCCGGCTTCGGTCATCATGCGCGTAAGTTCCGCTTGCGCTCCGCTTTCGTAGTCGTGATTTCCCAGGACGGCCACGATAGGGAGGCGCAGCCGGACCAATGAGTTCAATAATTGCTCCATCTCTGCCGGCTTGCCGTAGTTCGTCAGGTCACCCGCGATCACCAGCAGGTCCGCCATGTCCCGGACCGGCGCGAGCTGTTCCTGAATCGCCCCGAATCGGGGAGAGAAGAAATGCAGGTCGGCAGTGGCGCCAATTCTCATGGATTCACTTCCGTCCGGCCGCGCTCAAGGCCCGAGCGCGGGGTACGGCTACCGCGGCCTGGGCGCGACGAATGCCCAGGATGTCCTCCATCCCCCATTCTGACACGTCGATGGCAAACATCTTGTCGTCCACCAGGCTGCCGCGGAATTGCGCGGCAGGATTGCGGTCCGTCAGTTCATTGGAAAAACGAACCAGCAACCGCTGCCACACCCACGACGGCACGTAGTGACTGTATGCGGGATAAACGTAGCGGTAGAGCACCAGGGCAAAGAGCAGGATTTCCCAATGCTCCTTCACCAGGGCCAGAATCCTCTCCCAGTCAAGCTTTCCCTGGCTGGCATAGATGATGTGCGCGATGTCAGCCCCGTCGAAGCGCTCGCGCCGCACTACGAAGAGTTTCGAGGCCAGCAGTTCTTCCGCTGCCAGCACGCGTGCTCGCACATCCAGCACCATCGCCGGGCGCGCATTCTCGATCCAGGACCGGTCCACCGTAATCACGGCATTGCTCATGCCGGTAATCAGGTCGATGAAAAATCCGTGGCGATGCGCTTTGTGCAGCCAGACCGGATCTTTTACTTCGCAGCGAAAACCATTTTTCCTGAGACACCGCAGGGCCGCCGGCACGTCTTCCGGCGTAAGAAACAAGTCCAGGTCCTTGGTGGCGCGCCAAATCCCGGTATGCACCTGCAGCGCGAATGCCCCGGAAACGACGTACGGTACCCGGCAGCGGTTCAACTGCATGAGAGTTTCGCGAAACATCGCCTCCTGCTTCGGAGGAAACTTCGGTCGCAGCGAAGAACTCACCGGAAGTCTGGCTGATGGAGGCACGGCAGCCTTGGATGGCAAAGCGAACTGGGGCGTTGCCGCCACTCCGCCGGGTGTAAGAACCGCGACGGCCAATTTTGGGGAATGTCTGGTCTAACCACAAAGTCGCCCTACAGGTTCTTCCGGGATGAAATTACCCACTAGACAGGATTGTGGCGCCGCGCCCTGCTCGCTATTCTCTGCCCATGCTTCTAGTTTCCACTTGTGATCCCCCCACCAGGCAGGCATCCGGCTTCCTTTTGGAAAAAGGGCGCCTGCCTCTCGCCTATCAATGCGCGGATTGCAGTGGCTGTTCTTACCGGAAGCACAATTCCCAGAGGTAACCTTGTGATGGACATATCCTCCGCCAGCGTACGCATTCGGAGAGGTCTCTGATGACACCATCGCCACCCACGGGAACCGGCTTGCCCGAGCTTCCCGTTGTCCCAGACTCAAATCAAGCAGTCGTGACGCCAGAACAGGGACGCGTCCAACCCGACGCTCTCACCGCTGATCTGCAGGAGGAAGCGGAAGTTCTGCAGGCTTCCATTAAAGCCGGATCGGTGGCGCAGATCGTGGTGGCGGTGATCGCGGTCCTGGGGTTGATTTATCTGCTCAAGTTTGTCCTGATCACCACGCTGGTTTCCGTACTCCTGGCCTTCGTGCTGGAACCGGTGGTGAGCGTTCTCTCCCGCATCCGCATCCCCCGCGCGGTTGGAGCTCTGTTCGCGGTAGTCCTGCTGGTGGTCGTGGCCGGCGGTCTTACCTCGTTCTTCTACGGTCGAGCCGTTGATTTCGCCACGCAATTGCCCAGATACTCCGGGAAATTCAGTCCACCCTGGCCGACCTGCGGGCGCAAACCCGCCAGATTGAAGAGAGCACCCGTACGGTGATTGCTTCCCCGAGAACCGGCAAAGCTCCTCTCCCGGTCGAAGTGCAGGAGGCACCCGGTCTGTCACGAGTCATCTCTGCAGGCAGCGGGCCTCTGGGAGAGGTATTCCTGGCGATTACGTTTATTCCGTTTCTTGTGTATTTCATGCTCACCTGGAAGGCCCACGCCCACGCCGCGACGGTGCGGCTCTTCCCCAAGGAGCACCGGCTGGTGGCCCACCGTACCGTCGGCAGGATATCGGCGATGATCCGCAGCTTCATCGCCGGCAATGTTCTAGTGGGTCTCATCAATGCGCTGGTCAGCGCGATCGTGTTCTGGCGGCTGGGTATTCCGTACTTCTATTTTCTGGGAGTAATCAGCGGATTCGCCAGTCTGGTCCCCTATCTGGGAGTATTCCTGGCCCTGCTTCCGCCTCTGGCGGCCGCGATCGGGGTCGTGGACAAGACTGGAGTCCTCATCATTTTGGTCACCGTGATCGTTCTGCACGTCCTGACCATGAACGTTCTTTATCCGAAAATCGTAGGCAAACGGTTACGGCTGAACCCGCTGGCCATAAGCCTGTCGCTGCTGTTCTGGGCCTGGATCTGGGGCGGGATGGGCCTCATTCTCGCCGTGCCACTGGTGGGCGCCACGAAAATCATCTGCGACTACGTGGAGCCGCTGCAGGGGCTGGGCGCCTGGCTGGGAGATTGAGTTCAAGGGCGAGCAGCCCCAAGCAGCGCCGCCGTCGTTTCGATCATCTCAGCAGCGCGCCCCATTTCGCTCGTCTTAGTCAAGGAGGAGAAGATGAAAGTTAATAAACTGCTGCTGCTGGTAATTCTTGCGTGTTTCAGCGCTTCACTTGGATTTGCCAAGTCAAAGGCGGAGACCCGCGACATCACAGGTTGTCTTTCGAAGGGTGATAGTGCCAACGAATTCCTGCTCAAGGCCAACGATGGGAGCACCTGGGAGGTGAAGAGCAGTAATGTGGCTCTCGCCGATCATGTGGGCCATACCGTGACCGCGACCGGGGTGGTGTCGAACGCCAAGATGCACAACATGAAGGAAGACGCCAAAGACGCCGCCAAAGATAGCGGCATGACCAAGAGCAACGAAGAGCATGGTCACTTGAAAGTTACGGATGTAAAGATGGTAAGCGATTCTTGCCAGCAGTAGATTCACTATGTTGAAAAAGCCCCGCAGCCTTTCGGCGGCGGGGCTTTTCACTGCGCCAGCAAATCATCAGGCCGTCCGTGCCCCCGTGACAAAATGCACAATCAATGAAATCACGGCAAGCACCAGCAAAAGATGAATCAGGCCGCCGGCTACATGGAATACAGTAAACCCACCGATCCAGGCGATCAGCAGCACCACAAACAGTATTGTCCAGATGCTCATAAGAGTCCTCCTTGCGTGGCGCGAATCGCTCACGTGCGCTTGAGATGATCATTAAGAGAGGAGCAGTTGCTTGCGGTGGGATAGCGCGTCAGAACAAAAAAGCCACGGATTCTCACGGATCAGAACTCCGAAAACTCCGTGTTAATCCGCGAAAATCCGTGGCGAGACTTGCCTTGTCACCTACTTCGGTTGCGGGACGATGCGCAGATAGGGCTTGGGCGACTTCCAGCCCGCGGGATATTTCTGCTGCGCTTCTTCATTGGATACCGAGGGCAGAATAATGACTTCGTCGCCCGGCTTCCAGTTCACCGGCGTAGCCACCTTGTGCTTTGCCGTCAGCTGCATCGAATCCAGAACGCGCAACACTTCGTCGAAGTTTCGTCCCGTGCTCATGGGATAGCTGAGCTGCAGCTTGATTTTCTTGTCCGGACCCACCACAAATACCGTGCGCACGGTGGCGTTGTCCGCGGCCGTGCGTCCTTCACAGCTCTCGCCGGCCTCGGCGGGCAGCATGCCATAAAGCTTGGCGATCTTGAGCTGCGGGTCGCCAATCATCGGGTAATTTACTTTGTGGCCCTGGGTCTCTTCGATGTCAGCTGCCCACTTGCCATGGCTGCTTACCGGGTCAACGCTCAGGCCGATAATTTTCGTGTTGCGCTTGGCGAATTCCGGCTGCAACCCGGCCATGTAGCCCAGTTCGGTGGTGCATACCGGAGTAAAGTCTTTGGGATGCGAAAACAGGATGGCCCAGCCATCGCCGATCCACTCGTGAAAATGGATCGTGCCCTGCGTCGTTTCGGCGGTGAAATCGGGCGCGACGTCGTTAATGCGCGGAACGCTGGATGTAGCTTGAGTTGCTGGTGGGGTAACAGGTAACGCACTCATGGTTTGTTCTCCTCAGTCGTAAATTTTGACCATCCCGGAAGGCCGGGATTCCAATCTGCTCCCGCCGAGGCTTTCAAAAACGGGCAAGAACCAGGCAAAAAAAGAAACCCACCCGATTGGGGCCGGGTGGGTGTCGTAAAATCCTGCGGCGCTACCCACACCCCGGCGTCGGCCTACAACAACACCGGACGACGGGCATGAAGCGCTGTCGCATCACTGCCTAGAATACGCGGCCACCAAAATTCAGTCAAACGCGCCTCCTGGTGTGGGTCCGACACCCCGGGGTGCCCCACCCTCGTCTCTCCGTCTTTTGGAGAGACAGGGTGGGAGAAGCCGGAATGAAGTTGACAGTGCAGGGCGGACACTCCTGTCTTCCGCTTTTGAAGTCGATTTTGGTTTGGGGTGGGAGACGCCGGACTGAAGTTGACAGTGCGGGACGGACACTCCTGTCTTCCGCTCTTGAAGTCGATTTTGGTTTGGAATTTGGTGCGACTTGTTCTGGCCATCAACATCAAAGTCAAAGGCGTCGGACAGGACTGTCCGACCCGCACTACAATAAATCGCCATGAGCCCCGAGCTTCGCCGTTTCCCCTTCCTGCAACTTGACGTCTTTTCTTCCCGCCCCTTCGAGGGCAATTCCCTGGCCGTGTTTCCCGACGGACGCGGCCTCAGCGACCTGGATATGCAGGCCCTGGCGCGGGAGATGAATCTCTCCGAAACTACCTTTGTCCTGCCTCGTGATCCCGCCATCGAGCGGGAACGGGGCGTAAGGGTTCGCATCTTCACTGTGCAGGAAGAGCTGCCCTTTGCCGGACACCCCACGCTGGGCACGGCTTTCGCCTTGCGCGGTTCGACAGGCGCCACCGAAGTTGTTCTCGACCTGAACGCAGGCCGGGTTCCCGTCCGCTTCGAAGACAGCCCGGGCCAGCCCGTTTTCGGAGAGATGACCCAGGTGGACCCCAAGTTCGGGCTGATTCACGATCGTGAAACCGTCGTACGCGCGACCAGCCTGCGCGACGGCGACATCGATCCTTCGCTGCCCATCCAGACCATTTCTACCGGCCTGCCCTTCACCATTGTTCCGCTGCGGGGACTGGATGTGATCCGCCGGCTGCAGGTGGACCTGGTCAGGGCTGGCGAGTATCTAAAGCAGACCGGGGGCGGCCAGTTTTTTTATTTCGTGGCTCGCGAGACCGTCGATCGCGCCGCCCGCCTGCACGCTCGCATGCTGTTCTACGGTGGCGAAGACCCGGCCACTGGTTCCGCCGCCGGCTGCGCCACCGCCTGGATGGTGGCCCACGGTGTCGCCCAGCCCGACGAACGCGTGCTCATCGAACAGGGAATTGAAATGCTGCGCCCCAGCCGGATTTTTGTCCGCGCGTCTCGTGTGGATAACAGAGTGGTTAACGTTCGCGTCGGAGGAAATGTTGTGGAAGTCCTGCGCGGAGAAGTTTCTTTCTGAAGCGCTGCGCTGCCTTTGCGCGAAAAAATATGCCCATGCACAAGCCCGAATCTTTTTCAATGGGGCTAATTTACCATTAGCATCGGCGCCACTTTACAGCCGGCCTTTCTGGCCTTAGGATTTTGTCTCGCTCTGAGTTCTCCATATCAACCAAAAGGTCTTAAGCCTCTGGCGCCTTCATCACGGTCAGGTTGCCATCTTGGAAGCAGGAACAAAGCCGGAATGAAGCCGAAACGAACCATCCTTTGTGTTGACGACAACGAACAGTCCCTTTCCATCCGCAAGGTCATGCTCGAGACCCGCGGCTATCGCGTGATCGCATGCAACAGCGGGGAAGACGCTTTGGAAGTGTTCAAGAGAGGCGGCGTCGATCTGGTGCTCACCGACCTGGTGATGCCCGGGGTGGACGGCAGCAAACTCATCGACGCCATCAAGACGCTCTCGCCGCAAACTCCAGCCATTCTGCTCTCCGGAAAAGTCCGAATCTACGATCGCGACACCCGGGCGGACGTCTTCCTGCCCAAAGGCATGTATGCGCCGGTAGAGTTGCTGGAACGAATTCGCCTGTTATTGGTGCGCAAGCGCGGCCCCAAACGCGCCATGTCACCAGCGCATCCCGCGGACAGAATCGGCGCCGCCTGAGGGTTGTCCTCCGCAATTTTCCGAAGACAGTGTCATCCCGAGCGCGGCTCGAGCCGCGCTGGCGCGGTGAGAGCAAGTCGAGGGACCCCTATTTAGCCGAGAACTCATCAGCCTCATAGGGGTCCTTCGACTGCGCGAAATGTTTCGCAAGCGAAACTTTCCGCTCCGCTCAGGATGACAATTTTATGGTGAGGCGGAAGTATTCGGATTATGGGGCCGATGCCGCCGACGGCCCGCGCACTGCAGCCTTCGTGTAATATCAATCTGTTGGATGCCTGCCTTCATCGAAGCCGTTGAACTGCGCAAGACCTACCGTGTGGGCAAAATTGACGTTCCCGCCCTCCGCGGTATCTCCTTTATTGTGCAAAAGGGAGAATTTGTCAGCGTCGTAGGCCCCTCGGGCAGCGGTAAATCGACTCTTTTCTATCTGCTGGGTGGATTGACTCGCGCCGATTCCGGACACGTCATCATCGACGGTGACGACTTCGCGCAACTCTCCGATGCCGAACGCACCCGGCTGCGCAAGCGCAAGATCGGATTCGTCTTCCAGAAATTCAACCTGCTGCCTACCCTGAACGCACAATCGAATATTGATATCGCGGTTGATATTGCCGGCGCCAACGGCGTTCGCGATGCCACATACTTCAACAAGATCGTGGGCCTGCTGGGACTGGAGAAGCGCCTGCCTCACCGGCCGTCTGAGCTTTCCGGGGGCGAGCAGCAGCGCGTGGCCCTGGCCCGCGCCTTGATCAACAAGCCGGCCATCGTTTTGGCCGACGAACCCACCGGCAATCTGGACTCGAAAAACTCCGAGATCGTGCTGGCCATGCTGCGCCACTCCAACCGGGAACTGGGCCAGACCGTGCTTATGATCACCCACAACCCGGAAGCGGCCAGCTACGGCGATCGCATCATTCATATGCGCGACGGCGAGATCGTGGCCCCGGAAAAGGACCCGCAGTGGGCTGGCCACTCGTGACTACCCCGAAGTCGGGCATGAAGTTCACGGCCGTGACGCCGCAGCAATGAGCCGCGGAGCGGCGCAAGAATAAAGCCCACGGCGTAAGCCGTGGGTAAATGGTGGATCGAGTGCGAGCCCCGAAGGGGCGAAAGAAGGGAACGGTTGCCGCAGAATTCTTCTATCCGCGACGATGCGGCTCCTGCACCAGGATAATCAGCATGGATGACCTGCGAAAACCCATTCTGCCGGGCAAAGGCGCATCGGACTACGAACGCTATCTGCGTACCGATGAACTCTTGGCCTTGCAGAAAAGTCCGGAGGAATTCCGCCACCCGGATGAGATGACCTTCCTGGTCGTGCACCAGGCGTCAGAGCTGCTGCTGAAAGGCGTCGCCTGGGAGCTGGAACGGGCCCGCGCCTTGATTGCCCAGGGAGACTTCTTCAACTCCGCCCAGCTCCTGCGCCGCGGCAATCACATGCTGGAGTATCCCATCTCCATGCTGCACGAACTGGAGACCATCACTCCTTACGACTACCACCTGATTCGCGCCGGCCTGGGACACGGCAGCGGCCTCGACTCTCCCGGTTTTCTCGGGCTGCTGCACATCGGCCCCCGCCTCGGCGAAGCCTTCAACTCCCAGTTGAGCAAGCTCAACCTCTCCGTGGACGAACTCTATCGCCGCCACGCTGAATTTTTCGGCTTGCACGACGTGGCCGAGCGTCTGCTCGATTTTGACGAACGCGTCCACCTCTTCCGCTTTCACCATCTCAAACTGGCTCAGCGCATCATCGGCGGCGGCGTGGTCGGCACCATGGGCACGCCGGTCGAAGTCCTGCACCAGCGCATGGAACACCTCTTCTACAAAGAGCTATGGGATGTCCGCAACCGCATCACCGCCCAATCCATGCAGGGTTAATGTAGGCGCGAGCGCCCCCGCTCGTGCAAGCGTGAAGCGGAGAGCGAATTAAATCGCCATCACTGGCCCGAGGGCTTCGTCATTGACTAAGATTCCAACGAACCCCTGCTTTGCCACCACCATCATTGCCGCAATCTCGCCACCTGTTTATAATCAAATCCGCCGAGCGGGAGTAGCTCAGTGGTAGAGCGCGACCTTGCCAAGGTCGAAGTCGCGGGTTCGACCCCCGTCTCCCGCTCCAGACTGTCTATCGAGAGTTCCACGCCTTTAGGATTCATCGCGCCGGGTGGACAATTGCCGGCCAGGGCGCTAAGTTAGGCACGAGGGCGCGGTACCCAAGTGGTAAGGGAGAGGTCTGCAAAACCTTTATACGTCGGTTCGATTCCGACCCGCGCCTCCACTTTTAAGCCTAGTCAAATCAATCACATCATAAGAGTGCCATTGAGCCGGGCCAATAATGTGCCAGTTCCCGCACAGGATATACCGGTTATTTAACCCGATCAGCCGTCCATAATCGCATTGGGCATCAGGAATTCCTTGAGCTTTTGTAAGAGTCGCCGATAGTCCAGAGACATGGCTTAGCGAGTCAGGGATCTGCGCTCGGTCACAAAATAGTGTGATTTCAATCACCGGCAGCCTGGCCTCCATTTTGGTACCGTCCTCCGGTCGAGATTTGTGGGCAAGTTTCGATGCACGTGGCATCGCACGCTGCCAATCTCAATCTGTCTCGATGGGAAGGCGCAGTACTTTCCAGTCGATGCGGACGCCGACAAAACAGGTACGCGGTACGGGATAAAAGAGCAGGTTGGGGAAATAACACTGACGGTTTTGTCTGAGACCGCGCTCTGGCACCACGGAAAAAACGGAGGCAACGCAAGATGGCTACTCAATTCTGCCAGAAATGTAAACAGGCTCATCCGGGGCGCGTCTGCGATTACGACGACAAGGGTGAATGCGCTGAAACCGCTGATGTAGATGACAACCCGAAAGCGCCCGGAGAGAGGCCGGGGGAAAAGAATTCGAACCCACCCACAATAATAAAGAAAGCCCACCGATAGAGCCCCGATACTGCTGAGCTTGCCCGCGTGAACCGGCACGTGTCGCGCGGTCTGGCGGGCCCGGTGGACTTTTCGCTCGGACGAGCCAAGCCTAAGCAGAGGTAATTTATTGCACGAGTCCGATCCGCCGCAGCATCATGAGCGCCTTCGCCACATCAATGCGCAGGTCCCAGCCCGGCTCTCAGTCATCGTCGGAAGGCATGGGTTCCCCGACGATGTTGTAATACACCTCTTTCGGTTTCTTGGGCTTAGGCGGATCGGCTTTCGGCGTGAGCGACGGCTTCGTCGCCGCAGGGCTGGCGACGGGCGGGATGGGCAGCGGCCTGGGTGCAGTTGACTCCGTGACCAGCGGCGCGGGTGGAGCAGTTGCTGCCGGCTCCGCTGCAGGCGCGGCTGGCGGAGCCGCAGGAACGGCAGCGGGTGCAGGTACCGTGACCGGCTCCGCCTTGATTACCGGCGCGGGTGGAGTGTACGGCGAAGGAGTCTGGGTCAGCGCCGCGGTTGTCGTGGGCTGAGGGAATACTCGCACGGGTTCGACGGCGGCGGCCGAAGCCGAACTCCTTGCGGTGCTGATTGTCTTCGTGTTCCGCTCCTGGA
>Ga0157371_10003162_pt1 | contig 15162 bp, 14 predicted proteins | sample C45metaG_FD_113462 | JGI IMG/M metagenome (GOLD analysis project Ga0157371, IMG submission 113462) | Corn rhizosphere microbial communities from Kellogg Biological Station, Michigan, USA - C4-5 metaG | ecosystem: Host-associated > Plants > Roots > Rhizosphere > Soil | place: USA: Michigan...
AGCAGCATTACTTTATTAATTGCTAAGAACTTTTTAGAATTAATTGGAATTGCAATACTTATCGCTATTCCTCTTGCATGGTGGGCAGGTAATAAATGGTTACAGGATTTTGCATTTCGCATCCCGGTTCGGGCTTATATTTTCGTTATTGTAGCTTTGGTAACCGTTCTCCTTGCCTTGTGTACAGTAAGTTATCATTCGGTGAAAGCTTCTTTAATGAATCCTGTGAAGAGTTTGAGAAGTGAGTGATTTAATGTGAAAATTTTAAAACTGCTTATTGTTCATTCCTGATAATATAATACACACAGGTAGTTACAAAATTCCGGAAATAAGGGATCTTGCTGATTAAGGCATTTTGCTTTTTTGGTTTCAAATTGAACTTGTATTCATAAATGGGATTGAATAAATAATCAATTTTTGCGACCACCACATAATTGGTTTGCTCTACGATTTTTTCAAACCGCTCAATAGAAATTCCTGTTTCTTTTATTTCTGCCAGGTCATTAATTACGTGTTCAGATTCTTTAAACAATCTTAAAAGACTTTTGTATAAAGGCATTGGAAGCAAATGGAAGTAGGGCAACTTTCCCAATTTTTTTTGACACAGCTGCTGATGGCCACCAAAAGGCATTTGCCACGGTGGAAACCCGAAAAATATGATTCCGGCAGGAGCAAGAAACTCTTTTAATCTTCTTAAAAGCTTTGCCTGGTCGTGGATATGTTCGATCACATCTTTTAGAATAATGATGTCAAACTTTCCTCCAAGACTTTCAACCTCGGTGTCATAAATATCTTTGGCAACAAAAGAGAGACTTCCACTTTCAATATCATCTGCGAGCCATTTCTTTCCATTTTCAATTCTTGTTTCGTCAAATTCTACTCCAACTCCAATACAGCCTTTATTAATAAAAGCTTTTAAAACTCCGCCTTCGCCACAGCCAATTTCCAATGCACGCATTCCTTTTTGAATGGTAAAATTTGCTTCGATAAAAGGCAAAATATATTTCTCTGCATTCAGTAATTGTATGTCGAAATATCTTTTTCTATCAGCGTGAAATTCAAACATTGAAGAAGTCCGTTAAAAATTAAGTGGCGAAATTATGAAAGAAGAATTGCTTTTGGGAACCGTTTATTCCATAAAAAAACCTCTTACATTTTATAAGAGGCTTTTTTATTTTATGAAAAAATGAAAAACAACTACAACTATCTTTTCTTTTTATTTTGTTTTCTTGATCCAAAGATGTTTCCTGCTTTAAATCCGTTTCCTTCAGGGCTTCCAAGACGGGTCATTGCACAACGGAAACCTACAGTGCTGCTGGATTCATCCTGCGACATGAAACGGCGCGCACCCGGAGATAACCAGTAAGGGAAATCATTCCAGCTTCCACCTTTGATCACACGTGATTTATCACTGATCAAAGTGGTAACGCCGTATCCATAAGTTACATTTGAAATGGAGTCACCATCAAGGTAGTTGATCACATCACCTTTCTGATAATTGCGGCGAAGAACAGCGACTGAATCAGGAACTACTTCTTTTTTCAATCTGCCCAAAGTATCTCTTACATACTCGCCAGATTCATCTTTATAAAATCTTTCAAATTTATTACCACGAAAAGGGTTTACATCGTCTTCATCCAATGGAGTCATCGGGCGATAAACATCCGCAACCCACTCGCTTACGTTTCCACTCATATTATACAAGCCGTAGCCATTCGGATAAAAAGATTTTACAGGACCCGGAATCGCAGCACGGTCGTTCAATCCACCGGCAACTCCCATCACGTCTCCGCTTCCTCTTTTAAAGTTTGCTAAAAATTCTCCCTGCCAGCTACCACGACGATTATCACGAAGGCCGTTTACATTTTGGCTCCATGAATAAACCTGTTGGTTGGAAAGGACTTCCTCACCATGATTTTTTTCTTTCGTACGTGGTTTAGGGTTTTGAGCAATAACCCCATAAGCCGCATATTCCCATTCTGCTTCTGTTGGAAGGCGATAGCCAGGTAGCAAAATTCCATCTTCAAGCGTTACCACTTTTCTTGGTCTGCCGCTTACATCTTTTAATGCACCTTTTTTAGGAGCGGTTTTGTTATTGATGAGATCAGCATTCATGATGTAGGTATCTGTATTAAAAGTAGCATCTCCGCCGCCGCCTTTCATAGCTGCAACAGGTTCTCTCTTATTCAGGTAACCTTTATCGATTAATATTTTTTCGTTCACCCTGTCAGTTCTCCATATACAAAAATCGTGTGCCTGTTCCCATGTAACCCCTACAACAGGATAATAATTATAGGCAGGATAACGGAAATAATATTCTACATAAGGTTCATTATAAGCCAGTTCGCTTCTCCAAACCAACGTATCGGGAAGCGCCATTCTCATCACCGTGGTATCTGCATCGAACGTATTAGACAACCAGTAAAGATATTCGCGGTAGTGAACATTCGCTACTTCTGTTTCATCAATATAAAATGAATTCACACTTACTCTGCGCGGAACGTTGTTCCAATCACCCATTACGTCTTCTTCCTTGGAACCCATAACAAAAGTACCACCCTGTATGAAAACCAATCCAGGTCCTGTTTTTTGTTCGTTGGCTTTTAATACATGGAAGTTGCCGTAATTTTTATCGTCATAATTCCATCCTGTAACGGCAGATTGTTCTTTCTTTTTACCGAAAATGCCTCCGTTTTTACAGGAAGGAAAGGCTATTAACGCGGCCAGTGCTATCAGGGTAAGTTTACTGGCAGAAAATGTTTTTAACATGTACGTTCGTTTTGCAGATTAAATAACGAAAGGTTTTCTTTCTTATTGTGAAAGGGGCTTTTGTTATGCGAATATAATTACTTTATTTGGTTTTGATTTGTGAACGAAACCAAAATTTTCTCTTAAAAGATTTTTTTAAAATCTAAATCATAAATCGGAAATCCCAATTGAATGATTTCTGATTGGTACGTATTTATGCACCTAAATGCCAGTGCACAACATTCCTCTTTTCTGAAGATGAATAAAATGATGCATTCATTTTCTGTTAAAAAAAGCCATACAAAAACCAAATACCAGGAATGAGAAACCGGTGTAAAAATTCAGTTTGTTATCCAACGATTCTGAAACGAGGCCACCAACAATCAGAATGAGGGAGATAATGACGAAGAAGATTCCGATGACAAAACCAAGGTTATTTAGTTTTTTGTACATAAACTTTTTGTTTAAAAGAAAATAATGTTCAAAACGATGGTGATGGCAATTAATATCAAACCCAGTGGAACCACTTTAAGATACCATTTATCCTGGTGATACGATGGCTTTAAAGTCAGAGAATAGACCAGGCCAACCAGTTCATTTTCAGGCTTTGGTTTTGTACACAAACTGACAATAATTGTTGTGAAAAAATTGACGATCCATGAAACTGAGGCCACAATAAATGCCTGTCCCATTCCACTATGAATTTCATATAATGGATAAATCCAGCCTCCTTTTCCTTCTGCGATAGTAAGGCCATGAGTCATTGCTGCAGCAATGGTACCGGCAAGAAGTCCGAAAAAAGCACCATGCCCTGTAGTTCTTTTCCAAAACATTCCCAATAAAAAAGTTGCAAATAACGGTCCGTTTACAAAACTGAAGACCAATTGCAGAAAATCATTAATGTTATTGAAACTCCTGGCAATGTATGCAGTTACAATCGACAAAAGTATTCCTGCGACTGTTACCATTTTGCCAACAATCAGATAATGCCTGTCTGACTTGTGTTTGACAAAATAAGACTGGTAAATATCAAACGTAAATACTGAATTAAATGCAGTTACATTACCGGCCATGCCGCTCATGAAAGAGGCGATAAGAGCGGTTATACCAACACCAAGTAAACCAGTTGGATAATAATGAGCAATCAATGCAGGCAACGCCATAGTATAATCAAGGCCGCCTTTTCCATCAGATGGAATGGCAAATCCTTTTGAAGCCAAAGCCGGCTGCATTAATGCAATAGCAATAACTCCGGGTAATACAACAATAAGCGGCATGAACATTTTAGGAATGGCAGCAATGATCGGAGTTCGCTGTGCGGCATTCATATTTTTTGCCATCATCGCCCTTTGCACTACGAGGAAATCCGTGCACCAATAGCCGAAAGACATGACAAAGCCTAATCCAAATATCAGCGACATGAAATTGATGCCCATTGGATTGGTATCAGCATGGCCCATATATTTCCAGGCATGCGTTAATTCCGGTTGAAGCACTGTTTTTATATTTGACCAGCCACCGGCATCGTGTAACGCTACAATCACCAAGGGTGATAATCCAAGTACGATCAAAAAAAACTGTAAGACTTCATTATAAACGGCACTGGTTAAGCCACCAAGAAACGTATAGATCATTACAATTCCTGCAGCCAACCAGATGGAAACATCAAAATCCCAATGTAGAATCACTTCCAGCAGTTTTGCCAATGCATATAAAGAGATTCCTGATGAAAAAATCGTCATTACTGCAAATGAGATGGCGTTTAATCCTCTTGTTTTTTCATCAAAACGAAGCTTTAAAAATTCAGGAACACTTCTTGCCCTGCTGCCATAATAGAAAGGCATCATAAAAACGCCCAAAAAAACCATCGCGAATATGGCACCTACCCAATAAAAGTGAACGGTCATAATTCCATACTTTGCTCCGGAAGCCACCATTCCTATTACTTCCTGTGCGCCAAGGTTTGCCGAGATAAACGCCAGGCTGGTGATCCATAACGGAATATTTCTACCGCTTGCTAAAAAATCATTGCTAGATTTAATTCTTCTTTTTATGATAAATCCGACAGCTATTACAAACAGGAAATAAACAATAATGATCAGGTAATCGGCAATGTGAAGGCTCATATTTTATTTTGTTAGTAAAGCAACAAATAATTAAATAATATACAATTAAAATGTTCTTCAGAATTCAAAAATCAGTTTGGGGCCGGAAATAAAAACGGTAACTATTCAGAAAAAACAGGAAATTAGCATAATCATTAATAACAACAAAAATGATTTTTATGCAAAATCAGCAACAAGGTCTTACTTCAGAAGAAATTAATCCATTACAAAGCCTGGATGAATGGGAAGACGATGTATTGGAAAGGTACCCGGATCCTGAAGAAACTTTTAATAAAACCAAAGAGGAATTCAGGAATTATGATAATCCCGTAAGAGATACGGTTAAAGAATTTTACCGGTTAAACCATACTTATCAAACCTATGATTTTATAAAAGAAAAGAAAAAGAATTACCTGCAATTCAATAAAAAGGAAATGCCGGTTTGGCAAGCATTTGATTTTCTAAATCAATTAGTAGATGATTCTGATCCGGATACTGACCTGGATCAATTGCAGCATTTGTTGCAAACCTCCGAATCCATTCGCCGTGATGGCCATCCGGACTGGATGATCCTCTCCGGGCTGATGCATGATATGGGAAAAGTGCTTTGTCTTTTTGGAGAACCGCAGTGGGCTGTTGTTGGCGATACTTTTCCGGTGGGATGCGCCTATTCTGATAAAATAGTTTACCCTGAGTTTTTTAAAAATAATCCTGATTACAGCAATTCTGAATACAACAGTCAGTATGGAATCTATGAAAAAGGATGTGGTTTAAGAAACGTTCAAATGTCGTGGGGACACGATGAATATGTATATCAGATGCTTAAAGATTATCTTCCGGAAGAAGGTTTGTACATGCTTCGTTTTCATTCGTTTTACGCGTGGCACCGGGAAGGTGAATACGATTACCTGATGGACGATCACGACAGGGAAATGCTGAAATGGGTAAAGCTTTTTAATCCTTATGATTTGTATTCCAAAAGTCCGAATCCTCCAAACCTGCAGGAATTAAAACCTTACTATGAAGATTTAATTAAAAAATATTTACCGGAAACTCTGAAGTTTTAAGGTAGATTATTAGTTATTAGATAACCGGGTTTCATTTTATTCAAATTATTTTTTATGGAAACTGAACCTGTTTGTGAACACATCAAAGAAATAAAAGAATTAAAGCTGCCTAAAGCATTAGTATGTGAAGAATGTATAAAAACAGGAAGCGATTGGGTACATTTAAGAACCTGTCAAACTTGTGGAGTAACCCTTTGCTGCGACTCTTCGCCGAATACCCACATGACAAAGCACAATCATCATACGAATCATCCAGTACTTATTTCTGCAGAGCCGGGAGAAAAATGGATGTGGTGTTATGAGGATGAAATCTTTATGGAGTATGAATAAAAAATTATTACCTAAAAATCCTTCTATTTATTTTTCCATATATCGGCATACTCTTCCGGATGCCGCCTGAATTGTGCAAAAACATAAGGACAAAGGGCGATCACTTTCAATTTATTTTTTCTGGCATGATTTACCATTTCTTCTAATAACTTTTTACCCAATCCTTTTCCTTCAGCAGTTTTCAACACTTCAGTATGATAGACTGTAAGATCATTTCCCGAAATGCCAATCACCATCTCAGCTATCTGTTGTCCATCTTCAGAGATGTAAAAATTGCCATTACCTTTTTCGTCTAAATTTAATTTTACGCTCTCCATGAATTTATAAATTTGTCAAATAGAAATTCGCATTATTACTCGGTTACTGTGAAGAATTGTTTGGATTTGGACCATATTCGACCTCTAAAAGTTCTCTATCCCATTTTGCCAGGTTAGCGCCGGTATGGTACGTGCTGTTTAAAAATTCAAGTAGTTTTTCTTCCGGATTTGAAGATTGCTGCACAGCCGAATAAGGCAAAATAAACTCACGAAACGTTGTGTTATAATAAGCTTCCTGTGGCTTCACTTTCGTGCTTTTATACCCTTCTGGTTCGGGGTAGAGGTAGCAATAAAATGCAGGTTCAGTAAGGTCTTCACTTCCTGTCCAGAAGCCACAACTACTTACCTCGCGACAATATGCTTCTTCTGCTACCCAATCGGGCAGGCCCGGAATTCCTCCCGGATGCTGAGGCGCTCTTCTTCCTGAAAAAAATGAAAGCGCCAAATCAAAACTTCCCCAGAAAAAGTGGATTGGACTGCACTTTCCTTTAAACTCACTCCGAAAATTCATGAAAACATTCTGGATAGAGAGCAGGGCTTTATGAAACGCAATAACGTGTTCATCATCATAAGTTTTATGAACATGGTCTTTTTCAAATGGAATTGGATTTTCAAGTTCTACGGGAACCGGCCTTATTATTAAATCAATTTTTAATTCTTTTAGCAACCCGAAGATATTATGATAAAAGTCAGCAACAGAAATGCCATGAAGGTCAAATTTTTTTAACTCACCTTTACTTGTTGTAATTTTTAAATGGTGATCAATAAAATCGAAATCAATTTGAAAATGTTGGTCTTTGTAAGGCATTATTTGCGTAGTCAGACCAGAGGGTACAATATGTAAAGTGATATGCCATGAATGATTGATCCAGGGGAGCGTGGCCAGTTTTATTTTCCCAACAATCTGTGTCCACATGTGCAGCGTTTCAAAGGTATCTTTTCCTTTTTGATAAGAAAGAACAGGCCATTGTTGTTGCATGATATTCGCTGTTTAAATTGACCCTTAAAAAGCAAAGATAAGAAAGATGATCGCGATCAAAAGAAGTAACAGCTGAACAAACTGACCAGATTTCAAATAAAAAAACCTGTAAGGTTTTTGCGCCTTACAGGTTCCGTTACCAATTAACAATTAACAATAAACTGATTAACTCTCTTTTACTCCTTCAACCAATACAGTTGCTTTGTTATTGATTACTTCTACAAATCCACCCTGGATCGTATAGAGAGTAGTCGCGTTTTTATCTTTTAAAATCTTTAGTCTGCCTGCTTTTAAAGCGCTTACAATCGGTGCATGTTTGTCGAGCACTTCAAATACCCCGCTGATGCCCGGAAGTTGTACTCCATAAACATCTCCGCTAAAAATTTTCTTATCCGGTGTTAATATTTCTAAGTTCATGTTTTTTAATTAGCTGATTGGCTAATTAGCTAATTAGCTAATTAAGAATTTGCTGCTTCCATCATTTTTTTACCTTTTGCAATCGCATCTTCCAAATTACCAACGAGGTTGAATGCTGCTTCCGGATATTCATCTACTTCTCCATCCATAATTGCATTGAAACCACGAATGGTATCTTCAATCGAAACCAAGACGCCTTTTAAACCTGTAAATTGCTCCGCCACATGAAAAGGTTGAGAAAGGAAACGTTGTACACGACGCGCGCGGCTTACAGTTAATTTATCTTCATCGCTCAATTCATCCAAACCAAGAATCGCAATAATATCCTGCAATTCTTTATAGCGTTGTAAAGTTAATTTTACGCGGTTAGCACATTCATAATGCTCTTCACCAACAATGGCCGGAGTCAAAATTCTGGAAGTAGAATCCAATGGATCCACGGCAGGATAAATTCCGAGGTCAGCGATCTTTCTGCTCAATACGGTTGTTGCATCCAAATGCGCAAAAGTAGTTGCCGGCGCAGGATCTGTTAAGTCATCCGCAGGTACATAAACGGCCTGAACAGATGTGATAGAACCATTTCTTGTTGAAGTAATCCTTTCCTGCATCAATCCCATTTCTGTAGCCAAAGTTGGCTGATATCCAACCGCTGATGGCATACGTCCCAGCAACGCTGATACTTCAGAACCAGCCTGGGTAAAACGGAAAATGTTATCTACGAAAAACAAAATGTCTTTTCCTTTTCCGGTTCCTTCTCCATCACGAAAATATTCCGCAACGGTCAATCCGCTCAACGCCACACGCGCTCTTGCTCCCGGCGGTTCGTTCATTTGTCCGAACACAAACGTTGCTTTTGATTCTTTCAGTTGATCCATATTTACGGCGTCAAGATCCCATCCTCCTTCTTCCATGCTATGAATGAATTTATCACCGTATTTCATAATGCCTGCTTCAATCATTTCCCGCATCAGGTCATTTCCTTCACGGGTTCTTTCTCCAACACCTGCAAATACTGACAAACCACTGTATGCTTTCGCGATATTATTGATCAATTCCTGGATCAACACCGTTTTACCCACACCGGCACCACCAAACAAACCGATCTTTCCGCCTTTTGCATAAGGCTCGATCAGGTCAATTACTTTGATTCCGGTAAATAAAATTTCGGTTGCAGTACTTAGATTTTCAAATAATGGCGGCTTCGCATGAATCGGACGACCATTCTTTTTGCTTACCGGTGGCAAACCATCAATTGCATCGCCGGTTACATTGAATAAACGTCCTTTAATGGCATCACCGGTTGGCATCATGATTGGCGCACCGGTGTCAACTACGTCCATTCCGCGTTTCAACCCTTCTGTACTATCCATTGCAATGGTACGAACACTGTCTTCTCCCAAATGTTGCTGAACTTCCAAAACAAGTTTGTCGCCATTTTCCCTGGTAAGTTCCAACGCATTATATATCTCGGGAAGGTGATCAGTTACAAAATGAACGTCCACAACCGCTCCAATGATTTGTTTTATTTTTCCGGTATTTGCCATAAAATTTTTATTAAAAAGTGCTTATTTTAATTTGGCGGCAAAGGTAAGATGATACAGTCAAAAAGACAACAATAGAAAAAGTTTTATTTCAGTTTTTATATGTAAATATTTGCAAAAACAAAAATAGGTTATTGGTAGGTTTACTGTAAAATCAAAATACTTTCCCGGTGCCAATAAAAGGTATTTACCGCTTTAAAATTTCTTAATTGCTTTCGTCGCAGTTTTTCGCGCTTTTGTCTCATTTTGACAATAAAGAAAAAATATCTCGTTAAGTTTGAAAAGAAAAGATCATATCTAAATGGGAAAACCCTGGTATTCAAATAAATGGACAACGGTTCTTATTCATGCTAGCTGCTGGGTCATTTTATTTTCATTGCCCGCATTATTGCGCCCGTCGCACAATCCGAACGACATGAATATGGTTAAAGCCTTGAATACAAAGGTGATCTTTTTTATCTCGCGGGTAAGCGATATTTTGTTCATCTCTTTTTTCTATCTCAATGCTTTTCTCTTTATTCCGCGTTTTTTATATAAGAGAAAATACCTGCTTTATGCGGTGGAAATCATTTTTTATTTTGCTTTTTATGTAGCGGTGATGTGGATGTTGTGGAGCAATCTTACAAAAATGGATTTTACTTTCAACGCGCATTTTGTTGTCAGTTTTTTTCTGTTCATGTTTATTTTTGCGTGCAGTATTGCTTATAAAACGATACGCGACAAATTTATCCAGGACAGGCTGGCAAAAGAGAAAGAGACGGAACATCTTAAAACAGAATTGTCCTTGCTTCGCTCTCAGGCCAGCCCTCATTTTATGTTCAATGTGTTGAACAATATGGTCGCGCTCGCACGAAAACAATCTGACGAACTGGAGCCTTCTTTAATCAAATTTTCTTCGCTGATGCGTTATATGCTTTATGAAAATGAAGAAGAGAAGGTTTGGCTGGAGAATGAAGAAGAATATCTTCAAAGTTATATTGACCTGCAGCAACAAAGGCTGAGTAAAAAAGTAATAGTAACGGTAAACATGTGTAAGGGCGATAAGCCGTATCAAATAGACCCAATGTTGCTGATTCCATTTGTAGAAAACGCTTTCAAGCATGGAACCGGTTTTATTGAAAATCCGCATATTGATATCGCGTTAGAAGCAAAAGATAATATTCTTTATTTTCGTGTAAGCAATAAATACGATCCTGCGTCACAGCAAATAAAAGACAAAGCAAGTGGTATCGGGTTGGCTAACGTCAGAAGAAGGCTTGATCTTTTGCATCCCGGAAAATATACGCTTCATATCACAAAGGATAACAACATGTTCACCGTTTCCCTTCAAATAAATTTAAGCTGATGATCCGATGCCTGGCAATAGATGATGAACCCTTAGCATTGGAATTGCTGGTAGATAATATCAGCAAAGTGCCTTTTTTGAAGTTGATTGCAGGCTGCGATAATGTGATGGACGCAATGAAAGAAATGCAGCACGAACCGGTAGATCTTATTTTTTTAGATATTCAAATGCCCGGACTTACAGGCCTGCAGTTTATTGAAAGCATGACTGAAAAGCCAATGATCATCCTGATTACTGCTTATAAACAATATGCATTGGAAGGGTATAATCTTGATGTGACGGATTATCTTGTAAAGCCGGTGTCTCTCGATCGTTTTATGAAAGCCTGCAACAAAGCAAAACAATTGTTCGAATTAAAGTCAACTCCTAAAATTGCAGCTAAGCCGGAATATATTTTTGTAAATGCGGATTACAGCATGGTCAAAATAACGCTTACCGACATCATTTATATTGAAGGGTTGAAAGATTATATCAGTTTCCATCTTAAAAGCACGAAACATCCACTGGTAACGAGAATGCCGATGAAAACGATTGAAGAGCAATTGCCGTCATCAACTTTTATTCGCATCCATAAATCTTATATTGTTTCAATTTCTTTTATAACAGCAATCAGAAAATCAAGCATATTTATTGATTCACTGGAACTGCCGCTCAGCGATACTTATCGCCATACCGTTTCTGCACTTACCGGAAATTTTTAGGGTCTCTTGCCGGTTGCCCAAAATATTTTTACTATTTCGTCGCAGGATTTTAACCGCTTATCTCATTTACTTAAAATGACACTTCCGGCAAAGTAGTTTTGCAGTCAAATTAAATCAGTTATGAAAAAAATAATTTTAGCGGCCCTGGTTTTTGTTGCGGCTCAGGCATATGCTCAATATCCAAAGGCAATGCCGGCGGCGATGAAAAGCAGCGGACATTTATAAGGAAAAATCACAGATGCTGATGGTAAACCGGTAGAGGGTGCTTCGGTTCTGTTGCTTCATCAACAAATGGATACAGCTACCAAAAAAATGAAGATGCTTCTTGTTACCGGAGTTATGTCAAAAAATAATGGAGATTTTGACTTCACCGGTGTACCGGTAATGGGAAAATTGCAACTGCGGGTTAGCAACAGTGGGTATAAAACGCTTATACAAGATGTTTCATTTAAACCGGGAGGCGGATTTTCATTTGATAAGGATCTTGGCAACTTAAAACTGGAAACTGATGCAAAAGTGCTGACCGGCGTAACCGTCGTTGGTTCAGCACCTGCTTTAAAAATGGATATTGACAAAAAAGTATTTAATGTAGAAAAAAATATTGTGAGCGCCGGTGGAACTGCAGTAGACGTGATGCGGAACGTGCCTTCAGTGCAGGTAGATATTGATGGAAATGTAAAGCTGAGAAATGCCGCCCCTCAAATTTACGTGGATGGGCGTCCAACTACTTTATCCCTTGATCAGATACCGGCAGATGCGATTCAAAGTGTAGAAGTAATCACCAATCCTTCTGCGAAATACGACGCCTCTGGTGGTAATGCAGGAATATTAAATATTGTTTTGAAAAAAAATAAAGCAAGTGGTTACAATGGAAATATTTCTGCCGGTGTTGACAGCCGGGGAGCGATCAACGGCGGTGCTAATTTTAACGTAAGGCAAAATAAGTTCAATTTTTCAGCAGCGGGTATGTTGCACCAAATCAAAGGCAATACAACCGGCACCACTGACCGTACAAATCTTGGAGACACGCTCACAAAGGTTTCTCAAACAGATATCAGTAAAATGAACGGTGCGTTTGTTTTCGGAAAATTAGGCCTTGATTATTATGTTACGAATCGCGCTACTATTTCGCTTGGACTGATTAAAGTGCATGGTAAATTTGATCCCAATGAAACCATTCACTCGACTACTGATAGTTTGTTGGACAGCGGAGTAAAAAGTGCTAACAGCGTCCGCTACACTTCCGGCTCCAGAACTTTTGATGCCAATGGATTGCAGCTGGATTATGTATATAATTTTCCAAAAGACGGTGAGCAACTAACGGCAAATGGAAATTATTTTTCAGGAGCAAACGACGGAAGTTCTTTATATACCACCAATTATTTGAATGGGAACTCTATTGGAGGAACACAACTCCAACAGGTTTCCAATGACGGTAAAATTAAATTCCTGACGATGCAAACTGATTATGCTTTACCTTTTGGTAAACAAAAACAGTCGAAACTGGAAGCAGGTCTGAGGTTCCAGCAACACCAGATTGAACAGAATAATGATAATTTTACAGGAACAACAAGTGATAACCTCGTAAAAATTCCATCAGGTACCAATGATTATAAAAGTACTGACAATGTTTTTGCAGGATATGTAAGCGTGAAAAGCAGCATTAAGAATTTTGGTTATGAAGTAGGTCTCAGAGCAGAAAGTTCCAACTATAATGGCGAATTAACCAATACGGGCGAACAATTCAGCAATAAATACCCGGTGAGTTTGTTCCCGTCTTTATTCCTCAGTCAGAAACTGAAAAATAACCAGGAATTGCAGTTTAGTGCTACACGTCGTATTAACAGGCCAAACTTCTTCCAACTAATTCCTTTCACTGACTATACGGACAGTCTAAACATTACACGAGGTAATCCTGCTCTCGTTCCTGAATTCACCAATTCATTTGAAATGAGTTACAGCAAAACTTTTAAAAAGGGAAATAGTTTACTTGGATCAATTTATTATAAACATTCCAATAACCTGATCACGCGCTATCTTAGCCCGGGAACGAATCCATTTACCGGCAAAAATGACATCATCAATACCTATATCAACGCCAACTCAAGTTATTCTTATGGGGCTGAAGTGACTTCTATCAATAAGCTGGCCAAATGGTGGGACCTGACAACGAATGTAAATGTTTATCAATCGAAGATCAATACTTCCAACATTCCGGGTAGTGCTTCACAGGATGCATTGGTAAGCTGGTTTGGGAAATTGAATAGCAATTTTAAACTGCCTAAATCTTTCAGCATACAATTATCCGCAGATTATCAAAGCAAAACAAATCTGCCTGTCAATAATAACCAGGGTGGACCAGGTGGCGGTGGACCTTTTGGACAGGCACAAAGTTCTTCACAAGGATACATTAAATCCTTCTGGGGCACTGACATTGCTGTAAAGAAAAGTTTTCTTAAAAACAACGCAGCTTCAGTAAGCGTTAGCATGAATGATATTTTCCGCACACGAATCCAGGATCAGTATTCTGAAAGCCCTTACTTCGTGCAGAATTACAGCCGCTTGAATAATCCTCAGATCGTGCGGGTTAATTTCACTTATCATTTTGGAAAAATGGATGTGAACTTATTCAAACGCCAGAATACAAAAGCAACCGGAGCACAGGATTTGATGCAAATGGCGCAGTAAGGCTGGCGGCTTAAAGCAGGACTTATGAAACAGGAAGAAAGATTTTACACTTTTTATTAGGGTGTAAGATCTTTCTTTTTTTCCCTGAAAGTGTGCACTCCCAGGCAACGGATACCTTTCGCATACTTGTCTGATACCTTTCGCATACCTTTCCCTAGTCTTTCCCTAGTCTTTCCTATACTCTCCTCATACACTCCTCATACTCTCCTCATACACTCCTCATACTCTCCTCATACACTCCTCATACTCTCTTCATACTCTCCTCATACTCTCCTCATACTCTCCTCATACTCTCCTCATACTCTCCTCATACTCTCCCCATACTCTCCCCATACTCTCCTCATACTCTCTTCATACTCTCCTCATACTCTCTTCATACTCTCTTCATACTCTCCTCATACTCTCTTCATACGAAACTCATACACTCCTGATGCGATTTGGATGCCTAAGAACGGGCGACAATGGGAGCGATTCAGACGACCCGATGGTTGAAAGGATCCAACCACGATGCGCAGATGTAAAAAATAAATTAGCAATCCTGGTAAATCTTTTTTTCAAAAAATTCAAGATAAGAACAAGTGGCACTCATGTGCTTTACTGTTATGAAAATATTTTGAATATGAACTTCTACAATTCAATTCACCTTTTTCTGACCAAAATATTTCCTTCTTTAAAATATTTTCCAATAACCGGCATTCGCTGAAACTCTTTCCATTCCACGTTTAATACAAACCAGATGTATAACAATAACAGGATGGTGGCGGAAATAAAATTGATCATATTTCCTGTAAAGAAATGAATGAACGCCCTGTGAATAAAAAATAAAAGCACGACAATTACAATATATGCGCATAGTTTTTTCCATGCATAAGGGATTTTATAATCCTTTTGTCCCCAGATAAATGAAATGACCATCATGCTGAA
>Ga0157371_10003163_pt1 | contig 15159 bp, 13 predicted proteins | sample C45metaG_FD_113462 | JGI IMG/M metagenome (GOLD analysis project Ga0157371, IMG submission 113462) | Corn rhizosphere microbial communities from Kellogg Biological Station, Michigan, USA - C4-5 metaG | ecosystem: Host-associated > Plants > Roots > Rhizosphere > Soil | place: USA: Michigan...
TAATGTTTTCATAATCAATAATTTTAAAAACGCCCCCTAGTTTTAATTGAAATAAATTTAAGAATTATTAAATAAAATATTATGATATTAATATAATATTTTTATAATAATTATTGAACCGGATTATTCGTTATTAAATTTTATAAATTATTAGCTTCAGATTTCCTCTGCTGACATCCTCAGTTAAAGGTTAATATGCCCCAAAAACACACTACACCCATTAAAACAAGCAAAACAAACTGATAGCTAAACAGATAGCTTACTATCGCTTATTCTGTCTGAAAATGAAGGCGGCCAGCATTACAGCAACGGCTAAACCAGAAAATCCGGGAAATGAAATAAATAAATACAGAAGGCCACACACTACAGCTATTGCCAACAAAAACAATACACCTTGCATAGGTGAGTCCATTTTAAATGCTGTAACTAAAACTAAAATAAGAAGGGCTAAAGCCAGGATATTTAAAAACATATGCAAAGATGAGTTTTTCAATGTTAAGTTAATGTTAACAAAACTCAATTTCGAAGCATTCCCAATTAAAAAAGCCCCTATAATTGCTTATAGAGGCCTCCAACACTAACTATTTATTGTTTTTAACTAAAATTAATAATCATCATTTAACGCAAAAACAGGCTTTCTGTGCATCCATTTACCGCTTGTAAAATCAGGAAACTCTACAGTAGCGTTTCCAAGCTCAATTGATTGCTCACTTAAAGGAGTAATTGCACTCCATGCAGCTGCATCATAAACATCTAATGGAGTAGCTACATTACGCTTAACAGACTCAATAAAAGCATGGATTACAAAGAAATCCATACCACCATGGCCTGCACCCTGTGCGTCATTTCCGTATTTCTTCCAAAGCGGGTGGTCATATTTCTCTAACCACTTATCTGCCGGATCCCATTGGTGTGGTTTGCTTTCACCTTCAACATAAATACCTTTGTTTACATCCATCCACAAGCCTTTAGTACCCTGAACTCTAAATCCTATTGAATATGGTCTAGGTAAGTTTGTATCATGCTGTAAAATTAAAGTTTCGCCATTGGCACAGTCAATAGTTGTGGTAACAATATCACCTAAACGGAAATTAACTTTCGCATTTGGATGGTCAGCACCACCCTTCTCTACGATATAATTATGTAAACCTCTTGATTTTGTAGCAAAAGAGTTCAGTTTCAAAAATCTGTTACCGCGGTTTATGTCAATATAATTTGCAATTGGGCCAACACCATGAGTTGGGTATAAATCACCATTTCTATGTACAGAATGATTTGTTCTCCATTTTGCTTCAGAGAAACCTTTCTCATTAAACTCAACACCGCCACCATAAGGTTTAACACCGTCGTTAAATTTAACTTCACGTAAATCATGCTGATAACCACCTTGCAGGTGCAGAAGCTCACCAAATATACCTTGTCTAACCATATTTAAGGCGGCAAGTACATCCCTTCTGTAACATACGTTTTCAAGCATCATTACATGAGCATTGTGCTTTTCAGCTGCCTGAACAACATCCCAATGATCTTGCAGGGTTATACCAATAATAACTTCAGTAGCTACATATTTAATACCAGCTTCAATAGAAGTAATGATCATTTCCTTATGCAATTCCCATGGTGTAGCAATTAATACTGATTGCAGGCCTTTCGTTTCTAACATTTTTTTCCAGGCATTATCGTCACCGGTAAAAATCTTAGGCATTGGTTTTCCACTCTTTGCAATGATAGCCTTAGCCATGTTAAGCATTCTTGGCTCTACATCACAAATGGCTACTAAATCTACATCATCTCTCTTTAATAGTAAATCAAGGTGATTTTGACCACGCAAGCCCACACCAATTATTGCTATTTTAACCTTCTCTGCCTTTGTACTGGCAAATAATGGATTCTCCGGCAAAATAGTAACAGCTGCTGCAGTTAGCCCTGAGTTTCTAACAAATTCTCTTCTGTTCATAATTTATTTAGTTCTTTTGTACGTTTCGGTAAGCTAATATTTCCTTTCTCCCTTATAATCATTGCGAAGAATAGATCACAAGGTATAGACTATATCATCAATCGTTAAATCAAAAGCATAAAAAAAACACGCAAACGTTTGATATTTTATCAATATAGCCATTTTTTAAAGCTGCGAATAAAAATTATCAGTCAGCGATTATTAAATCATGACAGGTTTTTTCAAAACCCTGCGCTCATGACTTTTTTTTCAAACATTAATTGCTTTTTTTTACCCAACAGCTGTATTTTTGTAGCGGATACACCAGCCTTAGCAATAGAAATATTAAATATTTTACAGGCAAACGTTTGCGCGAATTTATACGTATATTGGTCTAAATCAATTAATAAAACAGTTTTTTATTAAAATTGTAAGGTTATTCAAAGTTTATTATAATATTTGACCATAATGTCTGATAAACCAACAACTATAAAAGAAATTGCAAAGATCCTCAAGATTTCGGTATCAACCGTATCAAGAGCATTAAATGATCATTCAAGCATCGGATTAACAACAAAAATGCGTGTTAAGAAACTTGCCTCAGAGCTCAACTACGAGCCAAACCAAAAGGCAATCCAGTTTTTACACGGAAAATCATTTATTATAGGTGTTATATTACCAGAATTATCAGAATCTTTCTTTTCTACTGCCATAAGCGGTATAGAAGACATAGCCTACAAAAGAAACTATACTGTATTATTGGCTCAGTCGCACGACGATGCTGAAAGAGAAAAGCTTCTTGTAGAAAAAATGAAAACCCAGCGTGTTGATGGTTTACTCGTATCTGTATCAAAAACTACAAGTACCTATGAGCATTTTGAAATATTTAAGCGCCTAAACATACCAGTAGTATTTTTCGACCGTATACCTCCTATTAAAGATATACATTATGTAGCCTCTAATTTGGAAACAGGAACATACGAAGCAGTAAATTTTCTCTTAAAAAAGGGCCACCGTACCATTGGAATGATAAATGGCCCAAATACACTGGTTGCCAGCCACGAAAGAAAAGAAGGTTACATTAAGGCAATGCTGTCAAACCGTTTAAAATTTGACCCAACCTTAATCATTAACTCAGATCTAACGGAAGCAGGAACTATTGAAGTGATGGACAACATGCTCAATCACCGCCGAAAACCTACGGCTATTGTAACGTTTAATGACTATGTGGCGCTATTTGCCATCAGATATACCAGATCTATTAATTTAAACGGGATCGATTTTGTCAGCTATGCTAACCTGCCCATTATCAACTACATGGATTATACTCCAATAGCCTCTGTAGAGCAGTTTCCTTACAAGCAAGGTAAAAAAGCAGCCGATATCCTTATCGACCTTATAAACAAACCTAAAACCGAATCAGGTGCCGACCAAGCCTTCTTTAACGTAGTTGTAGAGTCTGTACTTGTTGTAAACGAAACCAAGTAATTTTGCGCAATCGTTTGCACACCAGTTTAATAAACTGAATTAGTTAGGTTTGGGTAAAACAATCATAATTCTATTAAGCGCATGTTCGAAAATATTTTGCCATTGTATGGGCTAAACTCTGATAAAGCTACAGTGAAGTTATTTGGCGACGGGTTAATTAACCATACTTGGAAAGTAACTACTGATACCCAAAATTATATATTACAAAAAGTAAACAACGAGGTATTTAAAATGCCTAAAGATATTGACAGGAACATCTCACTGATAAAGCAATATCTGGACGTAGAATACCCTAACTATTTGTTTGTATCTCCTGTTAGTGATTTAAAAGGAAGATCCCTTTTAGATACCGAGAGTGGCTATTACAGATTATTCCCTTTTATAGAAGGCTCAACCTCGCTTAATTCCCTTACCAATAAAGAAGAAGCATACGAGGCTGCAAAGCAATTTGGCAAGTTCTCTAAAATTCTTGACGGTTTTGATGCAAAGCAACTAAGTATTACCATCCCCGATTTTCATAACCTGGAATTAAGATATAACCAGTTCCTTACTGCTTGCGAAAACGCATCTGCAGAAAGACTGGAAAAAGCAAAGGATAGCATTGCCTTTATTACAGCGCATAAGGGAATAGTTGATACGTATATAAAAATCGTTGCCAACAACGAAATACCTTTAAGAGTAATACATCACGATACTAAAATAAACAACGTATTGTTCGATGATAAGAATAATGGTTTATGTGTAATAGATCTTGACACTGTAATGCCCGGCTATTTTATTAGCGATGTGGGTGATATGATGAGAACCTATCTTGCAGAGGCCAGCGAAGAAGAAACAGATCTTTCAAAAATAAGTATCAGAAAAGAATTCTTTAATGCTATTTACGATGGCTATATGGAAGAAATGAATGATGTACTTACAGATACTGAAAAACAATACTTTACATACTCAGGTAAGTTTATCATTTACATGCAAGCCATCCGCTTTTTAGCCGATTACCTGCAAAACGACGTTTACTACGGTTCAAAATACGAAGGCCATAACTTTAACAGGGCGCTTAATCAGATTCAACTTTTAAAAGAATACATAAAATTAGAAGGAGAGCTATAGCTCTCCTTTTTAATTACTTAACAAACTTTTCTAAATTCATAGAAAATGTAACCATAAAATACCTGGTTATTTGTTTACTACGGTTCTCAATTATTGTATTGTCAAATACTGCTCTGAATAAATTATTTCCCTGGTTCAGCAAATCAGCAACCCTTAAATTTACAGAAGCCCGGTTATTCTTAAAAAACGACTTATAAACGCTTGCATTAATTAACAAAGGATTATTGGCACCCGTAGTGTATCCGCTGGTAAAACTCTTTGAAACATCTACAGATGTATTAAATGATTTACGTATTTTAAATACACAATTCATATTAAAGGACAAGCTTTCCAGATTGCGGGGCCTAAAAGTTGAATTACTATAATTGTTTTCACTATTCGAGTAAGATGCCCCGGCACCTCCTGATAACGACTTCAATTGAACATTTAAGTTCACATTCTGAGAATAACTAAGTCCTTTGTTATTGTTTTTTGTATTATCGGTAAAAATTACAGCGTTCGAAAGGGCAACGTTTCCTGCTACTGAAACAGTAAATTTCCGCTCAGCAAAAGGCAAGCTGGCATTATAACCGCTATTAATATTATAATTACCATTTACGTTTACAAAGCGTGTTTCCTGCTTTAAGCTATTTAAAGTATCTTTAATCAGGATAATATTGTTCACCACCTGATTTTGCATTGCATACGCTCCAATACTTACCTCCAACGTTCTTCCGCTGGTAACACCAAACAAGCTATAGTTAATATTGGCCGAATGGTAAAATGATGTTTTCAAATCCGGATTACCAATAATTACATTCTGTAGATTTCGGGTATCAGGCACAGGCTGAAGCTGATCAAACCTTGGCGCACTACTGCTCCCGCTATAATTCATACTTATCGACTGTGTTTTGGTAATCACATAGCTAAAGTTTGCAGATGGAGATGAATTAAAAGTTCTTTGATTAATCTTATCTGATCTTCCTTCATAACTGCCCGTTAGCAAACTTGGCTGCAGTGTAAAACCAATTCCATAATTGATTTTACTTGAACCATACCTGTAACCAGCCCTTATATTATGGTTTATAAATGTTGAAGTATATACATTACTTAACGAATCTATAAAGCTTATTTTACCTGCAGCATCTCTAACCCTTGTTTCTAAAGCATTATTATTAGAGCTCAAACTAAATGAATAAGAAAACTCCAGGCTCTTATGTATCGTATCCGTTGCTTTATTTAGTGGAATTGAATAGTTCAAACCAGTATTTAATCCCCTATCTGCATTTCGGGTTTCAACCAGCCTGTTCAGTAAAGAATCCTTAATTTTTTTATTCGTTGTTTGATCGTAGTAATCAATATCGGTAAGGATATCCTGATCGTTTCTGGAGCCTACTAACCTAGCTGATAAATTAAATGACAATCTGCCTCTTTTTTCTTTACCATCTTTCTTCTTGCCTTTTAGCCCCCAACTCATATCTAAATTTAAATTTGGGTTATTTTGCTTATTGCCGCTGTGGGTAAATAAATCCTGACGGATTACCCCGGTTTGTAAAGACGAAGAAGTATTTTCTGAATTGGATTTTGATAAAGCAGCTGCAAGGTGCACATCAAAATACTCACCAATTTCTGTACTTGAAACAGCCATACTCAAACGATGGGAGGCAATTTTGGAATTATTTTTACTCTCATTTACACTATTAATAGAGCCCAGACTATTAATACTTTCCATATTACTAAAATTTGTATTTTCAATGGTACCACCACCCGCATTATAGTGAGATCTTAAATTAAGCTTTTTGGCTATGTTATTAGCAAAAGTTGCAGAACCAGTTATACCTTTGTTAATCAAAGCCTCATTTCTTGTATTATCAAGTGCGCCATTTATCCCTATTTGCCTGGCTCCTTTCCACAAGTTCCCATTGCCATTTAATCCGTAAGCATTACTTGTTGCAGCACTTGTACTTATGTTAGCAAAGGTTCCTTTGTCTTTTCCCGGTTTAGTAACCAGATTAAGAATTTTCCTTGGCTGTCCTACTTTTATCCCTGTAAAATTGGCTTCATCACCATAATCATCAATTACCTGAATGTGCGAAAATATACTCGATGGCAATTTTTTAATAAACTCAGCCACATTACTGGTAAAAAAATCTTTGCCATTTACCCTAAGTTTAGTAAGCTCTTTCCCCATTGCAGTAACCTTCCCATTGTCGCCTACAATCATACCCGGAAATTGCTTTAGCAAGTCTTCAACATAATCACCTTCTCTTATAACAAACGCCTCGGTATTGTATTCTATGGTATCTTTCATTACCCTAATGGGCGTAATTTTTCCTTTAATTACCACCTCATCAAGCATGTTCGACGCTGTTTTTAATACAATATCGCCAAGGTCAAATTGATTCTGATCATCTTCAAAAGTAATGTCTGATGCATATGCCTTATATCCAATACTGCGCACCATCAAATCCAGGCGCTTCATTGTAATATTGGCTATAGAAAAGCTACCATCCTTATCGGCAATCGCAGTCAGGGTATCCTTACCTGCAATTACCCTGATATGAGATCCGGGGATTCCCTGATTAGTACTGTCTTTAACACTACCTTTAATTGTACGTTTTATTTGCGCTGTTAATTCCTGATTCGAGAGCGTACAAATAAATACAAGTAAAAGAATAATTCTCTGAGCGTTCAAATTACTTCAATATTATATCTATTCGGGTATAAATATAATACTTTACACCTATTAATCTGTTACCGTAAAGCTATTTTGATAATTGCAGCATCAGCACCATTTAACTCGTACTTAAGCACTTTATTGATCTTTAAATCTTTGCCCGAAAACAGTTCTTTTGCCTGGTACGATGAATTTTTAATCCCCAATCTATCCAACGGAATAGTAAAAAGTTTCTTTTTACCATCAAAGTTTAAAACTGCCATATATAAGCTGCCATCAATCTTTCTAACAAATACTTCGTTGGCCTGATCTCCGGTATTTCCGTTTAGCGGCATAAAAGCCACCCCCGATTTTGGAATAGCCAGCAACTCCTCATTCTGCAATAGTTTTTTAGCGGTCTCATTCCATGCACCGGCGGCCGAAAAATCATCACCTAATATCAAAGTCCCGGTAATAAGACCCGATGTTAATCTTGCCCTGTTAGCACCCTCCTTTTCACTGGCAAACACAATATGATCAGCATCAACATAATTGTAAACATAAGTTTGCCACCATCCATAATTAACACTATTTAAAGTATACTCAGTATCCTTTATAGTTTTCCAGGCATCACATGCAATGCGTTTAATATGTGCATACCTGCCAGTAGCCAGATTGGGCGATATAGCAGCATAAACAAGCATTTGCCCATCCATCCTGTTGATAAGATACTCCATACCAACCCTATAAGCCTGCATACCTGTAGTAACAGATTTATCGTAGAAACTATCAGATTCGGCGGCTGCATGTCCTAAAAAGTCAATCTTGATCATTTTAAAACCACAAGCCTTTAGTTTATCAATAATATAGTCTATTCTTTTCTTTGTTCCCGGATGAGTAGGATCAAGCGCCCTGGCACCATCAAAATCATGATAAGTACCGCCAACCTTAGTCCACATCTCGCCAAATTTATACTTACTGCCTTCAGCTTCTCTGTCGCCACCCCCTTTAAAACCCCAGTCTGTAAATGGCGCCCAATATACACCGGGTTGCAAACCTTTGGCTTTGCAGTAATCAGCAAATTCTTTCAATTTGCTAAAATCGCCACGCATACCACCGGTAAAATTATCCCAAAACGAGTCAAGATCAATATATGCAGTTTCGCCATTTCTAAACTTCGGAAGCTCATTGGCAAAAAAGTCTACATTTTTTAGCGCCTTATCATAAGTCAGTTTTTCCTGTATCACCCCCCAGCTGTTCCATCCAAAAGGCACCGGCTTTATCCAGTTAAAAACAAAAGGAGGCTCTGCTATCCTGTTTGCCTTGCCATAAGCTTCCAAACCGGTCCGCCAGTCAGAAAAATAACCCACAAATACCTTTGGCGACTTCACTACCGAGCCAGAAATTGAACCATGCGCGCCGTTATCCCTTGTAACTTTCTGATCGGTATATCCACCCCAAACACACAAGTCTGACAAGTCATCATTCGTTCCTTTAGTAAGCACCCCTGTTTTCCAAATCAAATGCTCAACAGAGCCAACTATCAGGCCTTTTCTGCTGCGGTTTTCGTACACTGCCCCTACCTCAGCACTTGTATTTTCTACCGGGGTTTGCCCGATCGATTTAGCATTATACCTGATAAAAGTATCGTTATCAAAAGGTACAAAAAGTGTCCTGTTATCACCTTTAGCATAAATGCTGGCCTTTTTACTTACCAATGGAGCCATATAATTGCTACTAATATTGCTTCCTTTTAAAGCTACTTCAGTAAAAAAATAATCATGACCAGGATAAACAAAAAATACCTGTTCCATTTGTGGCAAACCACTTTTAGTTAAAGTTATTGTATATTTTTTGCCAACGCCAAACTTGTCTTTAACAGCTGTTTCTGCATATTTAATCAGCTCGTAATCTTTACTGCTTATAAGTTGCTCCTTGTTTTTAACAGCTGCATAAGCATCAGATATTATAGTCCGTTTATTGGTAAACACCTCGTAAGTGCCCGAATTCAGATCGTATACAATCTCCGATGCTGTTCCATAAGCAATATTAATAAAGCGAGGGGTATTACTGCTTTTGTTATAAGAAAAACCATCAACAAAAGTTACAAGCAATACAAAGATTGAGAATAGGGATACACGTTTACACATAATGGGTGTTAATTAACTAAAAAATTAACTATCCTGCAAGCGGTTCCTTTACTGTTTTGATTCTTTTCTGTGCTGATGGTAACTTTTAAAACATGATCAGCATCTTTTAAGTTGGCCCCAAGCAAAATATACCAGGGCAAGTGTAACGATTGGCTCCATTGCGTAAACAAATCAACCTGTTTATCTGGCCCCCCATCAATTGAATAATTTAATATACCAGCGTCTGATCCTGATGCAATTGCCATTCCGATAGCGTTACCTTTAAATTTTAATGTAAAAGACGATCCGGCGGCAGTACCAACCAACATGGGCACTTTTACAAACCCTGGACGTGTACCCAATCCATCTGTCGGTGTCCAGCTTTTAACCAGCTCCCAGTCCCTTTCATCAACGGCATTTTCAATATTTAAATACCTGCCACGCGTAAAGCTCCCTTTATTAAGTAAAGCAGGCAATTTTAAGGCCTTTTGTGCTTTAATGCCTTGCTTACTTAACGCAGCGAAGTTTGATGATAACAAATCTTTTATAGCCTCAAAATAAAGCTCCTGCCCAAATGGAGAAGGATGCAGATCTTTAAAATCTTTTTCCCAGCTAAACTCATTGTTTGCAAGCTTATCCCGTATTGCTTTGGCCAAATTAATTGAAGGCAGTTGATAATAACCAGCAATAAGCTCATGGTTGGCTACCGATGTAGGTGTAATTCCAGAGTCGTACTGTTTAGTTTTATCAGGATCGGCAAACGACATCAGCACAATATCCATAAAAGGATTGCTGGTTTTGGCATGCCTCACAATACCTTCAAGCGAGCGCACCTGAGTTACACTATCAGTTCCGTTAACCTGATCGTTAACTGCTGCCTCTAAAAAAAGCAAGTCAACCTTACCAGAATCCAGCACATCCTGCCCCAGTCTAAAAGTATGCGGCAGGCTACCTAACGAGGGAATACCTGCCGCAATAAAATGGAATTTAGTAGCCGGAAAGCGCTCTTTTAAATAAGCACATACTTTATTTCTCCAGCCATCATTGTAAGTTATAGAACCTCCTAAAAAAGCTACCGTTGCATTTTTCTTTACAGAAATAGCAGTGTAAGCATTTGCAATTCCTTTGCGTTGGGTAATATACTTGCTAAATGGTAAAGTTTTATTTTGCCCAATAACCTGGGCACTGCAAATTAAACTTACTAAAAAACAGAGTATTACCTTTTTCATTTTAATAATTATTTAGCATCAGAAGAACTTTGCATTTTTAAAGTCCAGGCGTATTTACAAGGTAATTCGGCAGGTAGTTTTACAACAACAGATCCGTTGCTTTTAGTCCACTCCAACGGCTTATTTACGCCAAGCATATAAACCTTTGAACCATCTTTTGGCTGAACAGCAGTTAAAACCAGTTCATTATTATCAGCCTTGTTAAATATAGCATAAGTAGTTTTACCATCATTACTTTTCGTAAATCTGATGTTATCACCTTGTTTATAGGTTTCCAAACCTTTGGTAGCATAAATAGCTTGTTTATTAACATCCAGCCACTTACCCATTTCACCCAAACGCTCTACACTTGGTGCAGGTATCTCCCCTTCGGCAGTTGGACCAACATTTAACAGGTAATTACCACCTTTAGCGGCAACATCAACAAGATTATCAATAAGTACCTGGGCCGATTTCCAGTTATGATCGTACTTAGCAAAACCCCAGTTGTTATTAATTGTCATACAGCTTTCCCAATAATCCTGAGAATTGGTTTTCAAAATCTCTTGTTCCGGAGTTCCAAAATCGCCTGCAGCATCCTGGTATTTGTTCATTCCCTCCATACCGCCACGGGCTTTGCCAATACGGTTGTTTATAATTAAAGAAGGTTTCAGGTTACGCAAATAGTTATATAGATCTTTGCCTTGGTCCTCAGTCCATTCCCCAATCCACTCACCATCAAACCATAAAATGGTAGGATCATATTTTTTAATCAATTCTGCCAGCTGAGGTTTTAAATACTCATCTCTGTATTTATTAAAATCTGGTTTTACATCAGGTTTTTGCTTAGGATTAGCATTTGGCTGATGCCAGTCCATAATAGAATGATACAATCCGAATTTAATTCCGGCAGCTTTACAAGCGTCAGAAAGTTCCTTTAAAATATCTCTTTTAAAAGGAGTAGCATCCATAATATCATATTTGGTTACTTTACTGTCCCAAAGGCTAAAACCATCGTGGTGTTTAGATGTGATAACGATATACTTAGCGCCAGCCGATTTAGCAATCTCTACCCATTTCTTGGCATCGAACTTTTCAGGATCAAACTGAGCAGCAAACTTTTCATATTCAGCAGTTGGGATATTATGGGTTTCCATAATCCATTCGGCCCCGCCGCTTTTACCGTTATATTCTCCGGCCGGAACAGCATACAGCCCCCAGTGGATAAACATACCAAAAGTAGCGTCAGTCCACCATTGCATACGCTGATTTTTAGCCGATGCAGGTTCTTTTAGGTAATTTTTTTGTGCAAATACCGAAACTGACATAACCAGCCCGGCAATAAGCAAACTTAACTTTTTCATACATTAGTAATTTGGTATAGCAAAGAAAAGGATATTGACTATTAATAATTCTATTAAAATGTCAATTCATTAAGCAATATTAGCACGTTTTATCAGAGTAATGATGAGATTGATGTTGTTTGAAGCGATTTTGAGTTGTAGTCAATTGGGGTAGGCTTTCGTTATGGCGGGTAAAGTATCTATCTAATTGGGTATTTCATCGAAAATGGCCGCTCGTTCTGCATTTAGTTAGAAATAAAATAAAATCGGCATTCTTTTTGGTCATTTGTACTTACATTTGTATAAATGAAAACGGTAGCAAATATAGCTGACATTTTTCCAAAGCATTTATTTTGGGATGTGGATTATAAAAAACTTGATGTAAACGCAGATAAGGATTTTATAATTCCAAGGGCTCTTTTTGCAACAACTGAACAGACATTTGATCAAGATATTGTTCGCTTGGAAAAACTGTACTCTCATAATCAAATTGTGGTTGAACTCAAAAAAACTAAAGAACGAATTAGCAACCAAGTATGTTTATGGGTAGCGAGACGTTATCATGTTAAGCAGTTTGCGCGTTTTAAATAATGGCAGCGATTTCTCCTCAGCTTCTTGATACAATTCATGAATTGCAAAAAATTCCAAGTTTTGAAAACTCTGCTCTTGGCGGCGGTACCAATTTGGCAATAAGATATGCACATAGAAAATCTACAGATATAGATGTTTTCTTTCAGGAAACAATTGGAAAAGCAGGATTCAAAGAAATTGAAAAGGACGTTCAAGATTTTTATGGCACTAAGCTTTTCGGACTGCAATATCCTTGTGATATAGATGATCAGTTTATGTTTCTCCGTTTCTTCGTTGTCAAGGATAGTGAGACGATAAAGGTTGAGGTAATGCAAAATATGGCAATGTTGGATGGCTATGAAATATATGAAGATATAAGAATGGTTTCTGAACAAGATATCGCCTTATTTAAGCTGATGTCTGCCTCCAATAGAGCTAGTCAAAAAGATATTTATGATCTTGATTACCTAACTGAGAAATTCGACCTTGTTGCACTTCATCAAGCGCTTGCAGAAAAGCAGGAATTGTTCTCAGACCCCAAATTTCAAAATATCTTTGATCAAGACAATGAAGTTAGCCCAGTAGCAAACCCTTTATTACTTTTAAAATTTGACGAAGGTAGAAGCGCTGTTAGCGATAAACGTCCTTCACATTCTCAAAACAGAATTGAAGTTATGGAAGGAGCTAAAAACTGGATCTCGGCTAGGTCGAGTTGGAGATCTAAGGTTAGGAAATTGTTTAATCATTTAGGCGTTGATTTTCCTTCTGTGATATCTCAATAAGCTCACTTAAAGGCAGTATATTGCTTATGGGTGTGCCCTTACCATAAGCAATTGCATTACAATTATACAATCTATAAATATCAAGTAAGAAAAAGACAAAATAAAGCTAAAAATATTAGTATTTTTACTGTTCTAAATTTTGTTATTATGGGCAACCGACCAATAAGAGAGCATAAGCCATTAATGGCTTATGCCAATAATTACGAACAAAAGGTTAGCACACTTAGCCTGATCACTATTGTATTTAATAACGCAGTAAAACAAGGACTTTGGTTATTCGATCCGTCAATAAAAAGATGGTTTAACCCCGATGAGTTTATGGATCTGTACAAAAACTACGACAACCTAGACCCTAAGTGGATTGAAAAAATTGAGATTCGTGATCCAATTGAAGGTCTGGAAGCTGCAGATACACAGATTGAAAGCATCCTTTCCAGAAAGGCTATATTAACTAAAAGAGTTATTGAGTATGAACGCGCTAAGAAGAGAAAGCATCCAAATTTGTAATGATCATGAAAGCTTTATCATCAGTTCGCTCAATGGTTATTTTATAATCTGGAAACTCCATACCCAGATTTTGTTGCATAATGGCATAGAAATTAATCGCCTGATTTTGAGGTACAAATAACTTATAACACCTTATCTCTTGCAGTTTTTTAGGATCTGCTACATCAATAATAACCTGTTCATGGCTTATGGGTGTGCCTGCACCATAAGCAATTGCAAAGAGTTGTTCAACAGTATAGTTACGAACAATAATAGTTTTGCCCCTATTCGTTATATCTTTCTTAATCTTAAAACCCGGTTTATAGCCAGATTTGTAACCCGAAAAACCATACTGAAAAAGCTGTAGCTGATTTTGCTCTGGTGATTTTTCTTTCATTTGGGCATAACTAAAATTTAAACATATAGTAGCCATTAAAAAAGTTAGTTTGCTTTTTTTCATATCGATTTATAGTTTATCCATTAATTTATATAGGTTAAATTCTTCTGTCCAAAACTCCTCTCCAGAGTGCCTTCCATGAGCCCTGAAATGCGCTATCCCATCTTTTGTGATGATAAACTGATGAGCTCCAGAGCCTGTTTCAATAACAGGCAACGTGTTTTCTTCTTCAGCATTTAATGTAATAAATGCCCAATCTTCATATTTGGGCAGAACCTTAACTGGAAGGTTCTGCCCAACCGGGCTTTTATAAAATTTCAATGGCGAATGCCAAAAGCTATGGTTGTGTATAGAAAAGCCCGCTTCGAAATTTTTAATCGCTGCTAAGCGTTGATTTGTAAGTTCAACCCATCCTGGCGAAATCTGCAGAATAGCAAACTCTACTGTATAAAAATCGCTTCTGATGTTGGCTTTAATTATGATATATTCAGTTGGTTTCCTTGATCTTTTCATATTTTGAATTTTAAAAGGTTGATTAATGTGAGTTCGATTTTTTAGGCAAAGCGTGGCCATTATGTAGTTAGTACATAGTAGTTAGCACTTAGTATTTAGACATTTATGTTAAAGCAATTCGTCATCCTGAACTTGTTTCAGGATCTCGCACATGCAATAGACAAACTCAATCCGGACGATCAAGGATAAGCGAGTAAAGAATTGCTATACGTATTTCCATATTTAATAATAATCATGGCTGATATTATATGGAATCTGGTAAGGAGGTATAGAGATATAATCTCTTTAACGCAAAAAGCGTGAAACCCCACTTACCGCAACAGAGGTCGTAGGAGACCCATAAACGAATAAGCGAAGCTCACGCTTTCTACGGCGCGAGCATCTTTCACTTATCCTCTCGTTTATGCTGAAATTTCCTACGTTTCTGTTGCGAGATTCTAAAGTGCTAAATGCTCCAATTTCTTGGATTATTTTGCAAAAATATAATATTAGTCTATTACATACATATTTTGTTTCGACTAATATATATAGGTTTGGGTGAAACAAACAAGTTAACAGGAAA
>Ga0157371_10003165_pt1 | contig 15149 bp, 14 predicted proteins | sample C45metaG_FD_113462 | JGI IMG/M metagenome (GOLD analysis project Ga0157371, IMG submission 113462) | Corn rhizosphere microbial communities from Kellogg Biological Station, Michigan, USA - C4-5 metaG | ecosystem: Host-associated > Plants > Roots > Rhizosphere > Soil | place: USA: Michigan...
CCGGTTCCCGCCCGCGTTGCTCATCCCGCCGCCGGTACTCATCCCACCGGGCGCGGCGCCGACACCCTGCGAGCTACCGGCGCCACTCATACCGGCCGCCACACCCTCGCCACCGCGGCTCCCCGACACGAAGCTCTCGACATTCGATCGACAACCGCGGCCATCTTCGGGCCGGCAATCGGTCGTCGATTGCTGCGCGACGAGCAGCGCGCGCGCCTCGATCGCACCGCGACCGCCTTCCGCGCCGGATAGCGAGTTAGAGCTAGATTGAGCAAAGGCCATCGACGCGTACATGCCCACGGCCAGGGCCAAAATCGTTTGAGGCAACAACCCTCTTTCAACACACTTCTTATTCATTTAGGTGTCCTAAATATATTTACAATCGGAACGAGAACAGTCGATGGAAATCCGCATCACCATGCATTTCGGGAAGGAAAGGGGCTTTAACGCTTTCTGTCCGATCTACACTGCGCGCATGATGCCCGCAGGCAAGGACATAGGTCCGGTTCGAAGCGAAACGCCTTGCGGGAAACGCGAAACGTCATACCGGGCGCAGCCCGCGTGAATTGCGTCGACGGGACGTGCCCCTCAACGCAACCTCAACGCAACCTCATCGCACCTTCATCGACCGTGCTTGGGTAGTAGCGCTCTACCCGTCAAACCACGCCGAGTTGCCTCAGTCAATCCGGATCGATCAAGCCCATCCTGATCGCCTTGACGGCCGCGGCCTTCCTCGACGTCACGCCGAACTTGGCGCGGATGTTCCCCATGTGGAAGTTCACTGTCGATTCCGAGCAGCCAAAAATCTTCGCGATTTCCCACGTCGATTTCCCTTCGGCTGTCCACTTCAGACTCTCGTGCTCGCGCGGTGTGAGCTTGGGTAGCAGGGCTTCCGCATAGCCGTCCAGAAACCGCTGGCCCGTCTCGAACGCGACGTCACGCAGCAGTGTCAGCATCGGCAGATAACGCTGAACGTGCCCGACCAAATCGCGAGACGCGCGCTCTCCGCACACGAAGCACAGCATGCCCACCTCTTGCTTGGGCCCGTGAATGGGCAGTGAGATGCCCGTATGCAGGCCGTAGCGCCGCGCCTCCTCATGCATCTCCTGCTGCGCATCGTCCGCGAACAACGAGGAAGACCAGATCAGCGGCGCCGTCTTCGCCAGGCAATGCGAAACCGTCGGATCGATGCGGAAAAACGCGCGCTCATCGTAGGTTCGACGCCAGTCCGGCACATAGTTGCTGCGCTGATACGCGTCGCGTAGCCGCATGCCTCGTCGCGGCAAAACTGCGATGAGCGTGTAATCGAAACCGTATTGGCTCGCCAGAGCCGAAAGCGCGTGGAACCAGGCTTCTTCGTCGGTCGCCTGCAACAGCGGCGACATAGCTTCGATGAACTGTCCCAGCATGTGCCCTCTCGTTGTTTTATTCGTCGTTGGGCGCGCAGTGTCGCATGAGGAATTTCGGCCGCGACAGCGCCACACGAAAACCCGATTGTTCGTACGAAGCGACCGGCGCATAGATCGTACTTTCGATTCATCGTGGCGTCGTGGAGGAATAAAGTGCCCCGTCCAACTGTTCAACACTGAGATCGCCATCTCAGCATAAGGGAGCGATGACGATGCATTTCTCACCACGCGTGCGAACGCTGGCCGTACGGATACGACGAATGGGCCTCATAACATGCTTGTGTTCTCTAGTCCCGGCGGCGAGCGAAGCGCGTGTCGTTTTGCTGCCGGAAGCACCGGTCAAGTTGGTGAGGAACGTTTCGATATTCGAAGTCGATGCGCCGATCGACGTGTTGCCCGGCGACATTCTGACGACCAGCTCACAGAAGGGCGGCGCGCAGCTCAAGGACGATGGCGGAACACTCGTGGAATTGGGCGTGGCCACTCACGTCGCGCTAGGCGACGGTCGAGCGGTAAGCCGCGGCGATGCCCTTACCGCGCTTTCGCTGTTGTCGGGCTGGGTCAAGGTAGCGCGTGTCGCGGCGGTTTCCTCGCGCGATCCTATGCGAATCGATACGCCGGCTTTGCAACTGTCGTTGCAGCCGGGCTCCGTGGTGATCGACGCAACGCCGGCTGCGACATCCGTCTACGTCGAGACGGGCGCGGTGGAAGCATCCTTGCCGGATATGCCCGAAAGCCGCAAGGCGTCACACGAATTGACCGCCGATCAGTTTGCGCAGCGCGAACTGGGTCGGCCCCTTCAACAAGCGGGCCGTCCGTCCTCGGAATTCGTCGGCCGTTTGCCGGTGATTTTTCGCGATCCGTTGCGGCCGCTGCAGCATGGCCCGATTCAAAACTTGGCGCCAGCCCAAGGGCATCAAGCGACCTATAGCGAGATCAGCGAATGGCTGACGAGCAGCCTGCCGTTGCGAACCACGTTCGTTCCGCGCTTTCGCTCCTTGTTGCATGTCAAGTCGTTTCGCTCGCTCGTTGAACAGCACGTGAGCGATTTGCCCGAGTGGCGGCGAGTGCTTTACCCGAAGAAATCGTTGGTTCCGCGCCCGGCGCGGTACGCCCGCCCCGAGAAGGAAGCATCATGAAATTTTCGTTGAGCATTAAATTCAATCTGGTCTTCCTTAGCATCTTCGCGATTGCCTTTGTCGTATCGGGCTGGTTTGCGCGGGATTTGCTCCGCCGCACCGCCATGGAAGAAACGTTGCAAAACGCGCGTGTGTTGATGCAGGCGGCCAGCGCGGCTCAGCAGTACACGGCCACGCAAGTGACGCCGCTGCTCAAAACGCAGCTGAAATACGATTTCGTTCCGCAGTCGGTGCCGGCGTTCTCGGCCGTCGAGATCTTGATGAAGCTGGAGAAGAACATGTCCGGCTACTCGTATCGGTCCACCATGCTGGACCCGACCAACCCTCGAGATCGGCCGAGCCAATGGGAGACCGACATCATCCATCGGCTCCATGACGAACCCGAACTCAAAGAATTGGTGGGCGTCAAAGATACGGCGAGCGGAGCTGAGCTCTATATCGCTCGCCCCAATCGCGCCGACAACGCCGCCTGCATGCAATGTCATAGCGTGCCTTCCGCCGCGCCGAAAACCTTGCTCGACAAGTACGGCAGCGAACACGGTTTCGGCTGGCCCTTGCATGAAGTGATCGGCGCCGATTTCGTCTCGGTCCCGATGGATATCCCTATCGCTCGCAGCGAGACGCTATTGCAGACATTCTTACTGTGTCTAGCCGCCGTATTCGGCGTCGTGCTGGTGGTGCTCAACGTGATCGTTCATTGGGTGGTGACGCGGCGCGTTCGCGCACTGTCCAGGGCCGCCGATGCGGTCAGCCTCGGCAATCTCGACGATAGCGATTTCGTCGATAACGGCTCCGATGAAATCGCCTCGCTCGCCGTCTCGTTCTCTCGGATGAAAACCAGCCTGGTCGAAGCGTTCAAAATGATTCAGGCCTGAGGCGTTGGAATTGCCGGGAGAACCACATGGCGCAGCAACCGGTACGCTTATCAACGCTGTTGAGATCGGTCGGTCGGACGAATGCGGCGTCGGCGGATGCGCGGCTTCCCAATGGGCAAGCTCTCGTTCGCTGCAGTAGCGGCATCAAGGTGTGGTCGGCGAGCGAGATCGAGCGACAGCAGCGAACAGAGGGAGAAGACACCGGCGAGGTGAACGGTGAGGCGCAGCTCCCTGCGCCGGCTCATGACGTCAATGCCGTGACGGGCGGTGAGTCGAGCGACTGGCAAAAGTTCGATGCTGAATTGACCAGCGCCGGCCGCGATGAGGCGCTCGAATCTGTGCCGCTACCCAATGAACCGGCAGAGCGGATTGTCGAACCGCGGCCCGTCTCGGCGGATGTTGCGCCGTTTGTCTTCCAAGAGCGGGCGGTGTCTACGCCTTCGCTCGCTCCGCCGGGGAGCCCGTTTGCTGAATCGACGCCGCCCACGCTCGCACAGGAACCGGCCCGGGCTGCGGCGCGCACGGCGCCCGCTTCAGGGCTGACGCATAAGATGCTGGCCACCGTGGAAACGCATCTCGCCAAGGAGATCGGCCCCGTCGCCCGCGTGCTGGTGACCAAGTATGCCAAGCAGGGCGACGACCTCGCGTCGCTCGAGGCGCATCTCGAAGCCCATATCCCGTCTGTGACGGGTCGATTTCGATTCAAGAAGGCGCTGCTTGCGCTATCCGAGGGGATGCTGCATCAAGGGAGCGGCGCCGACACCACCCAGGCCGGGCTTCGCACGCTACAGCAACGGCAAGAAGCGGCGCGGCGCATATCGGACCAACGCGGCGCGCCTACGCCGCAGCAGGTGCAGGCTGCAGGTGCGAAGCTTGCCGCCTATCTCGGGCCTATCGCGCACGTGATTGCGAAACGCGAGGCCGAATCGGCTGTCGATCTGGATACGCTGCTGCAGCGGCTCACCGAGGCCATTCGCAACGATGCCGATCGCGACGGCTTTCGGGCGGCATGTCGGGATATACGGCGCATGTGAGGCTTTGCGTCATAGGACGCGCCTTGTCGTGACCCGCACTTGTACTCATATCGGCCCGCAGACACTCCATTCCCGAAAAGACGCTATCGCTTTCCTGTGCGTCGTTTCGTCTACCCGGTTCGAAGGCAACGCAAAGCCCACTACAGTCTTGCATGCGGGGTAAGCCGGAACGTTAGCTCAGTTGGATAGAGCAACAGCCTTCTAAGCTGTAGGTCACTGGTTCGAGTCCAGTACGTTTCGCCAGGCCGCGCCCTCGTTCTTGCCGCGCCGCGCCCGTGCGCACCCGCTCGCGTCGCCGCAAGCGGATGCGCCCACGAGCTAGGCCGCCTCTCGAGGATTCGCGACGGGCGCTAACAAGACGCCGTGGCTATCTGGGACCAGCGATAACGGATTGCATCGCGTTGTGCAACTCGCTAAGCGAAATACTGACGCGTCCATTTTTGATTGGTGAATTAGGTACGGATCGCGCGAGCGAATTTTTCATCGCGCCGCTTGTATTTTTAAAGCGAATACGGACGACATGTTGCGCCACCAACGCTGATTCAATCAGCAACATCGATTGAGCAATGAGGTCGGGAGGAAGATGTTTTATCGACTTATCAGTTAGGTTTAGCGTCGCGACCTTTGTGTGCTTTGCCGATCCCTGGATTTCCTCCACGGAAAATTTCATCTTGTATTCCACAGGTGATTTCTTCCCGACAGCGCTCGGCGCTGCAAAGCAAAAAGTAAATTCCTTTTCCGATATCTTGTCCTTGTTCCGCGCACGCTCGATTTCGGCCGGCGCACTAGGTGGAGCATCACGTTTGTGTGCAACAGATTCAGGGCGCTCCGATTCTTTGGAATCTACCGCAGTGTCAAATAGCGTATTGACGGAGGGAGCGCCACTGTTGGGCAGTCGTGTAGACGGCATTTCTTCCGTCACATCGTTATTACCTCCCTCGGGAGGTAAATTAAGAAAACCCACATGTTTCTGATCTTTGGCATCGCCCGGTCGCAGCTGAACGAGCGGTTTCCCGGGCGGACGCGGAGGACCACCTTTATCTAACCGGTCGCTTGCGGGTATGGGCGATAACAAGTTAAGTTGCTCCAACGCTTTCCGTTTCATGTTGGTATTGTTCGGCGCTATTACGCCGAATTGCGGACGAAGCGCATTCCCATCAGTGACGCGACTCCCACCGCTTTCAATCCGAACCGGTGTTGTTGGCACCGTTTGCCCGCGGACATTCGGATTCGTCGTGGCCCCTTCCACAGGTGGAGATTGCGGTCCTGTTGATTTCTGACCAGTTCGATCCTTGCTCGGTGGCATCGGAGCATTGCCTTTTTGGCCGCGCGGAATCTTATCGTCCGATATTTTTTTATCTTCCGCCCCAATTGAAGGGATTGTCTCATATATCAAATCGGAACGTGACTTAAGTGGATCAACTTGCTCAAACATCCAACGACGTGAATTCACATCGAGCTCACCGTCCTTCCGAGCAGATGTTTGTCTTCCGTCATTAAGAGGAATGAAAACGGGTAACTTTCCATAGACCCCTTCATCTGTTTTAACCAAGTACCCGCTGGATATAGGAAGGTGTCCCGATGTCGTAGGTGCTACCGGCGATCCCTTAGGAGCGTTCGTGAGCACCGGTGATGTGCTAGTGAGCACCGCCTCCGGACGGACTTGTTCATTCTGGGTTGTTTTCGAGACGACTGTGCTCGGAAAAACGTGATCCCTGCGGCCGCCAATTTTGTCACTCATGTAGCACCTCCTAGTCGCGATCAGTAATACGCAAGTAGAAGACTAGCTCCCCGTATAATCGTCGATATCATAAAATCGGAAATTTTGCATGGATTAGCGAATGAGATCATCAAATCGTTAATTGTTATTAACGAACGATACAAAAACTTGCACACATGGAAAGGATTGGATTTGAACAATGCGTCTGATAAAAGTCGTTACAGAACGTAACGCATCCGAACGATGACGGATAAGCATAAATCCCAATGCATCAACAATGCGCAGATACAAGGTTCAATCAACCAGCCATCAGATCTCTGAAGACGACAGGCTCCAGCAGGGCGCATCATCAAACCCTGTGCCGTAGATCGTCGCGCGGGTCGTCAATGTATGCGCCGGAGGATGCTGCAACATCTCGGGCAGTTGCGCCGAATCGGCCGCCTTCACCCACAGCGACGCGAACCGAGCGCGCCGCGCGCGCATCAGCAGGTCGCGCAGGAAGCACTCGCCGGCAGCGGGCGGCATACGCGAAGGCGCCAAGGGGTGGCCGCGCCGGCATCCACTAGCGTCAGCAAACGCCAAAGTCGTACGCCAGCGATTGGAAGGAAGTGAGGGCCCCCCGGGCGGCGCGTTCCGCTATCGGGCAGTTGTACGTCACGCAAAGCTGCCGCGCATACGCCGACTATCGCATGCTCATCCCAAGCCGCTACACATGTTGCGGCCCCCAGGCTGCGATAGAACCGCAAATAATCGTCTCCGTGTGAGATACGGAACGATTGCTCCGTGTTCAACAGGTCATGAAACCGCCGCTCGAAATGTGTCATAGCGGCATCTAACCGCATCGGCGACTGCGCCGCTTTTTCTTTCGTTCGGCCTTTCTCGCCTCACGGCGTAACTGCAGGGGCAGCGTTTAAGCGGTAAATGTCACGGCTTTGCGCTTTTCGTTCCAGCCGGACCTGCGGGCGTTGCGACAGCCAGCGCCCCCGCCTCGTTTTCGGACTGCCAATTGAATGCCTCTATCGCAATGGAGCGTTCACTCGGCGAACGTCGCCGGTAGGCGCCACCTAGCCGTATAGGGAGCATTTTCCAGATCGCTTGGTCGCTGCTTACTTCGCATCTTGCTATTCGTCCACGCGTATGACTCGCCAAGGTATGTCCCGGGCGACGCTCCATCCGCATGTCTCCGCCACGATCAGGCGCAGAGATAGCGCGCGATCGGCAATCCCACGGAGCATCACTTCTTAGCGCTGCCGCTTGCTGCATAACCTTGGTCGTTTGAAATCTGTAGTTTTAACTAAACCTTCAGACATTTCATATCCCATGCCACAGACAACGTCTCCCGCTTCGCAGCCTTCCTTCAACGGCGCAACCGCTTCGGGCAGCACCGTGCATGAGTCCGACAGCCAGCTCGAACACTCCACGGCCGCGCCACCATCCGATCGAAATCAGCCCGACGCGGATCTCACGAATCTCTTGGCCGCCTTGCCCCAAACGCGCCGGCCCACTCTGCCGAAAGACGTGAGGTTTCTCATCACGGACCATCTCGACAGGCCCAAGGAACTCAAGGCGTTGATGCTGGTTTTGGCAAGAGACAACGTACGCAACGGTCGATCGCAAGAAGGAAGTGCTACCGCCGTACGAGAAGTTCGGTATCCCCACCTAAAGCAAAGTGTGCGGCTCGATCGGTGGGCCAAGGAAGACCCGCATCGTTGCCGGTTCGCTCAGCAAGTGGAAAGACAATCGATGCGAGATGCAGGCGGGCGCGGGATTCTATCCATGGCATACGCGGTGGAAGACAGCAAGGAAGCCATCGCAGCATTTCTCGATGCGCCGCCCTTGCCCGCCAACGTCACAGCGATATTTGCGCCGAACGCCGAGATCAAGACGCATTTCGACATGCACCAGTCGCAGAAGACGATATCCGAAGACATCTGGATATGCAGTCTGCCCGACGAATTGATGCAAACATGTACACAGCTTCCACTGCTGCATCGCGACTTGATCGACGATCACATCAGTGCGACGGGCGACCTATCCGGCGCAAGTAGTCTGGCCACGCTGCTCGCCGACTACCAAGCTTGGAAAAAATCGGGAAAGAGCAACAAGACGCACCGAATCGTCGTATCAAGAATAGACGGCGCGGAATGTTGCAACACAAAGAGGCTGGTGCTTACCGACCTGGGGGATGTCGGGCGTCCACCGCCCTGGCTGCCGCCGTGTATCGATGAAGTTTACGTCCGAGATGAACAATCCGCGTCCGCCTACAAGGCGAAATATCCAGACGTCAAAATATTTTGCCTGGACACGCTGGAGAGAAAGTTAAACGGGCAAGGCCAAAAGCTTGCCCAAAAGGACTTCACTCTCTATGTCAACCAGTATGCGTTTGCCGAATCCGAGACCATGGATGCTTTCTACGAATCTCACGAAGCCTCAGCCGACCATCGGCAGCTAGCCGAGTTCACGCTGGACGATCTCGATCGCCATACATCCTCTCGTTCATCGAACTGATCGCCGCGGCAAGAGCGGCCGCGTTGGGAGGCCTGGCGCACAAATCGCCTTTCGAATCCCAATGCGGTCGCCCATTTCCACCCGCCGAAAGCGCAAAATGGCCTGATCGCGGTAACGGGCGATTGGGCAACAAACGTCGTGCAAGCCCCCGCGCGGGCAATCGCCCGCTATGGTCCGTATTCTCGTCAGAGGAGCTCGGCGATGAACTCTCCCATGTCATCGGTCGGCCGCTTCGCGCCGATCGCTCCGCTCCAGTATGCGCGCCTGTATTTGTCCGCCCTGATCATCGTCATGGCTGCCGAGTGGATCGGCCCGATGACGATCAAGGTCGGGCCAGGCAAAATCCTCCTGCTGCCGATCGTATGGGCCATTTTTCTTGGCGGATGCCTAAGCATCCTCGAGCGCCGCATCCCTCGCCCCTTGCGTATCGACGACACGATGCAACGTTATGCCGCGGCGATCCTTCAGCCCGCGCTGCTGTTGTTCATCGCCAAGCTCGGGGTGCTCGTTGGCGCATCGCTACCCAAATTGGCCGCTTCCGGTTGGGCGCTGGCGCTGCAGGAATTCGGCCATTTCTTCGGCACGGTTCTCGTGGCGTTGCCGGTCGCGCTATTGCTCGGCATCAAGCGCGAGGCCATCGGCGCGACATTCTCGATCGGCAGAGAGCCTAGTCTCGCAATCATCTCCGAGCGCTTTGGGCTCGCTTCGCCCGAAGGGCATGGCGTGCTAGCCGAATACATCACCGGTACGATTTTCGGCGCGGTGTTCATCGCGGTGTTCGCCAGCTTCGTCGCGAGCCTGCATGTGCTCGATCCCCGTGCCCTGGCCATGGGGTCCGGCATCGGCTCCGGCAGCATGATGGCCGCGGCGTCGAGCGCCATCGCGGCGATGCAAACGCCCGAGGTCGCAGCGGAGGTCGCTACTTTCGCCGCCGCGAGCAATCTCATCACCACCACCATCGGCACCTACTTCACGCTGTTTATCTCGCTGCCTTTCGCCGAGTGGGTCTATCGCCTGCTCGAGTCGCGCATCGGTCGAGCGCCCAAGGCCATCGTGACGCCGGCAGCGCAAGCGGTTGGTGTAACGGCGACGGCTGAACCAGAGCATGCCGCCGAACTCAGTGCCGGCGCACGTTGGGCGGCTTGGGGCATCGTCAGCGTCATGACGTTGATCGGCAATTGGATCGCGTTCAAGACGCAACCGCTGGCCGCACTGCCCGCGAGCGCGATCATGTTCGCCATCGTCGCCATCGGCTACGCCCTCTATCAGCTCACACGAAAGAAGGTGCCCGCCGTCTGCTGGGTGTCGCTCGTGGCGATGATCGTCAGCTATCCATCGTTTCCCTTCGCGGGCAACATCAAATCGCTCACGACGCCGTTGAATTTTCTCGCGATGATCACGCCGATTCTCGCCTTTGCGGGACTCTCCGTCGCGAAGGATTTGCCTGCGTTTCGGCGTCTCGGCTGGCGCATCATCGTGACATCGTTTCTTGCTTCGGCAGGGTCATTCATCGGCGCATCGCTGATTGCAGAGATGCTCATTCATTAGCGATGGTTCAGCGATACAGATGATCGAACAGTCCATTGCCGACGAATCGGCCGTCGGGATCGCCGATGCGCTTGATGCTGGCGAGGCGGTTGTAGTTGCCGGCGTACGCATGCCATGCATGCGCGCGACACCCCGGCGGCTCGTCGAACGCATAACGCAACGGATCGGCGCCCAATGCGGTCAGCAAGCCGTATTGGTACCGCACAGCCGCCATGGTGTCGTCGGGCTCGCGCGAGATCAGACCAATCAATAGACGATAAGGCGAATCGCGGTAAGCGAATGCCGTGGCCGCCGCGGGGATGCGACTGATCTGGCCGCCCAGGTGCTCGACCGTGATCACGCATTGCTTGGCCGGCCACCGTTCGAGCCACTCCGTCAACGTGGCCTGATTCGCCGGTGTCAACCAATCTTGCTCGAAATAGAAAGGCCCGGGCGCGGGCGCGCAACCGATCGCCTTTTTGTATGGCACGAGAACGGCTTGTTTGAAGTCCGGATAAGGCATCAGGCCGAGCGTATCGGCGAGCGGTGCGGCAAGCTGGCGCAACTTGGCGGCGAGCAGGGCATTATCCTCGTGTTCGAGATGCGAGAGGACCTGCAAGGTACATACGCTTCGGCCGCCAATGTCCGCCAGCATTAGCCGAAGGGTCAGTTCGTCACTGCACTGGCTGCTCGCCTCGAAGTAGAAATCGACGACCTGCCGCAAGGCCGCTAGCGGATAGGCGATCGAACCACCGAACACTTGTTCGTCCGCTGTACGCGTGCAATACGTGAGGGAGGTCACGATGCCGAAGTTGGGTCCCCCGCCGCGGATGGCCCAGAACAAATCGGGTTGGTGTTCGGCGTCGACCTGTAGGTAATCGCCTTGAGGCGTCACTAGGTTTGCCGCGTGAAGGTTGTCGCAGGCGAGGCCGTCACGCCGCGATAGCCATCCGTGTTCGCCGTCGAGAGTCGCATCGGCGATGCTGGCGTCGGCCGCCATGGCGGCTGGCGCCGATAGGCCGTGTTGGTATGCGTACGCTTCGAATTCTCGTCCCGAGAGCCCGGGTTCAGCGATGACGGTTCCGGTGCGGTGGTCGACGAAAACCCGCTTCATATGTGAGAGGTCGACGACCATGGCGTCGTCCACCGGCACTTGGTGGACTCGCGCTTCGCCGCTTGTCCAGACCGCCACGCGCACATCGCGCGCGTTGGCGTATCGAACGGCCTCCACGACGTCGAAAGGGCCGCGGCAGTGGACCACCAGCCGCGGCCGCCCATGTACCCATGCGTGGCCGTTCCAATACAACGACGAACGCCCATCGGCAGTTGGCGCACGTACGCGCCCGCGAAGCAGGCGCGAGAAGCGCTCAATGTCGCAGACTCCCGTTTCGTAAGTCGACACTCGCTCGCCCATGGTGAACCCTTTCGCGTCCTGGCTACATCAGGCCTGCCTTCAACGTTACCGGCATCTGTATGAAGTCAAGGACACGATCGGGTTTACCGCGAGGTTTTGTGACGTTCCGTTACGATTGGGGAACGTCGTCACCGCGCGTATGCAACCGAAGATCAAGCAGCGCTTTTATGAGCAGGGCGGGGAGAAATGCCAGCGCCGTAGGCCAGAACCGCAGTGTTAACCTCCGCTACATCCACTCCGTAAGCCCTCGCAACCGCCTCAGGCGTGAATCGGTTCTTAACCACTTCTTCGGCGTAGATCTGATGCAGAGCCACATCGACGCTCTCAGAAGTGGCAGCGCCTGCGACGAGTAGGTTTTGCAATGCCGCACTGGGCTTGTTCCTAGCATCCGTCGGCACACCAACCCACGCGTTTACCTGATCGACTGTCACGCCATAGGCCGCTGCGACCTCTTTAGGAGTGAACCTTTCCCGATTAACCTTTAGGACGATTTCCTTCTTATAGTCCTCAGCCCACAGCGTGACAGCCTTTTCCTCTACACCATACTTGCTAGCGATAGCATCCATCCCCTTGTTGGCGTTGGCTGCCACGCTAGAAGATTCCTTTAACTTCGATTGCGCAATTTTTGCTTTCACGGCATCCGTGACCTCGAACGGCTTAAGCTTGTTTTCGTCCCGCGGGTCAAAATACCAATGCTGCAGCGCCGCTGCGATCGGGGCGAAAATCACGGTCGGCGCTGTTGCGAGCCGCGCGATGTTGGCCACTGTTTTCTGGCGCTTATCTTTCTCATGTGCGCTCCTGCCAGTTTCAGTGAGTGAGACGCTCGCACCCGCTCCGACATTTGAACTTTTGGCAAGACTACTCTTAACGTTGTAACCGTTCGCTTTCGCTCGCGCGTACAGCTGTGCTTGTCGGTTCCCCGCTTTCACAAGTTGATGCAGCTGCGAGCCACTCAATTGTTGGGTGCCAGGTCCTGACGCGGGCTTACCCTGCCTTGACTCGTGCGACACAAAACCGAGTATGCGATTCCTTGCAGACGTCAATATTCCATTCATGGATTCCCCCAAGATAGTTTCGAATAACCTTGAACTTGACAGTGACGTTAGGCATAACGCGCATCACAAGTAGTGCCATGCAGTGTGCAGCGATAAATTGAAACGCACCGCAGCTTCCGGAAACTCACTGTCAAGCCATAGTTGTAGTGTGAACCGTTGTATCTCAGCGAATATCCGATTACGCGAATCCTTGCACCTCGCTCCGAATCGATAACTCGACATTTGTCACGCAGTAACGAACGGGCTCGATGCAGACGCACTCCTCCCGTAATGCAATCGATCCATTCACAATTCGCCGTCTGGCACACCGCACCATCCCCCTAGCGCACCGGCTTTCATCGCCATCAATGCGCAATTTCGTCCACGGATCGGTATGTATTTTTTCGCGGGTATCAACTCATGCGAGACCCTGTTCATTCTTCCTACGAATGAGGGCACACGATGAAAATCCTGAAGACACCGCATTGCAAACTGTGGCGACGTGAGGTCGGCGTCCTCGCGACCCATGATCATCGAGGCCTCCAAGCAAAACACGTGAAACGCACCGCGCTATCCGTAGCCGCCGCGATCATATCGTTAGCTTCCGCCACGCCAGCGGCCGCCCAATCCCCCAACGCCGGCGTCGGCTACTGGCACACCGCCGGCAACACAATCCTCGACGCGAACGGCGCACAGGTCCGTATCGCCGGCATCAATTGGTACGGCTTCGAAACGCCCGATTTCATTGCACACGGCCTCTGGGCGCAGGATTACAAGACCATCCTCAATACGATCAAGGCGCTCGGCTACAACGTCGTCCGCATTCCCTTCTCCAATCAAATGGTGGAGAGCAATCCGGTACCGACGAATTTCACGCAATACGCGAACGGCGCGCCCGCGAATCAAGCGCTCGTCGGCGCAACGGCGATGCAAGACCTCGATACGATCATCGCCTACGCCGGCGCGAGCGGCCTGCGCGTGATTCTCGATAACCACCGCTCGGAGGCCGGCGAAAGTAACGAAGCAAGCGGGCTCTGGTACACCAGCGCCTATCCGGACGCAAATTGGATCGCCGACTGGCAATCGCTCGCCAAACGCTATAGCGATACTAAGTTCACCTTCGATGGAAATCCCACCGTCATCGGCATGGATCTGCGTAACGAGCCACACCTGATCGGCAATACATCGACGAGCGGCGCCTGCTGGACCGGCGATAGCTCAGTCAACGGCTGTACGACATCGCTTGCCAGTCAAAACTGGCCAGCCGCCGCCACGCGCGCAGGCAACGCGATCCTAGCCATCAATCCGCATCTGCTGATCTTCGTCGAAGGCGTCGACTGCTACAACGGCACCTGCGGGTGGCAAGGCGGCAACCTAATCGGCGTGGCAACCTACCCCGTCACGCTCAACGCCGCGAAGCAGCTCGTGTATTCCGCGCACGATTACGGCCCCAATCTCTATGGACAACCCTGGTTCAACAACACCACCACGCCGTCTAGTCTCGATGCGATTTGGAACAAGTACTGGGGCTATATCAGCGCGAACGGCACAGCGCCCGTTTGGCTCGGCGAATTCGGTACCGGCAACAACAACGCCGATATTTCGAATAGCACGGCAGGCAGCCAAGGCCAGTGGTTCCAAAGCCTCATCGCTTATCTGCACGACAATCCGCCCGTCAGTTGGACGTACTGGGCGCTCAACGGCGAGGACTCGTACGGCTTACTCGATGGGAATTACGACAGCACCCCCGTCAACGCGTCGAAGCAAGCCGACCTCGCCAGCATCCAATTCCCACTCACGGGCGGATCGACGAATCCGCCGCCACCCCCGCCTCCTCCCGCTACGGCGTGCCATGTGACCTATACCATCACGAGCCAGTGGCCCGGAGGCTTCGGCACGACGCTCAGCATCCAGAACACCGGCAACGCAGCCATACAGGGATGGACCTTGACGTGGAGCTTCCCGAACGGACAGACGATTACACAACTGTGGAACGGTAGTGTCTCGCAGAGCGGTGCAAACGTGACCGTCCGCAATCTTAGCTATAACGGCTCGATACCCGCAGGAGGGACGTATACCGGCCTGGGCTTCAACGGCACATGGAACGGTACGGCCAATGGCGTACCGGCCGCGTTCGCCGTCAATGGCGTGGCGTGCGAGTAGGCCTTTAAAGATGAATCGGGGACGCCGCGGCCCGCTCAGCGCGCCGCGGCGCATAAGGCCAACACTTTCGCCGAAGCCTTACAGTCACCTCCAACGAGCCGAGCGGCCTAGCTAAGCTCAGTCTCCGTCGCCCCCGAGCTGCTGAAAATCTCCCAGCCCAAGCGGACGAATCTCCGGCTTGCGATTCGATTCCTTGCCTCGCTTCGATACGTTCGTCATATTGTCGAACTTCATATCGAATCTTTTTTGCAATCTTCCAAAGTCGTTTCGGCTCGTCGATCTTTGGTCGTCGTAGTAGTCCTGAAGATTCACGCTACCAACGTTTC
>Ga0157371_10003167_pt1 | contig 15141 bp, 11 predicted proteins | sample C45metaG_FD_113462 | JGI IMG/M metagenome (GOLD analysis project Ga0157371, IMG submission 113462) | Corn rhizosphere microbial communities from Kellogg Biological Station, Michigan, USA - C4-5 metaG | ecosystem: Host-associated > Plants > Roots > Rhizosphere > Soil | place: USA: Michigan...
CAGCACAATGGGAAACTGATCCATCAGCTCACCATAGTAGTCCGTCATTTCCGCCGCGCTCAGGGTGCTGCCCTCGGTGCGCAGGTGGTATCTGCCGTCCGAAAAGAACTCGCTGGATGCAGGGTCCATGCAGATACTGATGTCTTCACCCGGCCGGTAACCTGCCTTTTCAATCGCCTGCACGATGAACTGAAGCGGCTCCCGGTTAGAAGCCACCGCCGGCGCAAAGCCGCCCTCGTCGCCGACCGCCGCAGACAGATTTTTATTCAGCAGGATCTGGCGCAGCGCCTGGTATACCTCGCTGCCCTGACGCACCGCCTCCGTCAGGGTGGGCGCACCGTGCGGCGCGATCATGAACTCCTGAAAATCAGCCCCCTGACCGCGGGCGTGCACGCCGCCGTTGATAATATTCATGCACGGCACGGGCAGCAGGTTTGCCTGCAGGCCACCGAGGTAGCGATAGAGCGGCTGGCGCGAAACCTGCGCGGCAAGCCGGGCCACCGCCAGCGACACGCCGAGAATGGCATTGGCGCCCAGCCGGCTTTTATTCTCCGTTCCGTCCAGCGCCATCATGATGTTGTCGAGCCGGCGCTGCTCCCGCACGTCCGTGCCGCGCACGGCCTCACAGATTTCCGTTCTCACCGCGTTAACGGCGTCATGCACGCCTTTACCACCAAATCGGCCGGTATCACCGTCCCGGCGTTCGGCGGCTTCGCGGGAGCCGGTACTGGCGCCTGACGGCACGGAGGCGCGTGCCATCTGTCCGTCAGCGGTAAAAGCCTCTACTTCCACGGTGGGGTTACCGCGCGAGTCCAGAATTTCACGGGCGTTGAGGCTGTCGAGTGTGAAGTTCATGTCTGTTTTCTCCTGACTCAGTCGTTAAGATGTGTGATGAGAACGTCCACCGTCAGGTGGTTGATGTATTCAGCCGATTTGGACAGCAGCGTTCCCATAAAGCGGTTGCGGTGCCCTGCGATAACGAGATCCACAGCCAGGTCTGCGATGCACTTCTCCACGTCCTCAAAACGGCGCATGGTCACGAGCTCGCGGGTGTCCACGTCGTCCGGCACGGAGGCCGCCAGTTCGCTCATAAACGCTTTGGCTTTCACGACCTCCTCCGATACGGCATCGTCCATCAGGCCATCGGAAACGTAGTTCATTTCCCGGTAGTCATCGCTGATGTGGGCCAGGGTGATTTTCATACCAAGCGGCCCGGCGAGCGCCACCGCCCGGTTCAGCAGCAGGGTGCCGTCTTCTTTATCGTTCACGAGTATCAGTGCGTGGGTATAACAGGTCATGATGAACTCCCGGCTGGGTTAAGGCGGGCGTCGAGCCACGGCAGAAGCTGTTTTTTTCTGCTGAGCATGCCCGGTATTGAACAGGAGGCCGCGTGAACGCTCTCCCGTCCGGCAAAATAGAGCGTGGAAAAACCGGCGCGGATGTCGGTCAGCATCAGCACCACCAGGCCGGCACCCGACTGGTCTGCCAGCCAGGCCATGGCGGTAAGCAGGTCATCCAGCAGGGCGGAAACCTGGTCCGGTGAGCTCACCTCAATCTGCGCAATGCGCACGTCGGTGCCGGCAATCACGAACGCCTTGAGGTCCCTGTCCAGCAGCTGCTGCGCGCTGAGGCCGCTGATATCAGTTTTTGCGATGAGCAGTTCGCGGGCGAAGGCTCTGCGGTTGACGCCGGACAGGACGCCCAGCTCAGTCGCCGTACGGACGTCATCTTCCGTCGTGACAGGCGAGCGCAGGTTAACGGTGTCGCTCAGGAGCGCGCCCAGCAGCAGCAGGGCCAGCGTGGGGGCCAGCGTGCGGCGCGACTCCGGGCTCATCAGCAGCCAGAGCAGCGTGGCGCTGCTGCCGATGGGCCTGATGTACACCTCCGGCGGGAGCCGCGTCACCAGCCCGCCCAGGCGGTGGTGGTCAATGATGCCGATGATGTTGCTCTGCAGAAGGTCGTCAGGTCCCTGTGCAGGTTCGGTGAAATCAACCAGCCAGACCGGTTCATTCCGAAGAGAGACCGTGAGCAGCGGCGGCAGCGTGAGTCCCGCCGCCTCAAAGATAAAGCGCGTCTCGCGGCTGGCCTCGCCGAGCCGCCAGGCCCGCGCGGTCTGGCCACGCTCTGTCAGCCAGTGCGCGGTTACCACGGCAGTACAGATGGCATCGCTGTCAGGATTTTTGTGGCCGAAAACGTGTATCACAGGTGCATCCCCGGGTTGAGGGAAGCATGCAGACCGCAAAAAGCAGGGACGGCCTGACACACCTCCTGAAAAAACAAGAGTGGTATCAGGCGTCATCAGCCCCGGACGGGGCGGTTGGGAAAGGTGGAACGCCATCACCTTGTCATTGCAGTATAGAACAGGATAAAAAACCTGTCAGCTCCCGCTTTTGCCTGTCAGCATTATCTGTGCCTGCCGTAAGATGGTGCGGATTTTCTCCGTGACCGACGGTCCGGCACACAGTGCCAGCGGGCTCGGGTGCGGCATGACAAGCACCTGTACGCCGGGGCGTGCCTGCCTCACCAGTGGTTCAGCGCGTGCCGCCACGGCACCGGCCAGCACCACCACCTGCAGGGCGGGCAGCAACGACAGAAGCGGTACCAGCAGGTCACATCCCGCCTTAACGTCGGCAGCAGAGGGTGTACTGCGGCCGCCGCCGCTTACCCAGGGCACCACGTTCCACAGCACACTCTGCCCTCGCGCAATGTCCGCTTCTGCCAGAAACCGCCCCAGATTCTGCTGGGCCGGGCCAGGATTATCGCGTGACACAAACCGCGGCGAGGGGCTGCTGAGCGCCGGCGACTGCAGCAGCACCAGTAACGCCGCACGCACGCCGCCGTCCGCCGGGTCAAACCAGGGCAGCTCCGTTCCGGCGGCCCTGAGGCCGCTGACCCACGCGTTCAGAGGAGCCACGTGTTCCGCACCGGTACCGGCCAGTCGCTGAGTCATCACCGCCTCGTCCAGCAGCGTGCCGGCCGTTTTCATGGTTTTTTACTGAGCCCGGCCAGGCAGGGGGACACAAACAGCCTGCCGCTCCAGGCACCCCGCACGGTTTTTACCGTGACCAGCAGCCACATGGCAGCCAGCATCACCACCAGAATCGCACCAAACCCCTTAAAGAAAGGCAGATCGATAAGGGTGGAAAGCTTCAGCGTGGTGACGGTGTAAACGCCCAGCGGGAACGTAAAGCCCCACCACCCCAGATTGAAGGGAATTCCGTCGCGGAAATAGCGCACGGTAATGAGCATCGCCAGCAGCATCCACCACAGACCGCAGCCCCAGAACAGAATGCCGGCCACGAATCCCACACCCTGCGCAATGTGTCCGATCTCCGGCATCCCTGCTGCGGCAAATATCGCCGGCGCGTCGCCGCCAATGACCAGCATGCCCAGCGCCCCCGTGCCTATCGGCCCCAGGGCCAGCCAGCTGGATGCGGCCATGCTCTCATGCGGCAGCTTGTGCAGCGCCATGCGCAGTAACAGAATCGCCAGGATGCTCAGCGCCACCGGCACGGAGTATGCCCAGAGCACGTAGCTGGTAATGATAATGCCCAGCTGCGCGTGCGTATCTGCGATGTGCGGAGCCAGCAGTCCCCCGCTCACGGCAGCCACCTCGGCTGCGACCACTGGCAGCAGCCACACCGCGGTCATCTGATCGATACTGTGCTGCTGGCGGGTAAACATCATGTACGGGATGCAGACGCCGCAGAGCAGCGACATCATCACGTCAAGCCACCACAGGGCGTGGGCAACCGGGATGACGTCCGCCCCCCAGCGCGGCAGCCCGAACGCCAGCAGGCCATTGATAATGGTGGCCATGCCCATCGGGATGGTCCCGAAGAACATGGACACGGTTGAATGGCCGAATATCCGCTTTGCTTCGTCAAAATACATTACCCAGCGGGCGATGTAGGTCAGTGCAAAGACGCTGAACAGCAGGATGTTGAACATCCATAATCCTTCCGCCACCGTCCGCAGCCCCGGGACCGGCCAGGGAAACTGCGCCAGCGCCAGTGACAGAATGCCGGTTCCCATCGTGGCGGCAAACCAGTTAGGCGTGAACTGCCGTATGGCCTCTTTAGGGCTGCTCAGCGCGCTCAGCGGCCGGGTGCCATTGTGCAGCGTAAAAATTTTGTCGTTCATGCCTGAATCTCCTTGGGTAACAGGCTCAGTATAGGCATGATGTGACATATCTTTAAAACAGGTTATATGTATATAACCAATCTGTTTTATTTGTTAATCAGATGTTCAGCGTGGGTACGGATCCCGGCGCAGTTCAGCGCCGGCCAATCTGAACAGCACCGGACTCAGGGCTGCGCCGGGCTTTTTACTGATGAGGTTACGCGGTTCTGCTTCAGATCCACCACGGCGATGCTGAGGTCCTTATTAAGCACCCATGCCCGGGAACCGTCTTTGCTGAAGACAATCGCCTGCCGGGGAGCATCTAATCCGCTGACGGTTGCGATCACCTTTCCCGTAGCGGTCTCTATGACTGAAAGGCTGTTATCGCCGAGGTTGCCGCTGTAAACGTACCGGTTGTCAGGCGTGAGGGCGGCACCGTACGGATCTTTACCCACGGGAATCGTGCGGGTGATAGCCCGCTTCTGCGTGTCCACTACCGCGATGGTGTTACTGCCGCTGTTGGCCGCATACAGCGTTTTGCCGTCCGCGCTGACTGAAATAGCCCGCAGTTTACTGAAGCCGGTTATCTCTCCCTGAACGGCGCCGGAAGCCGCGTCCACCAGGGTGATTTTGTCTCCCATGAAGTTGGTGACGTAAACGGTTTTACCGTCCGGGCTGAGTCTGATGCCCTGGCGGGGCTGTGCAAAACCGGTGACAACCGCAACCGGGCGATCGTGCGCCAGATCGTAGACTGAAAGCGTGCTGGCCGCCTCATTATTAACGTACAGACGCTGGCCGTCACGACTGATGGCCGTGCCGAACGCGCCCGGCCCCAGCGGCAGCGATACCGCGGTATTCAGCGTGTCGGTGCTGATTTTTTTCACCACACCCAGGCTGCTGTCTGAAAGATAAATGGCTTTTCCGTCGGGTGAAAAAAGCACATTCCGGGGAGTAACATACCCTTTCAGTACTTTTCTGACTTTCCCCGTAGCCAGGTCGTAGACAATGACCTCGGAGCGTTCGCTGTAAGAGGCTACTGCGGTTTTTTCATCCGGACTGATGGCAAGAGAGTTGTTATGAATGTCACCGTCGAATGTCCAGCGTGAACCCACTGCGCCAGCGGCGGCGCTGACCATAAGCAGTGCTGCTGCAGTCAGGCTCAGAATGGGGTGTTTTATGAGCATTAAGGGTATTCCTTACTGTTGATAAAAAGAGTGCCGGTCGCCCTGCTTTCCGGATCTGATTAATCATGGTCTGTTAAACCCCATTCGGGAAATCGATTTTCTGATTAAGCCTTACCATCATTGCTGGAAATTCCATTCCACATAAATCACAGCCTCAGCCAGAGAGTAATGACCGCGCTTGAAGAGATAACGCCACGCGTCGAGCAGTACAGCATTGATGAGATGTTTCTGGATCTCACCGGTATTGACGGCTGTGAGAACTTCGAAACTTTTGGCCGTCGCCTGCGTGCGCATGTCTTTACCACAACGGGTCTCACCGTCGGTATCGGCATGGGGCCGACCAAAACACTGGCAAAATCGGCCCAGTGGGCGGGCAAGGAGTGGAAGCAGTTTCGCGGCGTACTGGCGCTTACGCCAGGTAATCCGAAACGTACTGAAACCCTGCTGGCTAACCAGCCCGTTGAGGAAATATGGGGCGTGGGACGGCGTATCGGTAAACGACTCAACCTTATGGGCATCGAAACTGCTCTGCAGCTATCACGCGCGCGTCCGAAGTTCATTCGCGATAACTTTTCCGTGGTGCTGGAGCGCACCGTACGCGAGCTGAACGGTGAATCATGTATTCCGCTCGAAGAGCTGCCACCGGCAAAACAGCAGATTGTCTGTAGCCGCAGCTTCGGCGAGCGAATTACCTCAAAAGTCGCTATGCAGCAGGCGCTGTGTCAGTACGCTGCGCGCGCAGCGGAAAAACTGCGCGGGGAACGTCAGTACTGTCGCAACATCGGTGTGTTTATCCGGACGTCGCCACACGCAAACGGTGAGGTTTTTTACGGGAACAGTGCTGGTGAGAAACTGACGCTGCCAACACAGGACACGCGTGACATTATTGAATCTGCGATGCGATCACTTGACCGTATCTGGCTTGAGGGTCGAAGGTACATGAAAGCAGGTATCATGCTTGATAACTTCACTCCAAACGGTGTAAGCCAGCTCAATCTGTTTGAAGATAACCAGCCGCGGGCCAATAGCGCACAGCTGATGAAGGTACTGGATGATATCAACCAGTCCGGAATGGGAAATGTATGGTTTGCGGGCCAGGGCATTAATACCGAATGGAAAATGAAACGTGAAATGCTAAGCCCTGCTTGGACCACGCGCTGGTCTGACATACCTAAAGCGCGCGTGCTTTGAGTCGGTTACTAATTAAGCTGTTGAAATTGTATTCCACATAAACGGTGATATGTCAGCGCGCATGATGGCCATACTGGGCGAGATGGCCGCGGGGCAGGAAGTCTATTCCATCGATGAGTCATTCCTGGACGTTTTCGGGATTGGCAGGCTTATCCCGCTTGAGACATTTGGCCAGCAGATGCGTGAGCGCATCCGGAGAGAAACCGGGCTGATAATTGGAGTTGGTTTTGGCCCGACTAAAACGCTGGCCAAACTGGCTAACCACGCGGCCAAGAAATGGACGCAGACCCGGGGCGTCGTGGATCTGTCTGACGAAAGCCGGCAACGAAAACTTCTGCACCTGACTGACGTCAGTGATATCTGGGGTATTGGGCGGCGCATCAGTAAGCGGCTGAACCAGCTGGGCATCACCACCGCCCTGCAGCTCGCGGACAGCAACATCAGCATGATACGGAAAAACTTTGACGTCATCGTCGAGCGTACGACACGGGAACTGAATGGAGAGTCCTGCCTGTCACTTGAAGATGCACCGCCGCCAAAATAGCAGATTGTAAACTCGCGCTCTTTTGGCCAGCGCGTTACGCAGCTGGAAGATATGCAGCAGGCAGTCGTACTGTATGCCACGCGTGCTGCAGAAAAACTCAGGGAGCAGAATTCGCGCTGCCGCCATATAAGTGTCTCGATCGCCACCGCTCGCCATGGAAATGAACCGCAATATTCGAATACCGCCTCGTGCACCTGCGATTACCCGACGAACGATACGCGCGACATTATTGAGTTAGCGCTTGGCGGACTCAGCACTATCTGGCGTGATGGATTCAGGTACGCTAAAGCCGGCGTCATGTTGGGTGATTTCTATCAATCAGGTGTGGCTCAGTTCGACATGTTCAGCGAGCAGCAACCGCGCGCGAATGCTGATGCGCTGATGGCCGCACTTGATGGAATCAATCGATCCGGGAAAGGAAAAGTCTTTTTCGCGGGTCAGGGTGAGCGCGATAGTTTGTGGCAGATGAAGCGCGAAATGTTGTCGCCGCGATACACAACAAGACTACGAGATATCCCAAAAATTAAGTAACTTTAAAAGATAAACATAAATAATTTGGTGAATAAAGTAGATGGGTTTTATGAAGGAAAGTTAAGATGTTTTCAAATAACTATAACTGCTATACAAGGTTGTATAAAAGAAAGCTCGAACAAGAGTTTGGGTCTGATTATGTTAATGCACTCGATGTTTCAGAATGCCTGTTCCCTATTGTTTATATTTGCCTTAAACATCGGCGTATTCCGCCTTTGCAGCGAAATGTTTTGGTTTCAAAAGAAACTGAACTTAAATTGTCGGGTCATCCAAAATGGAATTTGCTTAAGTCTCGCATTGAGAAAGGTGAGGATATTAATGGTTACGTTAGCAAGAATGCGCGAAAATGGTATGATTCAGATTACCTTCTCTATTCTTGCAATATCTACCACATCCACTTACGCGCAACTAAAGGTGGTGGGATAGGCGATGATCTAATATATGCAATAGTAAAGGATGATTCACTCTACGTTATACGTTACGGGAATCACCATGATATTTTCCTACCAGGAGAGCTTATTAAAGATTGTGAAAATCAATGGCCGGGATTGCACTTTAAGCTTGATGTAGATGAGGACGATTCCTCAACATTTTTAGATCATGCTTTTTATAAACAAAATGCCACAGATGATAAATTTAAGTTTAATTTAATAAAACCTGCTGGTTTTATTGACGAAGTGTCCGGAAAGAAAAAGTTCATTTCTAATCATGCTAATACGGCAATCGTACCATTTGAACATGATGAGCATTGTTGGAATTTGCCACTTAAATGTGTGATGGCATTCACTTACGAAGATCAATTAATCCACGAGATAATATCTGCTATATATAACAGATATGAAGTTTATCCCGACTCGCTTGAGCTGGATTTCGAAAGGAGGGTATATATATTTAAAATACCAACAATTAAGGGCTACGGCCATTATTCTTTGATTGAATGGACTGCACCTGAAAGACTAACTGTATCGTTTCCATCCAACGAGGCTAAACTTAACTGGCACTTATAGACAAAAAAGAGGGCCTCTAAGAGGCCCTCTCCTATTTCAGAGGATTTCCAAATTTGCGCAAATATTCCTGACCAAATCTAAAGGATGCAAAATCATTCAGGTGACCAACGTCACGATAGAGCGGAGTTCCGTCCAGCGCAGTAGCGCAAAAGCCGTTTTCACACTGTACTTTTTTAGGATCAACCACAATCAGGGTTGGAAATTCTTTCTGCAGCTGGTCGAACAGCGGCAGCGTCCATTCTTTTTCAGGACTCTGCGGATTTTGATTATCGCATTCATCCTGACGATAAGGCTCCCTGAAGATGACATGGTGACGTATACATGACTGATAATTAACGGGCATAGGAGCTACGGTTCTAATGATCACAGGCCGTGCTCCTGATGCGATTATCGCTTTTAATGCCTGCCGGATGGCGACGTTAATACGCTCTTTAGTCAGTGCATCAGAGCGCTCATCACCTGGGTGGTTAATGACATGAGGACCACTTACATACCATTCCCAGACCTGGCCAAGAATGACGTAGTCATAATGATTTTTAGCGATCAGGTCATAATACTTAGCCGTATTTTCATGGCACTTATCAAACGTCTGGTCCCGGAATGACCACCAGTCATAGAGGTATGTATCCGGGAGTGCTAAACACAGCGCTGTACTTAACGCAGTCATGCGGATATGTGCGTCCTTAGCGAGCACATCGAAGAACCCCCAGAAATGGTTTGAGTGAGAATCACCAATCAGTAGCGCTGTTTTCTGACCTTTAAGATCTCCGAACATGCATTTGTCCGCATTCTGAGATCCATCCAGACAGTCCGGCCGATGTCCGGCCTGAGCTAACCCGGCACTGATATTATGAGCCACTCGGTCATATTCAGCACCGAATCGGCCAGGCATGCCGTCATGGTTATCAGCATATTTGAACGCAGCGTTGAAAATAACGATCGGGACGATGATTAGCAGGGGAATCGTATATTTCAGAGACCAGCGTAACCGTCTGCATGGCTGCTCTACGAGATAATAGCTAATCAGCGATAGCAGTACCGTCAGAATCAAGCACAAAAGAAGCGTGGAGCCAGCTAGGTTGTAACCCAGATAACGAGTTATGGCCAGAACGGGCCAGTGCCAGAGATATAACGAATAAGATATCCTGCCCGTGAATGCGAAGGGTGAAAGGCTAAGTAACTTAGATGCGATGTTGTTTCCGTACGTTCCGGTAAACATGAGTAAGGCTGAAGCAGTGACGACCAGCAATGCATAGATATTTGGATAGAACCCAATAACGTCAGGGTCAATCGCGATATAAAGCAACACGGCAAGCGATAAAATGCCTGTAATGTTTGAGACAGCAGAAGGGACTGAGCGAACAAAGCGAGTCAGAAAAAATGCACTCCCCCCTACCATGAATTCGAATATACGGGTAAGCAGTGAGTAATAGGCTGCATCGGCCTTCCGGCTGGCGATAATCAGCGCCAAAGCAGCTGCCAGCGGCGTCAGGATAAACCACACTGCAGCAAGTGCATTCGCCGGGTTACTGATCACCTTCTGAATCGACTTAAGACGTAAGATGGCACCTGACAGTAAAATGCCCAGCGGGAGAAACAGATACCACTGCCACTCAATTGCCAGAGACCAGGTATGGAGTAAAGGGAACAGATCGGCTGCAGGAGAAGCATATGCAGCACTCTGACGTGCAAAGAACTGATTTGAAAGCAGTAAAGCGTTGTAGTAACCACTGTGCAGGTATGCCAGAAAATCATCCGGCAGATACAAACTGAACGTTGCTATAAGCGTAGCCAGGGACATCGTGATAAAAGCCGGCTGTATACGCCAGAGACGGTGCACGAAGAAGTTCGCCAGGCTGAAAGTGTTCTTCTCTCTTTGCTTTACGATAATTCTGGTAATCAGAAAACCTGAAATCGCAAAAAAGATATCGACCCCTATGAAACCGGAAGCTATCTGTGTAATCCCGGCATGAAAAAGTATGACAAGAACAACAGCTAATGCTCTGAGACCATCAATGTCTTTTCGGTAACTATCTGTGAGGTTTTTAGTTGGCATAAAACGGGCTATGTAAGGAAAAAGAAAGGGTACATTGTATTATTTGTAAAGAAAAAATAAAAGAGAATGATTTTATTTTTGCTGTATTAAATGAATTATCTTTAGAAAAATAACTTATCTTTTGTGGTGTGGGTGATTGAGGTTTTGTACATGAAGGTCAATCAGCTAATTTCAATGCTGATTAACCTTCAGAGCTATAGCTTGGGAAATGAATAATTATTCTAAAAATAAATTCTAATCATAAAAATATTAGTCATGAAAATGAGTTAATTTAGCCAAGCGCTATATACATTCCTACGGCGTTCAAACGCCTCTTTCCCTCCTTCCATTACTGCAATGATTTGTTTCTGAACAGGATCACAGTCTATTCCACCGCCGTGAGTACTGATTTTACCATCCGCATAGGCGCACGCATGAATATATTCAGCATCCCCAAGGACAGGGATATTGGCATTGTGTGTTGCGAATATAAACTGTGTATTAATCTTCATGGCACGAATGAGCTTAATAACATCTTCATAAATTGTTTGATTATCGAGATCATCTTCGGGTTGGTCGATGATGATAATGTCGTTATTCTTCTGGTTAAGAACAAATAACATCAGTGCAGACGCCCTCTGACCAAGAGAATGCTGATTTAATGGCTTGCCACGAAACTCTATTGTGTATTCATTGAGAGGTTGCCAAGTTATAAGTTCAATAATATTATCGTTTAAATAATCTGTGAATGTGTCAGTGTTTGATACCATTGAAAGTACCTTATCCTTATTAATCCACATTTCTCCAAAATCTTCGAACATCTCACAAATAGTGTGATAGGTTGTTTCACGGATTTTGCTTCCCTGAAAGGTGCTCTTTAGATGTGATAGCATAGATTTCTTATCAGCTTTGAAATCTGATTTGATTATAATTCCTGATTCAGCCCCATTGATTACAGCTAGGGTTTCAAGAATTTCACTGTGTTCTTTTAACCAAAGTCGATTTAATGCTGAAAGCTCTTCTTCAAGTTCCTGTTCTTTTTGGTTTTTTAGTTCAACTGAATTATTAAGCTCTTCGATCTTTTTATTAGCTTGTTCTAAAGCTGAAGTCAACGTTAAAAATTCTGTGGTGCTTATCTTGTGTGCGCCGGCGATTTGTAACTCTTGCGAAATTTTACGTTCAGTTTCCGCGAATTCTTCATTAAGTGCTTTTTTCTGCTCGCTGAAACTAACAGCCTTTTCATTAATTTTTTGGGCAATCTGGCGAGAATTTTTAAGAGTCTGCTTCATGCCTTCAATATTAAAAATAAGTGCATTGACTTCTTTTTCAAAATCCTCAATCACGCCCTGATTCTCAGTGGACTCATAGGCCTCCTCTAAGCTTAATGAGGTGATGGCATTGTCTATCTGCTCCTGAATCTCATTAACAGTAGTGATTACAAGCGCAGCCTTTTCATTCAAATGTCTTTCATCTCTCTCGAAAGTAGTTTGTTTTAGGAGCTTTTCTTCTATTTTGTGCTCTTTATATAGATTGAGCTTGAAAGTTACGTCAGCTTTTTTTTCATTCCAGCTCTGAAGATCAGCATTACTGTCATTTAATCTTAATATATGTCTCAGTAAGTCTTGTATTTGAATTGATTTATCCTTGATTTGCTTTCTGATAGGGATTAACTTTTCTCCGGCAAGCTTTTCTATTAAATCCTTCTCAAAACCTTCACCTGTATTTGAAAGATCTTTCTGACCAAAATACATAGGGTTATGAAGCACCGTTTCCCTGATCGATACGCCGGCTTGCATTTCGCCATCAATGAAAAGTTCGGGCGAACGCTGATAAATTCTCCTAATTTGATAGTTAATTCCCCTACGGCACGTCACGTCCAGTGTAATCGTTCCACCGCTTTTCAGCAGGTTTTCTACCAGACTTTCCTTGTACTCTTTTTCGGATGTTTTTTCTCCAAAATCAATATCAAGTGCATACCGTAGCCCTTCCAATATAGATGACTTGCCACTACCGCGAATGCCAATCAGAGCATTTAGTTCAGCTGAGAGATTCATAGACGTACCGCCAAGCGAGCCGGCGCCCTCAAAAGCAATGCGGCGGATGTGGCTATGAGATGTTACAGGCTTTTCTTTCCTGACACGGCTGGGGAAATCGCGCAATGCGAACTGCAGTGCTTCAAACGTGTAATCGCCAAGCTTTATATAACTCGCTACGGGTCTTACAGACATATCTTGCAGGTTTTTAGCATCGCATCCTTCTACTTCTGCAGGATACCATTGACCCAGTTCTCGTTGCATGTTTACACGTTTATCATGGGTTGAGACTTTTTGAAACCCCAGTATTCTTCGACGTATTTCAAACCTATTAAATAATTCTTTCACAATTACAGGTTTCACTGCACCCCATAGACCATTATCCGCCTCTACATGTGCAAATACTATAAAATAGTCTTTATTAAATTTGTCGAGCTCATCAATTGTTTGCCGGATGTTATGATTAGATCTTGCATTTTCGTTTTCGAAATTAGAAATTCCTGAAAATGTTGTGGTTAAAAATGACTGAATATGGTTAGTGTTTTCTTTATTAGCATACCATTCTTCAGAGAAAACAATCAGGGTATGTACACCGGCATGACCATCACTTATTGAAAGTTCAACGCCGGGAAGTATCCCAATTCCTTCTTTTCTAGCTTTTCTTTTAATATTTTTGAATTCATCAAGTGAAAATTTATTATGATTTGTTATAACGCCCAGCCCTATATCTGCGGCTTTAAGAGCATCGACATAATCTGTTATATATCTGTCAGGTTGACCGCTATATTTAAATTCTTTATCAGCATCAGTATGCAGATGAAAATCAACCTTGACCCAGCAACTACCGTTATTAAAAACAGGAAACATCATTGTTCACCTTAGTCTTGCTGTTTATTGTGGTATGCCGGCAGGCACAATAAGAGTTTTTAGTACTAATCTGATTGATACTACACCATTACTTTATATTTCCATGACTGTGTATTTATCCACGATTTTATTGCTACCGAGCAGCAGAGGATGACATTCCGTTTTCCGCTATAACCGGAAACCCGGCGTCAGGAGGCGATTCAGGGCCCGAACCACAACATACGGTGTCCGATCACCATCAGCAGCCCCTTATCCAGATATAAACGGATCCCTTCAGGATCCGCCCTCCCCGTCACCCGCCTGCTGTTTTGTTCCGTTTTATGGTATATATCCGTAAACCGGAAAAACCTGCAGGGTGGCTCAGCGGATTTTTCCGGTGGCCCGCGCCCGCCAGACAGGGGAAAATGGGCTGAACAGGAGCAGGCGTCGCTGTGTTAATTCTGAGAAAGCAGCAGGGGTAAATCCCGCCAGATTTTACTTAGCGCTATCATTTTTTTGAAAGGGCTTTTGTCGCTACTATACGTTAACGGCCTGATCGTGTTGCCGTTCGCCCAGCCCGATTATGGCCGCGCGTTGTCACTGCGTACCATGCCTGGCGCCTGCACTGAACTGCCGCGGTATCTGCTGGCATCCAAGGTTGCTGCCCTGCTCCATCACATTCCCGACTGGGCACAACATGCTCTGGTAAATACCCTCTTGAATACTGTCGGCCGGCTTGACGAGGTGCTGGCGCTTCGCTGCCAAGACTCCGGCTGAATGACGAGATCCCTCATGTGGTTACCCGCACAGCCAAGCAGCAGCGTGCCGGCAGCGGACGTCCAAGAAGAGGTGCTAATCCCAATCGTGTGGTTCCGCTTTCCAATCCGGCTTACGTTGACGAGTTGCGCCGGCTGTTCACCAGCGTCCGGCAAGAATTTGAGACCGACAGTGATATTAATGAGCACTACGCCCTACCGGTCTTGACCGTCTCCGATCCCACGGTACAGAACTTGATAAACCGCGCCATCGCTGCAGCTACCCGCGCCAGCGCATTTAGATAGAGCAAATTAAGCATTTACCTTACACTCAATCTGACAATCTTTCCCTACGACGTATGCGCTACTCCAGCATCATTACCGCAATGGAGGCGTGTCTGTGAGATATTCTGATGCGCTCACTAAAAGACCTTGAATAGCAAATCTGCTGGTTAGCAGACGGCAGCTCTTCAAGTGGGATACTGAACTCACCGTTTAACTTACGGACAGTCCTCTCGAGTACCACGATAAAGTTATTATGAATAAGCGAAGGGTGGGCGCACACCAGCTACAGGGCATTACTGATGTCCATCAGGCTAAGCCGTTTACCGATACGTCTGCCGACTTCCCAGATTTCCTCCACAGGCTGGTTTGCCAGCAATTTAGCGGATCGCTTTTGATTTTCCGGCATCAGTGCTAAGACTCAACGGAATTGCGGTCATTCCTAACTGGTCCATTGAGCTGATTTATCCAGGTTTTTTGTTGGCCCCATACCCCAGATTATTGATCGTGATATCGGCGAAGTTTCGGATGCTCAGCCCTCCGAAGCCTATGATTCTGTCAGGATCATCCCGAAGCGAAATAGCCCAATTGCCGAAACCCTGTGTTTCCCA
>Ga0157371_10003168_pt1 | contig 15140 bp, 13 predicted proteins | sample C45metaG_FD_113462 | JGI IMG/M metagenome (GOLD analysis project Ga0157371, IMG submission 113462) | Corn rhizosphere microbial communities from Kellogg Biological Station, Michigan, USA - C4-5 metaG | ecosystem: Host-associated > Plants > Roots > Rhizosphere > Soil | place: USA: Michigan...
AAACTGTTCCTTTCGGCCACTCAGGCATCCCTCCGTATCTCGAAATCTCCCTTTCGAGGTTGCAAATATAGCAATTCATTAATATTTGCAAAAGAAATTTTATAGAGTTTGTTGATAATCTATCCGAACATGATAGATACTCATAAGCATTGTCTTGAATATCAGCTTTATAGTTTCCAGATCTTTTAATGTAATATCGCAATTATCCAGTTGATTTTGTTCAAGCTTATAGTCAATTATGCGTTCAACAAGATCATTTATGCTCTGAGCATCCGGATTTTTCAAACTTCTTGATGCTGCTTCAACAGAATCTGCTAACATTAAAACACCGGTTTCTTTAGAAAAAGGTATAGGTCCAGGATAACGGAAAATGTTCTCATCAACAAACTTTTCAGGAGAATTCTTTAAAAACGACTGATAAAAATAATCTACCCTGGTATTCCCATGATGGGTTCTTATAAAGTCTATCACACTCTCTGGTAATTGATGTCTGCGAGTAATCTCAATCCCCTTATGAACATGTTTAATAATGATCTGAGCACTTTGCTCATATGGTAGCTTATCATGCGGACTAACTCCGGTATTTTGGTTCTCAATAAAATACTGTGGGTTCTCAATCTTACCAATATCATGGTACAATGCCCCTGCACGAACAAGCAGCGAATTCCCTCCTATTTTAAATATTGCAGCTTCAGCCAGATTTGCTACCTGCAAAGAGTGCTGAAATGTGCCCGGCGCTTTAAAAGCCAACTCTCTTAATAACTTATTGTTGGTATTAGTGAGCTCTATCAACGCAACATCAGATGTAATTCCAAATACCCGTTCAAAAGCATAAATCAAAGGATAAGCAAGCAGTGATAATAAAACACTAACAATAAATGGAACAAAATTGATCCACTCTATCTGGCCAATAGCTCCCTCCCTTAGCAACGCAATACCTACAAAAGAGATAAAATATGCCGACAGAATAAATAAAGCCGATAACAGCAACTGCTCCCTTTTTACCAAATTCCTGATACTGTAAATTGCCACCATGCCCGCAGTTGTTTGATAAAAAACAAACTCAAAACTATTTGGCACAAAAAAACCAGCAATCAAAATCACAAGCAAGTGTAAGTACAAAGCTAGCCTGGTATCAAATAATATCCTTATAATAATGGGGACAATACAAAATGGAATGTAATATAAACTAGGTAGATTAAGCTTGATAGCCCATGATAAAGCCAAAAGCATACTTGTTGTTACAAGCAATATTAAGGAGAGCTGACGGTTATCTGCAAAAATATCCTTCCGAAACAAATGCAAAAAAACCATTAATAAGCAAACGTTAAACCCAACAAGCAGGATCTGGCCAAAGTAAACCAAGCTACTATCACCAATGGTTTTAGATTGGGCTTCATATATTTCCTTAAACGACTGTAATTTTTGATAAATTTCATCATCAATCACATTATTCTTAGCTATAATCAACTCTCCCTTTTGAACCATCCCTCTTGTTGTAGAGAGACTATTTATTGCATTATCTTGTACAATAGCCGTTAACTTCTCATTAAAAATAATATTGGGCTGTAAATGATCCTCAACAAGATTAACAACCATTTCCTTCTCTTTCAGATTTACTGACTGAAATTTATCTCTAAAATAATCAAGCGCACTTTGTACAGTATATACATCCTGACTACTAATCGCTTTACTTATATTATTATCCAGCAAAGACAAATCATAATTCTTGCTACCTTTCTGGTGTTTTGCATTAATTGCAATAATCCCCTTCTCGTAAATCGATTTCAATAACTTAAATGAAGCTTGTTTGTACTGTTCCTTATCATTTTCAGGAAGTGCATTACTTCTCCATTTTACATCAAACTCATTTAAATAAGCCTCCTCCACATCATTAATCAGATACTTATTGATTGTATAAATAGGCAACACATTATTTAAAGCATCCTTTTTATCAGTATCTACCTGCGGGTTTGTCTTTAATATCGCAAAATTAAAAGGAGATATCAGATCCTTGCTTTTCCAGATCTCACCCTTTTCAAATTCGTACCTGAAACGTGGCTGTTTTGGTAAAAAAGCAGTTATTATCAATACAGAAAGTACCATCATAATATACTTGATGTTTGATGAATACTTACGGTAAAGCACCCTGTGAGAATTCTTTTTGATTTTTGCCAAAGCTATGTATGTTGAATTTTATTCAAAAATAACATTAATTTTCATTTGAATGTCTGTTTTATTGGCTTTAAAGCAGTAACAGGTTTTGAACGACAGCTGCTTATCTACAAATATCAAACCTTCCGGGTGCACTTAAGCTATTGTTTTAATCAAATATTATTACGTAATTTATGATATCAAATTAATATCATTATGTATCAGGAAAAAATTATTACACCGCCAGCAGGCATTCGAATGATTGCCGTATTTTTTGCGCTTATATTATTGTGTGGATTATTAGCTATGGCAACTCAAAGTTTTGTAGTTCTGGAAATTATTTTAATTGCTTGTGGTATTTTAATATTACCAGGCTTTATTATTAACAATCCTAATGAGGCAAAAGTACTCACCCTTTTTGGCCAGTATGTAGGCACGGTTAAAACTGATGGCTTTTTTTGGGTTAATCCATTAACAATTAAAAGAAAGGTATCGCTAAAAGCAAGAAATCTGAACGGGCACCAGATTAAGGTAAACGATAAGCTGGGTAACCCAATTGAAATTGCAGCTGTTGTAGTTTGGCAAATAAAGGAAACGGCCAAAGCAACATTTGCGGTCGAAGATTACCTGCAATATGTAAGCATTCAAAGCGAAGCTGCCGTTAGGCATTTGGCTAACATTTTTCCGTACGACAATTTTGAGGATGAAGAAGCAACAATTACCTTAAAAGATGGTGCAGAAAAAGTAAGTTCACTACTTGAAGCTGAATTAAGTGAAAGATTATCGCGTGCAGGAATAGAAGTTGTAGAAGCCCGAATTTCCCACCTTGCCTATGCTCAGGAAATTGCCAGCGCAATGTTACAGCGCCAGCAAGCCACAGCAGTAATTGCCGCCAGAAAGCTCATCGTTGAGGGTGCTGTAGGGATGGTTGAAATGGCATTAGATAGGCTTTCTGAAAAAAATATCGTAGAATTGGATGAGGAACGCAAAGCAGCCATGGTTAGTAACCTACTTGTAGTGCTATGCGGAGATCGTAATGTTCAACCCGTTGTAAATACAGGAACATTATATAATTAACATTAACTATGTCTGAAAAAGATAAAAAAGCTTTTGTTCTCAGAATAAATACTGATCTGCTTAAAGAGATTGAGAAATGGGCTGCAGATGAATTTAGGAGCACCAACGGACAAATAGAATTTTTGCTCAATCAGGCCGTAAAATCCAGTAGAAGAAAACGGTTAAACAAAAATAATACAGACCTATAATGTTAAAAACGATCACTTTTAACCTCTGAATGACAGTAATTATATAACTTTGCTATCAACTAACTTAAAACACAGTAAATGAGAGAAGTAGTAATTGTATCTGCTGTCAGAACTCCAATTGGTAGCTTTGGAGGTGCATTATCAACCCTTTCTGCTACCCAATTAGGCGCTATAGCCATTAAAGCAGCCGTGGAAAAAGCAGGACTTAAGCCTTCAGATATCCAGGAAGTTTACATGGGTAATGTTTTATCTGCCAATATCGGTCAGGCTCCTGCAACACAAGCCACCAAATTTGCTGGCTTACCAGATCTTCCCGCAACCACAATAAATAAGGTGTGTGCCTCAGGTACAAAGGCAATTATGCTCGCCGCTCAAAGTATCTCGCAAGGCGATATTGATATTATTGTTGCTGGCGGTATGGAAAGCATGAGTAATGTACCATATTACCTGGATAAAGCCCGTACTGGTTACAGGCTGGGTCATGGCCAAATTACAGACGGGCTGCTTAAAGACGGCCTATGGGATGTTTATAACGATTACCATATGGGTTCCGCAGCCGAACTATGCGCCTCTGAATGTGGAATTAGCAGAGTAGACCAGGATGCTTTTGCCATTTCTTCCTATAAAAGGGCTCAATCAGCACAAACGGAAGGTAAATTCGACTCAGAAATAGTCCCTGTTGAAATAAAAGACCGTAAAGGAGAAATAACATTAATTTCAAAAGATGAGGAACCCTTTGCAGTTAAATTTGATAAAATACCAGGCCTAAAACCAGTTTTCAAAAAGGATGGAACCGTTACAGCTGCTAATGCTTCCACACTTAATGATGGCGCTGCAGCTCTTGTATTAATGAGTGCAGATAAGGCAAAAGAACTCAAATTAAAGCCCTTGGCTAAAATCCTGGCCTATGCTGATGCACAGCAGGCACCTGAATGGTTTACTACTGCTCCATCCAAAGCCATTCCATTAGCATTAAAAAGAGCAGGTAAAAGCCTTGCCGATGTAGACTATTTCGAAATTAACGAAGCATTTTCTGTAGTTTCCCTTGCAAATAATAAGGAACTTGGGCTAACCGAAGATAAAGTAAACATAAATGGTGGTGCTGTTTCTCTGGGCCATCCTCTGGGTGCCTCTGGAGCAAGAATTGTAGTCACACTGCTTTCTGTTCTTGCACAAAATAATGGAAAAATCGGGGTTGCCGGAATATGTAATGGTGGTGGCGGTGCAAGTGCAATAGTTATAGAAAACATTAATTAAATGCGAAAGAGGTTAAAACCCTTAATACTGATAATCATACTATGCGCCGTCTCGGCAAAGCTTAAGGCACAGCATAGTTTTCCTTTTAATAGTGGCCCTGCTATGAATAAATTTCAGGATTCATTAATTAAACTTAGTGAAATCACCTTCAATGCCACCACTAATTCAGACCGGTACACTCAAAATGCTGCCTTTATAAAAACATTAGTGAATTCACTAAAAACGCAAGGGTCATTTTTTTTTCCCTTCGATTCTTTAAAGAAAATTACAATCCTTAAATCTCCTGATAATTCATTCAGAATATTCTCCTGGTATTTACCTCTTGATGATGGGTCATATCGCTTTTTTGGAACCATCCAAATGGCTACAAAAGACGGGAAGTTAAAAATGTTCCCACTAATTGACGATACCATCAACATTAAAGACACCAACATCATTACTGGAAATAAAAACTGGTTTGGGGCCAGGTATTATGAAATTATCCCCGTTATCATGAATGGCAGGCCACCTTACTATGTGCTAATTGGCTGGAAAGGCAACAGTTTAAAAACTTCTAAAAAAGTAATTGAAGTACTTTCCTTTAACAAAGAGCAACAACCCGTTTTTGGCAAACCTGTATTCGAAGAAGCCAAAAGCACAGCTACTAAAAACAGGATAGTTTTTGAATACAACAAACAAAATACAATGACATTAACACTTGATAAAAATGTTAACATGATTGTATTTGATCATCTTGCTCCCATCTCAGAAGAAATGACAGGAAATTTTGAATACTACGCATCTGATTTAAGTTTTGATGCGTATAAGCTATTAAACGGAAGGTTAAAACTAGTAGAGAATATTGAATTAAAGAACGAACCTAATGAAATGGATAATCTTTTTTCAGATCCAAAAGACAAGAAAATTAAGACTATAAAGAAGCTTTAAGTGTATTTAATACACCTAAAATGGAAATTAAAAATTTGGGAGTTTGCCATCATGTACCTATCTTGCGCGATGCTTATTTTTACAAAAAGAGGGAAAAGCACTTTCTACCTACATCAAAACTCCTGCATTAATATAGAATCCTGATATCAAAAACACATATCAGATCAATATAGCTTTAGATTAACAAATTTGAACTAACTAAACTTACTATAAATAACACACTAAAAAACTAAAATGGATACAAAAAATTTGGATACGCCAAATAACTTTTTTGAGAGTAAAGTACTAGGGCATCCCGCCGGACTGTTTGTTCTGTTCTTTACAGAAATGTGGGAAAGATTTTCATACTATGGTATGCGGGCCCTATTGGTCATGTTCTTTACAGCATCTGTTTTAGGCGATCATCCGGGCTGGGGCTGGCCACGTGAACATGCAATGTCGCTTTTCGGATCCTATACCGCTCTGGTATATCTATCTACAATGCTTGGCGGTTACTTTGCCGATAAATTAATCGGATTTAGATGGGCAGTAATTGTTGGAGCTTTATTAATGACCTTAGGGCATGGTTGCATGGCGGTAGAAACGCCATTTTTCATTTACCTTGGCTTGGGTCTTTTGGTTTTCGGAACCGGTTTCTTCAAACCAAACATGACCTCAATAGTATCTTTAATGTACAAAGATCATCCTGAAAAGAAAGATGGTGCTTATACCATTTTCTATATGGGTGTAAATGCCGGAGCATTTTTTGGAATATTATTATGCGGTTACCTGGGCGAAAAAGTTGGCTGGAGCATAGGGTTCGGTCTGGCTGGAGTATTCATGCTGTTTGGTTTATTACAATTCTATTTTACCCAAAATATTTTTGGGAACATCGGTTTAAAACCGCTTAAAACAAGGGATATCGTAATAGATGAAAATGACTCAGATAAGAGAGTACCATTTTCATTATGGCAAGTTATCATTGTTGCCCTTTGTTCTGGTTTAGGCTTAATCTGGGTTATCAATGATCCTGTTTCCAAGATATCCCATGGAGCAAGCAACCTACTAAATTTCAATATTTTTGGAATGGAGGGAACCAATTTCACCATATTATTAGCATTAGGTTTATTCCTATTCTTACTATTTTACAGGCTAACACAATATTCACAGGTAACCAAAGAAAAATTATACGCGGTTACCTTTTTTGCATTCCTAACCTTTTCTTTCTTTGCTGTTTTTGAACAGGCGCCAGGTACATTAACCATCTTTGCCAGAGATTATACAGACAGGATTTTGGTTGGCAACTCCAGCTTAATTTTTCTGATAGCAAATTCACTAATTGCTGTAGTGCCTTTAGCTATCATTACCTGGGTTTTATTTTTATTATTTAAGCAAACCTTTAAAAAATACAGCTTAGCAAATATCATTCTAAGCATAAGCTTCGTGATCATTTGGATCATCACAATCTGGATGCTTGTTCGTGATTTTTATGGCGCAGGGTTTTTAAACCTTTCTGATGCCACTTTAACTTCTCTTAAAATCGAAAAAGTTAAAGAAAGCCTTACCCAAATCCCGGCATCCTGGTTCAGCGTACTTAACTCTTTATTTATCATCACTTTAGCACCATTATTCTCCAAATGGTGGGAAAGCAAGTATAATCCCGGTGCAAACGTTAAGTTTGGTATAGGAATGATCTTGTTAGGATTAGGAATGGCATTTCTTGTTTTTGGAGCAAGCGATATCGCTCCGGGCGCAAAAACAGCATCAGTAAGTATTTTCTGGTTAATTATGGTTTACCTTTTCCATACCATGGCTGAACTTTGTATCTCTCCTGTGGGGCTATCTTATGTTAGTAAACTAGTCCCTGCCCGTATGATTGCCTTTATGTTTGGCGTATGGTATCTGGCCATTGCCATTGCAAATAAAGTTGCAGGTATACTTGGAGAAAATGCTGATAGAATTGCATCTGAGAAGGGAATTAGTTATTTCTTCTTAATAATAACCGGGGTTGCTGTTGCCATTGGAGTAATGTCTATCCTGTTAGCTCCGGTTATCAAAAAATTAATGCACGAAGTAAGATAAGCAAACTGAAATAACAATGCAGGATAACAACATTACACTAGCCGAAATTCAAGATTTCAAAGGGAGGTACCCTAAGCAGCTTTGGGCACTCTTTTTTTCAGAGATGTGGGAACGTTTCTGCTTCTACGGAATGCGCGGAATGCTCACCTATTTCATGGTTACCCAATTGTTCATGAAAGATGTAGATGCAAATCTGCAATATGGTGCAACCCAAGCCTTTGTTTACGCTTTTACATTTATAGGTGGTTTATTTGCCGATAAAATACTCGGTTTCAGAAAATCCCTGTTCTGGGGAGGAATTCTAATGATTGTAGGCAGTGGTATTTTAGCCTACGACCCCCATCAATTCTTTTTTCTGGGAATAAGTTTCACAGTTGTAGGAACAGGCTTTTTCAAACCCAATATTTCTACAATGGTTGGTAAATTGTATAAAGCAAATGATGCCCGTAGGGATGCCGGATTCTCTGTATTTTATGCAGGTATAAATATTGGAGCACTGCTAGGTGGTTATGCATGTATCACTATTGGTAAACAATATTCATGGCACCTGGCATTCGGACTTGCCGCAATTGTAATGACTATTAGTTTAATCACATTTTTATTCACTCAAAAAAAACTGGGTCCTATCGGATTACCTCCCGGAAAAGGAGAAGATGCAGCAGGTAATGCCGCAACCCCTCATAAATCTGTAAATAAAAAATGGTATGATTATGCCGTTTATGCAGGTTCTCTTGCAATTGTCCCGGTTATTATGATCATGGTAGCAAAAACACAATATACAGATTGGTTTATGTACATTATTGGTCCGGCAACACTGCTTTACCTCCTTTATGAAATGACAAGATATGGATGGGCTGAACGTAAGAAATTAATTGCAGCATTGATCTTTATATTGTTCTCAATATTATTCTGGGCTTTCTTTGAACAAAGCGGAGGTTCCTTAAGTTTATTTGCAGCCAGGAATTTGGACAATAACCTGTTAGGAATTATAAATCTGGATCCCAACGGAGTTAACAATTCTGCAAACTCTTTCTTTGTAATCGTCTTTGCATTCCTGTTTAGCCTGATATGGATTGCAATGGCCAAAAAGAAAATCGAGCCTAATACAGTTATTAAATTTGGTCTGGGCTTTTTATTTTTATCAGGTTCTTTCTTTACCTTTTACGTAACCAGATTTTTCGCTAATACCCAAGGCATTGCATCGCTCGATATATTTACAGCTGCGTATCTGGTAATGACTTTTGGTGAACTTTGTCTATCGCCAATAGGCCTATCTATCATGACAAAATTATCTCCTGTAAAATTGCAGGGTGTAATGATGGGAATGTGGTTTCTAGCCAGTGCATATGGTCAGTACGTTGCTGGTCTTTTGGGTGCCGGTTTGGCTAAAGCAAGCGAAAATGATACTCCAGTACAGAAACTGATAAGTTATACTGAGGGATACAAACAATTGGCCATTTATGCCTTAATTGCCGGTATTGCACTTCTCATAATTTCTCCGCTTGTAAAAAAACTGATGCAGGAAGTAAATTAACTGAAAAAACTCCACTTTTAACAAAATTTAACCCTTAGTATAGTCTATATTAAGGGTTTTTTCATTTAGAATCCATAATTTCGCTACTTAATTTATTTTACGTGTCAGACAGTCTAGTAATTATACCTACCTACAACGAGAAAGAGAATATTGAGAGAATCATTAGGAAGGTTTTTTCTTTGAGTTACTTTTTCGAAATATTAATTATCGATGATGGTTCCCCTGATGGCACAGCCGAAATAGTTAAAAATCTTCAGCAGGAATACCCTGCACTTCATTTAGAGCAAAGAACAGGTAAATTAGGACTTGGAACCGCTTATATACATGGTTTTAGGTGGGCATTATCCAGACCTCAGTTTCAATATATTTTTGAAATGGACGCAGATTTCTCACACAATCCAGATGATCTGATTCGCTTACGTGAAGCTTGCGTTAATGGTGCCGATGTTGCCGTAGGTTCACGTTATGTTAGGGGTGTCAATGTCGTAAACTGGCCTATGAGCAGAGTATTAATGTCATACTTTGCCTCAATGTATGTTCGTCTCATTACCCGTATAAACATACAGGATGCAACTGCAGGCTTTAAATGCTACCGTCGTGAAGTACTTGCTACAATCCCGCTAGACAAGATTAAATTTGTTGGCTATGCCTTCCAGATTGAAATGAAGTTTACCGCCATTAAGTATGGGTTTAATGTCGAAGAAGTGCCCATTATATTTACAGATAGAACAGAAGGCACTTCAAAAATGAGCACCAGGATTTTCAGGGAAGCTTTTATTGGGGTTATACAAATGAAGATCTGGAGCTGGTTCAGAAATTACGATAGAACAGCTTAACCTACTCTTCTTTTCTAGGCTTACCATCGCGCATCATCATACCAAAATCCCAATCCTTATCCATAGCCATAACTATTTTTAGAATTCTTTTGGTACGGGTAGCTTCAGTTTTAGCCGAATTGAGCCAGTTGATATACCAATTTTGGTGCGATTTAGGCTGTTTTAAGAAGTTCTTAAGCAAATGTGGCTCATCAGAAAGGCAAAGTTCCAAATCTTCCGGCATCTCAATTTTAAAAGTCGTATCCTCCTCTAATGATAATTCTAAAACGCCACCCAGATCCTTTTTAAGCTGTTTACGAATACCCGCATTCAGGGCCATAATAAAATTCCCCTCTCCCATAGGGACTAATGACATCCCTTCAATTTTCACCTGATCTAAATGTCCCTTAACCCGATAGCTTTTTCTGCAACCAGGTTTAATCATATCGGCAATAGCGAGCGGAATAAAAACATAAGTCCAACCCGTTTTTTCGCCCATTTCGGCAAAACGTTCTATTTCCGCTTTAAAAGTAACCATGCTTAATAAAGATAAAGAAGCATAAAATTATGATTTTTCTGCATAACAATCTTTTTTAAAATATGACTAAAACTTCTCTTCAACCCCAAGTCCAAATAATGCAAAGTCATATTTAACCGGATCCATAGGATCAAATTTAATCAGCTCATTGGTAAGCTCCAATGCCGTGCGCCAATCCGTTTGCTTTCTTTCAATTAAGCCAAGTTTACGCGCTACCCTATCTACATGTACATCACAAGGACATATCAAATCAGAAGGCTTAATTGTATTCCATATTCCAAAGTCAACACCCTTGTTATCCTTTCTCACCATCCATCTTAAAAACATGTTTAAACGTTTGCAGGTAGATTTTTGCAAAGGCGAAGAAACATGCTTAATAGTTCTTCTTGGATAATCAGGAAGAGAGAAGAAATAAGATCTAAAATAATTAAGTGATCTTTCTGCTTTTGGCTCATGCTGTGTTAATTCCGAAAGCATACAGCTTGAAGAAGCATACTGTGTATATCCATGCTGAAGCTCATCAGTTAAAAAGTCACTTCTAAACACATCCGAAGGAGATAAAAAAGCCGTCTCAAAACTATCAAACTCTTGATAGTGCTGATTAAAAAACGCCACAAAATACAGTAAATCTGTATCATTAAACGTTCTATGCTTAAAGCCAAGCAATCGTTTTAAATCATTGTCACTATGATGCAGCATAAAATTATGCGGATCATTATCCATCCGCTCAAAAAGCTCATTACACTTATTAATGATGGTTTTTCGCTGTCCCCAAGCTAAAATTGCCGCAAAGAATGCGGCAATTTCAATGTCCTGTTTTTTAGTATATTGATGTGGAATACAAATCGGATCGTTTTGAATAAAGTCTGGCCGATTATACTGATCAACCTTCACATCCAAAAACTCTTTAAGTGCTAAAAATTCCAAGGTGTAATGTTTAAGATAACTTTATTAATTAAATTATGTAATCTCGAGATTTAAAATAAGTCATCTCGAAAAATCCGTCATCTCGACGATAGGAGAGATCTCTTGAACCATGCTAGAACAAGAGATCTCTCCTATCGTCGAGATGACGGTACAACGCCATGACGATATGACGGAATGAATTAACTTAATGCCTGTTCTAAATCAGCAAGTAAATCATCAATATCTTCAACCCCAACACTCAGGCGTAGCAGATTATCAGTAACCCCTACTTTCTCACGCTCTTCTTTAGGAATAGAACCATGAGTCATGGTTGTTGGATGGTTAATTAACGATTCAACCCCACCTAAAGATTCAGCCAATGTAAAAACCTTAAAAGAAGAAGCAACACGAAAAGTTTCTTTAAGATCTGCACCCTTTAAAGTTATAGATACCATCCCACCAAAACCACGCATTTGCTTTTTAGCAATATCATGATTAGGATGATCTTCAAAACCCGGCCAATAGATCTTATCAATCTTCGGATGATTTTTAAGATAACGCGCCACCTTCTCTCCATTCTCACAATGTGCCTTCATTCTTAAATGAAGCGTCTTAATTCCTCTTAAAACCAAAAATGAATCCTGAGGTCCCGGAGTTGCTCCGCAGGCATTATATATAAACCAAAGGTCCTTATAAAGCTGATCATCATTTACAAGCAAAGCGCCCATCACCACATCAGAGTGGCCACCAATGTATTTGGTTACAGAATGCATCACAATATCAGCACCAAAATCCATTGGATTCTGCAGATATGGAGATGCAAATGTATTATCTACAGTCAGAATTAATTTATGTTGCTTGGTAATTTTGGCAACCCCTTCAATGTCAATAATCCTCATAGTTGGATTGGTTGGTGTTTCAATCCAAACCAACTTAGTGTTTTCATTGATGTGAGGCAATATATTCTCTGGTTTCGATAAATCAAGAAAATGAAATTTAATGCCATATTTTTCATAAACCTTAGTAAATATGCGGTAAGAACCACCATACAGGTCATTCCCTGTAATCACCTCATCACCTGGCTTTAATAACCTCAAAACAGTATCAGTAGCGCCCATTCCGCTCGAAAAAGCCAAGCCGTACTTTGCATTTTCCAATGCTGCCAAACAATCTTCAAGTGCTTTACGCGTAGGGTTAGTACCTCTCGAATACTCATAACCCTTGTGGTCTCCCGGCGATTTTTGCCAATAAGTAGAGGTTTGATAAATCGGCGTCATCACTGCTCCTGTAGTAGGATCAGGCTCTTGCCCCGCATGGATTGCTTTAGTTGCAAATTTCATATATTATCGTTCTGCTCAATTTCTGATTTAAACTGGTAACCCAAATTTTTACTGGTTGGATAACCACTTGAAGCCAGCATTGATTGTTTTTGATTTAAAGTTACTTCTTTTATCTCTGCAAAAGGAGGCAATAAAAGGTCAGATGCTAAGCAATGAAGAATAGATCGCTCCACAATATCCGTCAGTTTTTCTTCCGTTACAACGTTATCAGCCATGCTTTGGTATAAGAAATCAAGCGCCCCCTCTCCTTCAACCATAAAATGCTTTTCCTTGTTAACCAGTATACGTGCAATCAATGATCCCTCGTCAGCCAACCTGTTATATTTCACAGAATCGGCAAGAAAATTATGGATGTAAATAGTTCCGCAATAGCTCAACGACTCATCTTCCTTAATGTACTTTGTTTGGTATATAGAATGAGTTTTATCAAATGCAAACACATTGGTATGCATAGACACCATCAGCATATCGCCCGAAAACTTAAGCTGCCCCTCAAATTTCCCGCTTTCTTTAAAATGTACTTCAACAGAAGGATCTTTAGCTACATAATCAGTTTGTAGCTTAACCGCAATTTTAGAAAGCTGGGTCTTCAGCAAGCCGAAAACCTCAGTAGTATTTCTAAAAATCTTTTGTTTTAATGAAGCTTTATTTTCAAATTCACTCAGTATTTTATTGTAGTTCTCACTTTCCATTCCATTAAAGTTTAGTATGCCCGTGCAAATAATACCCTTTGGGTTGATGGTTTACCTGAGTAAATACAAACACCAGCTTCCTGTTTATTGTTTAACGGAATACATCTGATTGTGGCTTTTGTTTCTTCCTTAATTTTTTGCTCTGTCTCAGGCGTTCCATCCCAATGTGCAGCAATAAAACCTGCTTTACCATCAAGCAATTCTTTAAACTCTTCGTAAGAATTAGCATCAGTAGTATGTTCAGTTCTGTAGTCAAAAGCTTTTTTATAGATATTTTGCTGAATCTCTTCTAAAAGCTGAGCAATATGGATTTCAAGCCCATCCTGAATTACAGTTTGTTTTTCTCTTGTATCCCTTCTTGCAAGCTCAACAGTACCATTTTCCATATCCCTGCCACCAATAGCTAAACGAATTGGCACTCCTTTAAGCTCATACTCTGCAAACTTAAAGCCCGGGCGCTGCGTATCACGATCGTCATATTTTACAGAAATCCCTAAGCGCTTCAGTTTTGGCATTAATTCATCAACAAAGGCCGAGATTTTATTTAACTCCTCCTGCCCTTTGTAAATTGGCACAATAACTACCTGTATTGGAGCCAATTTTGGAGGCAGCACTAAACCTGCATCATCACTATGTGCCATTATCAATGCACCAATTAAGCGTGTCGAAACACCCCATGAAGTTGCCCAAACATGTTCTATTTTACCTTCTTTGTTGGTAAATTTCACATCAAAAGCCTTTGCGAAATTCTGGCCCAGGAAATGAGAAGTTCCTGCCTGCAAAGCTTTTCCATCTTGCATTAATGCTTCAATACAATAAGTATCCAAAGCCCCTGCAAAACGCTCGTTCGGAGTTTTAACTCCTTTTACAACAGGTAAGCCCATCCAGTTTTCTGCAAAGTCTGCATAAACGTCAAGCATCTTTCTTGTTTCTTCAATGGCCTCCTCAGAAGTTGAGTGCGCAGTGTGCCCTTCCTGCCATAAAAACTCGGTAGTACGTAAAAATAAGCGGGTACGCATTTCCCATCTTACAACATTTGCCCATTGATTTATTAATAGAGGTAAATCTCTGTACGATTGAATCCATCCCCTGTACGTATTCCAAATAATGGTTTCAGAAGTTGGCCTAACAATCAATTCTTCTTCCAGTTTGGCTGTTTCGTCAACAATAATATTTCCATTTCCATCATTTTTCAGACGATAATGTGTCACAACGGCACATTCTGTCGCAAAACCCTCAACGTGTGAAGCTTCCTTTGAAAAATATGACTTTGGTATGAATAACGGAAAATAAGCATTACTGTGTCCTGTATCTTTAAATTTCTGGTCTAAAATAGACTGCATTTTCTCCCAAATGGAGTATCCGTAAGGTTTAACCACCATACAACCCTTAACAGATGAGTGCTCTGCCAGGTCAGCTTTTATAACAATGTCGTTATACCACTGGGAATAATCTTCGTTTTTACTTGTAATGCCTTTGCTCATAGCTGAATGGAACGTTTTTTGTGTTAAATGTCTTGTAATGTAGTCTACAAATTTATAAATTTATACCTACAAAAAAATTGCAACACACAAAGAACACATATAGTTATGAAACCTAACCAATTATTCACAGGAATGCTCGTCTTAGCAGCCATAGCTGTTACGTCGTG
>Ga0157371_10003170_pt1 | contig 15134 bp, 11 predicted proteins | sample C45metaG_FD_113462 | JGI IMG/M metagenome (GOLD analysis project Ga0157371, IMG submission 113462) | Corn rhizosphere microbial communities from Kellogg Biological Station, Michigan, USA - C4-5 metaG | ecosystem: Host-associated > Plants > Roots > Rhizosphere > Soil | place: USA: Michigan...
CCGATGGCGAGGTCGCCGCCGGCGACCCGCAGGCCGCCCACCAGCAGCACGACCGTGAGCGTCACGTTGCCGATCAGCACGAGTCCGGGGTCGAACACCCCGAACAGGTTGAGCACGCGGGAGTTGGCCTCCCGGTAGTCCTCGACCAGGCCGCCGAACTCGTCTTCGTTGCGCTTCTCCTTGCGGAACGCCTTGACCGCGCGGATGCCGGTCATCGTCTCGACGAACTGCACGATCAGCCGGGCAGATGCCACCCGGGTGATCCGGAACATCCGCTGCGACCGCACCTGGAACCAGCGGCTGAGCATCAAGAGCGGCACCAGCGAGGCGAACAGGATGAGACCGCTCCAGCCGTCCAGCGAGAACAGCGCGGCGGCGATGAACACCATGTACAGCCCGCCCTGCACCAGCTGGTTGATGCCGGAGTCGAGCAACTCGCGGATCGAGTCCAGGTCACTGGTCTGCCTCGCGATGATGCGCCCCGAGGTGTACCTCTCGTGAAACTCGAGGCTCAGCTTCTGGGTCTGCAGGAACACCCGCTTGCGCAGGTCGATGAGGATGGCCTGGCTGATCCGCGCGGTCAGCACCGTGTACTGCGCGATCAGCACCGCACCGACGATGCCGGCGACCAGGTAGGAGCCGACGGCGAACGACAGCGGCATCCAGTCCTGCTTCGTCAACAGCGCGGGCAGCGCCGTGTCGATGCCGTAGGCGATCAGCGCGGGGCCGACCACCTGGGCGACGGTGCTGATCACCACGACGATCACCGTGATGGTGACCCGCGCCCACAGCGGGCGCAGCAGCGAGCCGAGCAGCCGCAGCGAACGCTGGCGGATCTGCGCGCTCTCGACCTTGCTGAAGTCGTTGCGCTCTTCGCCCTCTACCCCGGTGACGCTCATACGGATGCCCCCTTCAGTTCGTCCTGTTCGTCGCGCTCGTCGTCGTCGCGTCTGTCGTCGTCGCGCTCCTGCTCTTCCCGCTTCTCCTCGTCCTCGAGGCTCGAGATCACGAAGCGGTAGTGGTCGCTCGTCGCGAGCAGGTCGCTGTGCTTGCCCACCGCGGTGATCCGGCCGCCCTCGAGCAGGGCGACCCGGTCGGCGAGCATGACGGTGGACGGTCGGTGCGCCACGATGAGCGCGGTGGTCGCGGCGAGCACCCGGCGCAGCGCTGCCTCGACGAGCGCCTCGGTGTCCACGTCGAGGGCGGAGAGCGGATCGTCCAGCACGAGGATGGACGGCTTCGCCGCCACCGCCCTGGCCAGCGCGAGCCGCTGCCGCTGCCCGCCGGAGAGGCTGAGCCCCTCCTCGCCGACCTTGGTGTCGAGTCCCTGGGGGAGGTCGTAGACGAAGCCCGCCTGCGCGATGTCCAGCGCCTCGGCGAGTTCGGCATCCGTCGACTCCGGGCGTCCGAGCAGCACGTTGTCGCGCACCGACGCGGAGAACAGGGTCGCGTCTTCGAACGCGACCGCGAGGTGGCCGTGCAGTTCCTCCCGGCTGAGCTGACGGATGTCGACGCCGTCGAGCGTGATCGCCCCGCCGGTCACGTCGTACAGCCGGCTGGCCAGCGCGGTGAGCGTCGACTTGCCGGAGCCGGTGAGCCCCACGATCGCCATCGTCTCCCCGGGTTCGAGCGCGAGGTCGATCCCGTCGAGCAGGTCGGGGTACTGCGCGGGCGAGTCCTGGTAGCGGAAGTGCGCGTTCTCGAACACGAGCCGGCCCTCGGGCTTCTCGATGGTCTGCGGATGCTCCGGATCGACGATGGTGTTCGGCGCATCCATCACCTCGAAGAAGCGATCGACTGCCGTGCGCGTGTCGACCGTCATCGACAGCAGGAAGCCGATCGACTCCACCGGCCAGCGCAGCACGGTGGCCGTCGCGAAGAAGGTGACCAGCTCGCCGACGGTGATGTTTCCGCCGGAGGCCAGCCAGACGCCAACGAGCAGGCAGAGGGCGAAGGTGACGTCGGGCACCAGCAGCAGCCACAACCAGATATTGGCGATCGTCTTGGCCTTCTCGATCTCCGTCCCGCGCAGATCCTCCGCCTGCGACGCGAAGTTCTTGAGCGCGAACTGGCCCCGGCCGAACGCCTTCAGAACCCGGATCCCGTGCACCGCCTCCTCGACGGCCGTCGCGAGATCCCCCGCCTGGTCCTGGCTGCGCCTGGCCACCACCGAGTACTTGTTCTCGAAGAAGTAGCCGTAGATCCACAGCGGGATCGAGCAGACCATGAACGCGACGCCGAGCACCCAGTTGATCCGCACCAGCAGCACGAAGCCCACCAGGATGGTGAGGACGTTGACCACCAGCAGCAGGATGCCGAACGAGATCCAGCGGCGGATGAGGCCCAGGTCGCTGATCGCGCGCGACAGCAGCTGGCCGCTCGGCCAGCGGTCGTGGAACGCGACCGGCAGGTCCTGCAGCCGGTTGTAGAGGGCATTGCGCATGCGCGCCTCGACGCGGGTCCCCGGTTCCAGCACGAACCAGCGGCGGAACCAGATCATCACGGCCTCGACTACGCCCAGTCCGAGCACAGTCGCCACCGGCCACCAGATCTGGCCGGCATCCCCCGACTTGAGGGGGCCGTCGACCAGCGCGCCGAGCACCTGCGGAATCATGAGGGCGACGATGGCGGCGATCATGGCGGAGACCATGCCGAGGTAGATGCGGGGCATCGCCTTCTTCGCGTACGGGTAGATGCGCGCGATCGAGGCGAGGGTGCTCTGCCTCTTGTCCTGCTTCTGCTGTTGTCGTCCTGAAGACACGTGTGTTCCTAGCGATGGGGTCGGCACCGCGGCGTTCGGCGGCGTGCCGGAAAGATCGAGTTGTGGAGTGGGTGGGATATCGGTGATGTGGGGCCCGGCCCCGGTGCGTCTACCGCCGCGGGAGCGGGGGGAGGACGGAGCCGCCGGCAACACGAACTGCGCCCTCGAATGCGAGTCTTGTGTATGTCATGGCGTCCTCCCGGGCACGTGTCTAATCCACCAGCTGTATTTCACCTGTCGACTACCTCGAACCGTCCCCGTGCGGGGTCGGTGAGCAGCCTTGCAGTCTATGGCCGTGCCTTTGCTCTGCGCAAGGGGAACAGGCGAACGAGCACCGCGATTGCGCCGTTCACGCTAGGTCGGCGATGCATCCTTCCGCGCCGACCCAGGCGAGCATCGCACATTTCACCCTCATCACGTACCGGGAGACCCCGTGGAAAACGATCGCGTCGCCGAGGATGTCCTCGTCGGCCTCGCCTTCGCCGCGCGAGCGCATCATCGCGCGGAAGGCGTGGATCTTCTCCTGGAGCTCCGCGGTGGTCAGCCCGACTGCGAGCTCGCTGAGAACAGAGGCGGAGGCTTGCGAAATGCTGCAGCCGGACCCGTGCCAGGCAAGTGCGGCTATGCGGTCGGAGTGCGGTTCCAGCACCAGTTGCATCGTCAGCTCGTCGCCGCAGCTGGGGTTGCGTTCGAAGCGCTCCGCGGCCGGATGCTCCACGACGCCGTAGCCCTTGCGCAGCTTCGAATGATCGAGGATGTGCTGCTGGTAGAGGCCCTCGAGCGAGTCGACCATCAGAGCTCCCCGAAGTAGTGGCGCACATCCCCGACGGCGGCGATGAAACGATCGACGTCCTCGACGGTCGTGTACAGGTATGCACTCGCGCGCGTGGTGGCGGTGAGCCCCAACCTCCTGTGCAGCGGCTGCGCGCAGTGGTGGCCGACCCGCACAGCGATCCCCCGCGCATCCAGGAACTGCCCGACGTCGTGTGCGTGCACGCCCGCGGCGTCGAAGCTCACGAGGCCCGCCCGCGGTGCACCGGGCGGCGGTCCCACGATACGGATGCCCGGGATCTCGACGAGGCCCCGCACCATCCGTTCCGCAAGATATGCCTCACGCGCGTCGATGCGGTCCATGCCCACGTTCTGCAGGTATCGCACCGCCTCGGCCAGGGCCACGGCCTGGGAGACCGGCTGCGTGCCGGCCTCGAACCGCTGCGGTGCCGGCATGAACTCGGCTTCGGTCATGGTGACGGTGGCGATCATGGAACCGCCCGTGCGAAACGGCGGCAGCGCATTCAGCAGCTCGGCACGCCCGTAGAGCACGCCGATACCCGTGGGGCCGAGCATCTTGTGGCCGGAGAAGGCGGCGAAGTCGACGCCGAGTGCGGTGAGGTCGAGACTGCGGTGCGGCGCCGACTGGCACGCGTCGAGCACCACCAGTGCACCACGGGCGTGGGCGAGCGCGACGATGTCGGCAACCGGTGCGATGAAACCTGTCACATTGGACACATGCGCGAACGCCACGATGCGCGTCTTGTCCGTGATGACTGCCGCGGCGGCGGCCGCATCGTACATGCCGTCGTCGTCGACCGGGATGAAACGCAGCACGGCCCCGGTGGTGGCCGCGAGTTCCTGCCACGGGATGAGGTTGGCGTGATGCTCCGCCTCGGTCACGACGATCTCGTCGCCGGGTACCAGCGCGAAGCGGCGTGCCGCAGCACCACCGCGTCCACGGCTCGCGTTGCCGATGCCGTAGGCGACCAGGTTGAGCGCATCCGTGGCATTGGACGTCCACACGATCTCGTCCGCGCTCGCGCCGACGAACGCTGCAACGGTCGCGCGGGCATCCTCGTACGCCTCCGTCGCGAGTGCGGCGAGGGTGTGCGCCCCGCGATGCACCGCGGCATTCCTGTGCTCGAGGAAGTCGCGTTCGGCATCGAGCACCTGGCGCGGCCGCTGGGTGGTGGCGCCGGAGTCGAGATAGCTGAGCGGTTCACCGTTGACTATCTCGCCGAGGGCGGGAAAGTCCTGGCGGATGAGGTTGACGGTCGCGTCATCCAACGGGGCGGCGGCGAAAGGCTCTGCCGCTCGGGAAAGGGTGGCTGCGGGGTGCGCGGACAAGGAAGATCCTTCGATTCTGTCGGCCTCACAATGCTGCCGACACTATCCATTGTGCTCTCGAATGACCCGCGGCGCAGCACTCACGCGTGCGCCCGCACTCGCCGAGCCCGGCCGCACCCCTGCCGGAGGAGTTAGCGGACCCGCACCGAGAGGCAGGTGACGCAGCCCTCGAGCTTTTCGAACTCGCTGATGTCGACCGTGATGACCTTGTAGCCGAGGTCCCTGAGGAGTTCCGTGGTCTTCGGCGCGGAGGACGCCATGAGCACGGTGTCCTCCGCCAGCACCACGACGGCGGCGCCGTGGATCTCGGGAACGGCCAGGAAGCGGTCGAACAGGGCGGGATCGTCCACGATGGGCGGGTAGCCGATGATGGTGCCGTCCGGCAGGGCGGTGACGGCGCTCTTGAGGTGCAGGGCCATGGTCGTGGGCACGGCGACGACGTCATAGCCGAGCGGCGCGACGATGAGGCGCAGCTGGCGGATGCCTTCGGCGTTCGTCCGCCCGCCGCGGCCCACGTACACGGTCTTGCCGACCTTGAGCACGTCGCCGCCGTCGAGGGTCCCGGGAAGTTCGATCCGCTTCACCCGCTTCTGGACGCGGTTCACGACCTTCTCGACGCCCTCGGTCTCGCCGCGGCGGGACTCCGCACCGGGACTCGTGATCACGGCGGTCTTGCCGAACATGACCACGTCATCCTCGATGAAGACGGAGTCCGCGAACTCGTTCGCGAGCGGCACCTGAGCGATCTCGAAACCGTTGTCGGCGAGCGCCGCGACGTACGCATCCCACTGCGAGTTGGCGAGGTCGATGTCGACCGAAACACGCTCGAGGTGGGTCAGTTCGCCGTTGGCCAGGAGGTCGGACGGCGGCCGGACGATAGCGATCCTGCCCCGGCCCGCGGTCTCGCCCGCGATGGCGACCCAGGCCAGACGGCCCACCGTGAGCGTCACGACGATCACCGCGACGACGAGGATGAGGTTCGGCCCGACGAGGGTGCCGAGCGAATACTGGGCGACCATGGCGTCGAAGGGGTGCCCACCGGTGACCGCGAGGAGCGTGCTGCCGACGATCGCGCCGAGAACACCGGCGATCGCGCCGCCCGCGAGCGCCAGATACCAACGCCCGTATACGCCGAGGACGGCGAGTACGGCCGAGAAGAAGAACACGAACAGCGCGGACCAGAAGAAGAACGCGTGCAGATCGGTGAGCGAGTTTCCCGCGACAAAGTAGGCGAGAACGGTCGCCACGTAGGCGGTCACGGCAACGGCGAGTCCCGAGACGAGTGCGGCGGCGATCCTGCGCAGGGGTGACGGGGTCGAGGGTTTCACGGTCATACCAGAGAGACTATTCGACGCCGGAGACCATTTCTTACCGTTTGGGGGCCCGGAGCCGTGCAAAGCCTCGGCAATCCCGACGTTTATGTTTCATCGCGCCGAATGCACGCCCGAACTCGGGGATCGCGCCTAGTGGTAGAAGTGGCGCTCGCCGGTGAAGTACATGGTGACGCCGGCCGCCTTCGCCGCCTCGATCGACTCCTCGTCGTGGATCGACCCGCCCGGCTGCGCGACGGCCGTGACGCCGGCGTCCAGCAGGATCTGCAGGCCGTCCGCGAAGGGGAAGAAGGCGTCCGATGCGGCGACCGACCCGGCGGCCCGATCGCCGGCCCGCTTCACCGCGAGCTCGCACGCGTCGACCCGGTTCACCTGGCCCATGCCCACTCCGACGGACGCGCCGTCGTGGGCGAGCAGGATCGCGTTGGACTTGACCGCCCGCACCGCGCGCCAGGCGAACTCGAGGTCGGCGCGGGTGGCGGCATCCGCCTCATCGCCCGCGACGAGCGTCCAGCCGTCGGAGGAGAAGCCGACGAAGCTGTCTGCCTCCTGCACCAGCAGGCCGCCGCTCACCTGCTTGATCTCGGTCTTCTCGCGCGTGTAGTCCGCCGGCAACTTGAGCAGGCGCAGGTTCTTCTTGCCCTGCAGCAGTTCGAGCGCCGCCGGCTCGAAGTCGGGTGCGACGACGACCTCGGTGAAGATGCCCTTGACCGTCTCGGCCATGGCCAGCGTCACCGTGCGGTTGGCCGCGATCACCCCGCCGTACGCCGACACGGGGTCGCACTCGTGGGCGCGCAGGTGGGCGGAGGCGATCGGGTCGCCGGTCCCTCGGGCGACCGCGATGCCGCAGGGCTGCGCGTGCTTGATGATGGCGACCGCGGGCTCGTCGAAGTCGTATGCGGTGCGCAGGGCGGCATCCGCGTCCACGTAGTTGTTGTACGACATCTCCTTGCCGCCCAGCTGGGTGGCCTGGGCGATGCCGGTGCCGTCGTCCGTCACGTAGAGGGCGCCGGCCTGGTGCGCGTTCTCGCCGTAGCGCAGCACCTGCTTGAGGCTGGCGTGCAGTTCGAGCTCGTCGACGGTCTCGCCGTGTTCCTCCGAAGCCAGCGGGTGCTCCGCGCGGATGCCGACGTTGGTCGCGAAGTACTCGGCGACCGCGGCATCGTACGCGGCGGTGTGCGCGAAGGCCTCCCCGGCGAGCCGCTCGCGCTGGGCGAGGGTCGTGCCGCCGAGGGCGAGCGACTTGATGATCTGCGGATAGCTGGCCGGCGAGACCACGATCGCCACGTTCGCGTGGTTCTTGGCCGCGGACCGCACCATGGCCGGGCCCCCGATGTCGATCTGCTCGATCACCTCGTCACGCGTGGCGCCGGAGGCCACCGTCTCCACGAAGGGGTACAGGTTGGAGACGATCAGCTGGAACGGCTCGATGCCGAGTTCGGCGAGCTGGCGCTCGTGGTCGGCGAGCCGGAGGTCGGCGAGGATGCCGGCGTGGATGGCGGGGTGCAGGGTCTTCACCCGGCCGTCGAGCGACTCGGGGAACCCGGTGACCTTGCTGACCTCGGTGACCGGATGTCCGGCATCCGCGATCCTCTTGGCCGTCGACCCGGTCGAGACGATCTCGACCCCCGCGGCGACCAGGGCGGATGCGAGCTCGAGCAGGTCGGTCTTGTCGTAGACCGAGATCAGCGCGCGCTTGATCGGAATGGCGTTGCGCTCACGACGCTCTACGGGGGATTGGGCGGGATTGGCAGACACGGGCGGCTCCTTCAAGGCATGACCGGAACAACGGAACTTTCCGGTTCTGCCCAGGCGAACGGCTGAACGTGGGCTCCCATCCGCACCGACCGATATGGCAGCGCGGGTGACGAGCAGTCGCTCCCCGATGGTTGCCCATCTCAACGCCAGTCGCGACGAGACCAGTCTACCGGAACGGATGCTCGCCGCGGCCCGTACCCGCCAGCTCGCCGAGGTCCACGACCCCGTTGGCGATGTCGAGCACCGCCTGCACGAGCAGTTCGCGCTCCACGACCTTGATCCGCTCGTGCAGGGTCGCCTCGGTGTCGCCGGGGAGGACGGCGATGCGCTGCTGGGAGATGATCGGACCGCTGTCCACGCCGTTGTCGATGACGATGACACTCGCGCCGGTCTCGCTCGCCCCGGCGGCCAGCGCATCCCGCACGCCGTGCGCTCCGGGAAACTCGGGCAGGTAGGCCGGATGCGTGTTGATCAGCCGCGGGGAGAGTGCCGCGATCACGCGAGGCGGCAGCAGCTTCATGAAGCCGCTCAGGATGACGAGGTCCGGCTGCCAGGACTGGATCTGCTCCAGGAGTTCGTCACCCCAGCTCTCCCGGTCCGGGAAGTTGGACAGTGCGGCGGAAAAGGTGGGGACGCCGTGGGCCTCGGCGTGCTCGAAGCCCTCGGCATCGCGATCGGCCCCGACGGCCACCACCCTGGCCGGGAATTCCGCGTCCTCCGCCGCCTCGAGCAGCGCGCGCAGGTTCGATCCTCCGCCGGAGATGAGGACGACCAGTGACAGCACCTGATGAGCCTAGCGGGAGGCGGCTGTGCCCGAGCCCGTCGAACCGCGCGCAGCGCCGGTGAGCAGCCCGATGGTGGCGGCGATGCCGATCTCCAGCGCCGCGAACACACCGACGAGCAGCGGCGACGGGCCGACATCCGCCAGCCGTCCGGGGCCCGCGGAGCCTGCGGATGCCCAGGCCAGCAACCCGAGGACGAGCCCGCTGGAGAGCGCGATGCCGAGCCCGGCCGCCGCCAGCATCCGCCCGCGCGGGGCCTCCCCCAGCACGCGCAGCAGCCGCGGACGGATCGCCACCCCGACGAGGAACCCGGTCAGCACGGGAACCAGCAGGCCGAGGAAGCCGAAGGCGAAGTCGCCGGTCGGGAGGGCGCCGAGGATGGGGATCGTGGGGATCGGGCCGAGGCTGGTGCCGATCGGCGAGACGGCCGACCCGGTGCCGATCGCGAACCCCGGTCCCACCAGCCAGGATGCCGCCCAGATGACCAGGTTGGGCAGGAAGGCCAGCTGGCCGATCGTGAGCGTCACGCCGCCGAGAATGCCCGCGTGCGCGCCCTCGTACAGGGCGATGATGGACGCGTAGCTCGCGACCATGAGCACGGCCACGGCCACGGCGGCGACCGCGACGACCGCCGCGGCCGAAGCGGCTCCCGCGCGGACGGACACGGCGACCACCTCGACGAGATGGGCGGGAAGGCCGCGGAACCGGGCGGACATCCGGGCGGCGATCGCGCGGCCCCGGCTCAGACCGATTGCGATGCCCGTCGCGAAGAACAGCGTCGTCATCAGCACGCCCTGCCAGATCGACGGGCGAGCGAGCGGATACAGCGCGCTGAGGGTGAGGCCCGTGGCGAGCAGCGCGAAGGCGGCGAGGGCGGCGGCGGAGCCGACGAGCGGATGCGGCGTCTCGCCGATCCGGCGCCCGGCACGAACCCCGAACAGCACGGTCAGCAGTGCGAAGCCGAGCGGCGCAAGGCTGAGCAGGAACGGCGTGGCGGCGCCGGGGAACCCGATGCTCGCGGCCGTCACATGGTCGAGCGTGACGTAGAGGCTCCCGCCGTTGCCGAGCAGCCAGATGTCGACGGACGCCCGCCAGAACACCACCCAGTCGATCTGCAGGCCGTACTGCACCGCCCACAGGAGCGTGAGCGGCACGAGCGAGATGCCCACGCCGATGCCCACGACGAGCAGCGCCTCGAGGGCGGCGAAGACGGCGGTGAGCGGACGATTCATACCCGTCGGAGCCTACCGGCCCGACCCCGGCCTCCCGGGCCGCCTTACCGCGTCACTCCGATATCGCCGACTCGCCCCGCGGCGACCCCGCCGTCCAGCCGAGCTCGCGCGAGATGTTGCGGGCCGTCTCCCGCAGCGTGTTGAGGGTGTTGTCCTCCGGGGGCCATTCGCTCGACGGCATGACGACGGCGACGGCGGCGACGACCGAACCGCTGCGGTCGGTCACGGGAGCGGCGACCGAAGACTCTCCGAGCACCGCCTCGTCCTGTTCCGTGGCGATGCCCCTCTCGACGACGTGCGCCAGCTGCAGCCGCAGGGTGGATGCGTCGACGATGGTGTCGCCGGTCAGGCTCGCGAGCGGCCGGCTGAGTACTTCGTCGGCAGTGGACGGGGCGTACGCCAGCAGGACCTTTCCCAGGGCCGAGGCATGCACGGGGATGGTTATCCCGGTCTCCAGCATCTGCTGGCTCCCGTCGGGGCGACGGTCGTGATGGATGATGATCACCTCGTCTACGAACTCGACCCCGAGCCGCACGCTGTAGCCGGTGCGCCGGGCGAGCTCCCGCGTCCACCGCATGGCCCTGGCGCGAACGTCGAGCGTGTCGAGGTAGACGCTCGAGAGCTTGAGCAATGCGGGCCCGAGCATGTACCTGCTGCGCCCACGCTCCTTGACGACGAAGCCGTGCTCCTGCAGCGACGAGACGATGCCGTGCACCGTCGACGGCGGCAATTCCAGAAGACTCGCAAGCTCGGTGATGCCCAAGTGCCGCGCACCCTGCAGGGAGAAAAGCACGCGGGCCGCGCGGTCGATGGCTTGAATCACGTGATGCCCCTCCGCTCGGTGGCTCCATTATCACCCATCGGGAACTTCATACAGCTTCCGTCTTGACAGACGATGTATTTACGTAGGATATTCGACATTGTCGAATGGTATTTCGATAATGGCCGATCGCGTCACACATTTCGTTCATATTCCATAGATTCAAAGGAGACTTCATGGATGAGCACACCCGGCTTCAAAAGCTTCTGGCGGAGCTTCTGGGCACTTTCTTCCTCGTCTACGCCGGCGTGGGCGCGGTTCCCGCGACCTTCATGCTGGCAAAGGCGAACGACGCGCCATTCTCGATGGCCGACCTCGGCGTCATCTCGTTCGCCTTCGGCACGATCGTCGTGGTGACGGTATACGCCTTCGGCTACATCTCCGGCAACCACATCAACCCCGCCGTCACCATCGGCCTCGCCGCCGCGGGCAAGTTCCCCTGGAAGACGGTGCCCGAATACATCGTCGCCCAACTGGTCGGCGCGTTCATCGGCGGAGCGGCGATCGTCGGAACCCTGGGATCGATCGCGACCGACTTCCCGGTGTCCGGCGTCGGCGGCTACTCGAAGGACGTGAGCTGGCTGCAGGCGGGATTCGCCGAGTTCATCGGCACGTTCATGCTCGTCTACACGGTGCTCGCGGTGATCTACCGCAAGGCCGTGGCCGGCTGGTTCGGTCTTGCGATCGGACTCGTCGTCTTCGCCGTGATCATCCCGATCGCCCCGATCACCGGCGCCTACATCAACCCCGCCCGCTATGTCGGTCCGCTGATCGTCCAGGCGATCGCCGGCAACCCCGTCCCGTGGGATCAATTGGCCGTGTACGTGATCTCGGAGATGATCGCCGGGCTGCTGGCGGCAGTGGTGTTCGCCGTCATCACCAACACGGCAGCGGACAGGCAGGCAAACAAGAAAGCAAGGGAGAGCGTCTCCTCATGAAGAAGCTGATCAACAAGGTCGACGACGTCGTCGCCGACGCACTCACGGGCATCGAAGCCTCCGACCGGAACGTGCGCGTGGACCACGTCAACCGGATCATCTACCGTGCGGATGCTCCCCGCCCCGGCAAGGTGGGCCTGGTCTCCGGCGGCGGGAGCGGTCACGAGCCGCTGCACGGCGGCTTCGTCGGCCTCGGCATGCTCGACGCGGCCTGCGCCGGGCACGTGTTCACCTCGCCCACCCCCGATCAGATGCTCGAGGCCACCAAGGGCGTCGACTCCGGCGCGGGGGTGCTGCACATTGTCAAGAACTACACGGGCGACGTCATGAACTTCGAGATGGCGGCCGAGCTCGCCGCCTCGGAGACGGGCGTGACCGTCGAGACCGTCGTCACGAACGACGATGTCGCGGTGCAGGATTCCCTCTACACCGCCGGTCGCCGCGGCGTGGGAGTCACGGTGCTGCTGGAGAAGATCGCCGGGGCCGCAGCCGAACAGGGACGTTCCCTGGCGGACGTGGCCGCCATCGCCCGATCCGTCAACGACAACGGCCGCTCGATGGGGATGGCCCTCACCAGCTGCACCGTGCCGTCCGCCGGGAAGCCGACCTTCGACCTCCCCGAGGACGAGATCGAGATCGGCATCGGCATCCACGGCGAGCCCGGGCGCCACCGCGTCCCCCTTGCCGGCGCCCGCGAGATCGCCGAACAGCTGCTCGACCCGATCCTCGCCGATCTCGACTTCACCGGGGCGCCGGCCATCGTCATGCTCAACGGCATGGGAGGCACGCCGCTGATCGAGCTCTACATCATGTACGGCGAGGTCGCCCGCATCCTGGAGAAGGCGGGGGTGGGCATCGCCCGCAACATCGTCGGCAATTACATCACCTCGCTGGACATGGCCGGATGCTCGGTCACCGTCCTGCGGGCGAGCGACGAGCACCTGGCGCTGTGGGATGCGCCGGTGAACACGGCCGGTCTGCGCTGGGGGATCTGACACATGGGCGACACCATCGACATCCACCAGCTCGTCGGCTGGTTGAGGCGTTTCCACGACCTGGTCCAGGATCAGACCGCCTACCTCACCGAACTGGACTCCGCGATCGGCGACGCCGACCACGGCACCAACATGGCGCGAGGGATGGAGTCGGTGGTGGGAAAGCTCGACAGCGGATCCGCGAGCACCGTCGACGAGTTGTTCAAGACGGTCGGGATGACCCTGGTCACCACCGTCGGCGGCGCGAGCGGGCCCCTCTACGGGACGCTGTTCCTGCGCTTCGGTGCCGCGGCGGGGGCGGTCGACAGGCTCGACGGAGCCGGCCTGGCGGCGGCCCTGCGCGCGGGCCTCGACGGTGTCGTCGCCCGCGGCAAGGCGGAGGCGGGCGACAAGACGATGTTCGACGCGCTCTCCCCCGCGGTCGACGCACTCGACGCGGCCCTTGCCGGCGGGGCCGCACCGGCCGACGCGGTCGCCGTCGCACGCGATGCCGCGATCGCCGGACGGGACGCCACCGGCCCGCTGGTGGCGAAGAAGGGTCGCGCCAGCTATCTCGGAGAGCGCAGCGTGGGCCACATCGACCCGGGCTCCGCCTCGACGGCGCTGCTCATCAGCGCCCTCGCCGACGAACTCGCCGCCCCCAGCGAGGCGTAGCCCATGGTGGGCATCGTCGTGGTCTCCCATTCGCGACCACTCGCCGAAGCCGCCGTGCGACTCGCCCTCGAAATGGTGGCCGGGGACCGGCCGCCCATCGTCGTCGCGGCCGGCACCGCGGACGGCGGAACGGGCACGGATGCCGTGGCGGTGGCCGAGGCCATCGCGGAGGCGGACCGGGGCGACGGAACCGTGATCATCACCGATCTCGGCTCGGCCGTGCTCAGTGCCGAACTCGCCCTCGAACTGCTGGACGACCCCGAGCTGCGCGCCCGCGCGCGGATCGTCCCCGCCCCCTTCGTCGAGGGGCTGCTCGCCGCCGTCGTTCGTGCCGCGGGGGGTGCCACGTCCGCCGAGGTCGCGGCCGAGGCATCCGCGGCGCTCGCCCCGAAGCTCGACCATCTCGGCGCGCCGGATGCCGGCTCCAGCCCCGCCGAAGTGCCTCGTGCGGGCGAACCCGAGGTATCGATCGAGACGGTGCTCGTCAACGAGTCCGGGCTGCACGCCCGCCCGGCGGCACTCCTCGCCGCTGCGGCTGCGGGCTTCTCGGCAGAGATCACCGTCTCGACCGCAGCGAAGGGCCCGGTCTCCGCGAAGAGCCCGATCGGACTCGCCACCCTGAACGGCAGGCGCGGCGACACGATCGTCATCACCGCGACGGGAGCGGATGCCCGGGCCGCGGTCGAGGCCATCGCGGCCCTCATCGCGAGCGGGTTCGGCGAGGACGACGAGCCTCCCGCCCAGATGCAGTCAAGCACCATCACCCTGCCCGCCGAACCGGCCGCGCGGCTCGGCGTGAGCCCGGGGCGGGTCGTCGGCCCCGTCATCCACATGCCTGCGCCGATCGCCGAGCCCGACGCATCCGTGGTCCTCCCCGCGGCGGAGCGCCCTGCCGCAGCGGACCGCCTCGTCGAGGCCGCCACGCTGGTGTCCCGCCGCCTGCGGGATCGGGCCGAATCCGTGCCGGGGGATGCGGGCGACATCCTGCGGGCCAACGCCGCGATGGCCGTCGATCCCACCGTCCTCGAGACCGCCACCCAGATGGTGCGGGAAACGGGGCGCACCCCCGAGTCCGCGGCCTGGTCGACCATTCAGCTCAGCGTCGACCTGCTGCACGAGCTGGGCGGACGGATGCGCGAACGGGTGACCGACCTCCTCGACGTCCGGGGGCGGATCGTCGCCGAGCTGCTCGGAGTGGACGCCCCCGGCATCCCCGTGTCCGAGCATCCGTTCATCCTCGTGGCCGACGATCTCGCCCCGGCCGACACGGCGACGCTCGACCCCGCGCTCTGCCTCGCCCTGGTCACCGCGCGCGGAGGACCCACCTCGCACACCGCGATCCTCGCCCGCTCGCTCGGCATTCCCGCCGTGGTCGGAGCGGCCGACGCGGCATCCATCCCCGCAGGCGCCACGCTCCTCGTCGACGGCGACACCGCGGGGCTGATCCTCAATCCGAACGACGCCCAGGCATCGACCGCGCGGCCCGGCCTTCGCACCCTGCCGCCGCTCGGCGAGCCCGGGCACACCTCGGACGGCCACGCGGTGTCCCTGCTCGCCAACGTGGGGGGCGCGGCGGATGTCGCGAAGGCGGTGGAGCGCGGCGCCGAGGGCGTGGGGCTCTTCCGCACCGAGTTCTGCTTCCTCGACCGCGCCGAGGCGCCCACCGTGCAGGAGCAGATCGAGGCGTATCGCCCCGTCCTCGCCGGTTTCGCCGGGAAGCACGTCGTCGTGCGGACCCTGGA
>Ga0157371_10003172_pt1 | contig 15130 bp, 14 predicted proteins | sample C45metaG_FD_113462 | JGI IMG/M metagenome (GOLD analysis project Ga0157371, IMG submission 113462) | Corn rhizosphere microbial communities from Kellogg Biological Station, Michigan, USA - C4-5 metaG | ecosystem: Host-associated > Plants > Roots > Rhizosphere > Soil | place: USA: Michigan...
GAGCAAAATAATGCAACAAAGAGTATTGGAAACAAAAAATATAAAGGTGTATTGGCATACAGAAGTGGAAGAAATTGTAGGAGAAACAAAAACAGAATCTGTGAGGGTTTTCAATAATAAAACAGGGGAGAAGCAAGAAATCCGTGTGAGCGCTTACTTTGTGGCCATTGGGCACCAACCAAATTCTGAAATTTTTCAAGGCTGGCTGGATATGGATGAATCAGGGTATGTAAAAACTTTGCCGGGTAGCACAAAAACCAATATTGAAGGTGTATTTGCAGCAGGAGATCTTCAGGATAAAATATATCGCCAGGCCGTTACCGCTGCAGGTTCTGGCTGTATGGCCGCTCTTGATGCAGAAAGATTTTTAAGCATGCTCGAACATCCCGTTCCTTCAGATCATTTCAATGCACTTTCTCAAAATAAGGAGAGATAAAATCTCAGATTTTTATGGTTACGGTTCAATTGCAAAATCTTCTTTTCAATGCTTTTCATGGCATTCATGAAGAAGAAAAGATTCTTGGAAATGAATATGTAGTAAATGCTTCGGTCGAATTTGAAGAAGGAGATGAAGTGATTGAACACATTAATGATACGGTGAATTACGGCGTTATTTACAATATCATTAAAAAGAGAATGAGCATCCCTACGCCACTCCTGGAAACAGTTGTGATAGAAACCGGCATCGAAATTCATCGCGTATTTCCTCATTTAAAATTCATTTCTATTTCTGTAAAAAAGATGCATCCTCCGATAGAAGCAATGCAAGGCGCAGCGGAAGTGAAATGGGAAAAGGAATTTTGATCAATGCTATTTATTTCCAGTGATAAAATGCACGCTTTTCTCTTAATGCGGATTATGACCCTGATCTTTTCCAGTAAATAAACAAATAATTCAAATTTCTATCTCGTTAATTAATGAATCAATTCGCTAATCCACCTAATGCTATTTAAATAATTATTTATCCAATTTTGCTTTGCCAAATTTTCCTGTTCTTTAAATATAATACCTTTGAACCTTTCAAATGTCTTTTGCTCTTAACTTAAAAATATTTCTCAAATGATGAAAATTAAATTCTTCTTTATCTTTTCTTTTGTCTTATTCAGTGGCTTTTCATTTGCACAAACTGATTCATCAGTTTATAGTGAACGCGATCTTTTTACGCCCAATTTTTATCCTCCTTCTGTAAATAAATACCGCGCCGCAGATGGAGAGCCGGGCCCTGATTATTGGACCAATAAAGCGAGTTACAAGATCAGTGCTACTTTGGATACTTCAAAAGACGCGATCAAAGGAAGTGTTTCAATTTATTATACGAACAACAGCCCGCAGGCTTTGCCTTTCCTGTGGCTCTACCTGGATCAGAATCTTTTCAGGACTGATTCCCGCGGACAGGCAAAAGCTCCGGCAACCAGAAAAAGCCGGTATACAAATGTAGGTACCACATTCGAAGGAGGATTTAATATAAGTTCAGTAAAGCTGGTATCAACTGAAAAAGGAAAAACTTCTACTTCTGATGTTACTAATTTAATTTCTGACACACGAATGCAGATAAGGCTGCCTCAGAAATTAGAACATGGACAAACGGTTGAAATTAAAATTGATTATTCTTACAATATTCCGCCTGAGGGAAGTGATCGTACCGGAATTCTCAATACAAAAAATGGCAAAATTTATGCGATTGCTCAGTGGTATCCGAGGATGTGTGTTTATGATGACATCGAGGGATGGAATACGTTGCCTTATCTTGGAGCCGGGGAATTCTACCTGGATTATGGGGATTTTGATTATACTGTTACTGCGCCGTCAAACCTTATTGTCGTTGGTTCCGGTGATCTTCAAAATCCAAAAGAAGTTCTTACTTCTACAGAACTGAAAAGAATGGATGAAGCGAAGAAAAGTGATAAAACTGTGGTGATTCGTAGTGCTGAAGAAGTAAATAATCAAACTCCACGAAATATTACCAGCACAGTGAAAATTCGCTACGCAGCCAGTTCAAATCCCGACAAAGGAAACATTACGTGGCATTTTAAAATGAAAAATTCGAGAGACGTTTCATGGGCCGCTTCAAAAGCATTTATCTGGGATGCGGCAAGAATCAATTTTCCTTCAGGAAGAAAAGGATTGGCTCAAAGTGTTTACCCGGTAGAATCTATGGGAGATAATGGTTGGGAGCGTTCAACAGAATACGTAAAAGCGGCACTGGAAGGATATTCTAAAAGATGGTTTGAATTTCCTTATGACAACGCTACTAATGTTGCCTCTAATATTAATGGAATGGAATATCCAGGCATTGTTTTTTGCAATGCAAAATCAAAAGGAGCGCGCCTTTGGGGAGTTACCGATCACGAATTTGGGCACACCTGGTTTCCAATGATTGTAGGAAGCAATGAAAGAAAGTATGGTTGGATGGATGAAGGATTTAATACTTTCATTAATGGCATTTCCACGCAGGATTTCAATAATGGAGAATATGTGGGCAAAAGCACTAATACCGGGGCAATGTATAAAAGAATGTTTGGACCAACCAGTGAAACAGTAATGAGCGAACCAGATGCACTTTATGAAAGGAATATTGGTACTGCATTGTATTCTAAACCTGGTTATGCGCTCGATCTTTTGAGAAATAATATTTTAGGTCAACAAAGATTTGATTATGCTTTTCGGATGTATGTTGAAAGATGGGCGTACAAGCATCCAACTCCCTGGGACTTTTTCAGAACTATAGAAAATGCTGCGGGTGAAGATCTTGGATGGTTTTGGAAAGGAATGTTTATTGAAAATTACAAACTCGATCAGGCTATTACTGATGTTAAATATGAAGATAATGATCCTTCAAAAGGAGCATTGGTAACAATTCTGAATCGCGATAAGATGGCAATGCCGATTTATCTTCAATATCAAACAGAAAGCGGAAAATCTGATACCGTGAAGATTCCTGTAGAAGTTTGGCAAAACGGAAATACCTGGATTCAAAAATTGGATACGAAAGAAAAATTGAAATCTGTGACGATTGATCCGGAACATGTTTTTCCTGATATAGATTTGGATAATAATACGTGGACAAGTAAATAGTTATAATTAGCCAATTAGCAAAGCCGTAATTTGCTAATTGGCTAATTAGATTTACTTTTGCTCCCTTTTATGAAACCGATCAGCGAAATATATCCTTTATTACAGGAACCAAAAAAAATTGCCATCACTTTTCACCAAAAGCCCGATGCTGATGCAATGGGTTCGGGTTTGGGCTTATATAATTTCCTGATACAGTTTGGCCATAAAGTTTGCGTTATTTCTCCAACAAATTGGGCCGGTTTTTTAAGTTGGATGCCGGGTGCTAAAAAAGTGCTGGATTTCGAAATGCAAAATGAAAAAGCTTTGAATGCACTGAAAGAAGCAGAATGGCTTTTTTGCCTGGATTTTAATGTATTGAGCCGGGTGAGAAATATGGAACCGGTTATCAAAAATCTAACTTGTACCAAAATTTTAATTGATCATCATCAGCAACCGCAAACAGAAGCTTTCGATTATGGCATCAGTGATACTGAAAAAAGTTCCACTGCTGAAATGGTTTTTGATCTTATCATCAACAGCGGTCATGCTGATAAGATTAATACTGATGTTTCCGAATGTTTATATGCAGGCGTAATGACCGATACCGGCTCTTTTCGCTTTAATTCTACTTCGGCAGATGTGCACAGAATGGTCGCGAAATTAAAAGAGAGCGGACTAAATCACAGCCAGGTTCATGAAAATTTATTTGACAATTTCATGGAAGGAAGATTTCGTTTTTTTGGAAATACTTTGCTGAACCGGATGGAAATCTTTTATGAATACAATACGGCTTTGATTGCTATTCCTCAAAAAGACCTGATAAAATTTAATGTAAAAACCGGCGATACAGAAGGCCTTGTTAATTTTCCATTAAGCATAAAAGGTATTAAACTTGCGGCGGTAATTATCGATCGGGGAGATGAAAGAAAAAGTTCTTTCAGGAGCAAAGGTGGATTTGATGTAAATACTTTTGCAAGAAAATATTTCAACGGAGGTGGACATTATAATGCTGCCGGCGGGAAGAATTCAGAATCACTGGATGAAGTGGTTGCTAAATTTAAAAAAGCAATCAAAGAAAATAAAGAACTATTAAACAATTAACCATTTATAAAAAAACAAACATGAACAAAACCCTTTGCCTTGTCGCTGTGGCTTTTTTATTCATCGCGAGCGGGTGTAATGAACAAAAATTTAAAAAGGATAAGGATGGAACTGAATATAAAGTTATCCGGAATGAAAACGGCAAAAAAGCTGTGCCGGGAGATTATATGCAGGTTAATATCGTGGCCAAATACAAAGACAGCACGCTTTTCAGCAGCGTAGAAAGCAGCCAGCCGCGATTTATTCCTTATGATACTGTCCAGCTTCCTCCATACTATAAAGATGTGCACGAAGGTGACAGCCTTGTAATCAGGCAATCGACCGATTCGATTATTAAGTACGGACAAGGAGCACCTTTTATGAAGAAAGGAGAATATGTTTATCAGACTTTTAAGTTTGCCAAGTTATTTCCTTCAAAAGAAGCAGCTGACAGCGCAGCGAAAGGATATCTGGCGGAGGCAAAAAAAATACACAGTAAAAAAACAGTTGCTGAAATTGAAAAAGAAATTTCGACAGATGATTCTTTGGTAAAAGCCGACGACAAGATCATCCAGGACTATATGGCAAAAAATAATTTGAAAGGAACTAAGACTAAATGGGGAACCTATGTTGTTATTGAAACTCCAGGCACAGGGCCAATGATTGGTGATACAGATGTAGCTGTAGTTAATTATACAGGACGTACTTTGAATGACAGTACTTTTGATTCTAACACTGATCCAAAATTTGGTCATGTCGAACCGTTATATGTTGACATGAGTGCCTACCAGGTAATGCCCGGATGGATCGATGGGCTGAAATTGATGCAAAAAGGAAGCAAAGGGAAAATTATCATTCCTTCTTATTTAGCTTACGGGAAAAATGGCCGTGCGCCAAAAATTGCTCCAAATGAAAACCTTGTTTTTGATATTGAAGTAACTGATATTGTTGATCAGGATGCGTACCAAAAAGAACAGGAAAAGCAACAACAGCAAATGATGCAGCAACGCCAAATGATGGAGCAAATGCAAAAACAAATGCAGCAGCAACAGCAGCAGCAACAAAGACCTGCTACACCTCCTACAGGAAAATAATCAGATTCGATATTTAAGCGTATAAACGCCGGATGATAAACGTCCGGCGTTTTTTTGTATCATCATGCAGGTGTGGAACAGTAAACAAACAAAAAATCACAATTCCTTTTTTAAAAGCGTTTACGCGTCAGCGTAAGCCTTTAGTAAAGTAACCGCTTCCCTTGCTTCTTTTACATCATGAACCCGCAGAATAGAAGCGCCATTCAGGAGCGCGATGGTGTTTAAAACAGTTGTTCCGTTTAATGAGTCTTCAGCAGTAATTTTTAAAGTTTTATAAATCGTAGATTTTCTTGAAACACCTGTCATAATTGGTTTTTCAAGCATTTTAAATACCTCTAGATGTTTTAATAAATGTAAGTTCTGCCGAATATTTTTTCCAAAACCAAAACCCGGATCAATGATGATATCTTTGATGCCAGCTTGTTTACATTCTTCAATCTTATGAATGAAAAAGTCAAGAACTTCTTTAATTACATTTTCATAGTTGGCTTGTTGCTGCATGCTTTCCGGAACGCCTTTCATGTGCATGCAGATATAGGGAACCTTTAGTTTGCCAGCGATGGCAATCATCTTTTTGTCCATTTCTCCGCCGCTGATGTCATTGATAATTGCTGCGCCCGCTGCTACACATTCTTCAGCCACTTTTGAATAATAAGTATCAATTGAAATAATTATTTCAGGGAAACTTTTTACCAGCATTTCTATCGCTGGCAATAATTTTTTTAATTCATCTTCCGCATCAATACGAATGCTTCCCGGCCTTGTACTTTGTGCGCCGAGATCAAGAATATCAGCGCCCTCACTGATCATTTGCGCAGCTTTATTTTTTATTGAATCTATATTTTGTAATCTGCTTCCGGTGTAAAAAGAATCTGCGGTAAGATTTAAAATGCCCATCACCAACGGCTTTTCCATAGAAATTAATTTCCCTTTACAATTCAATGAAGACATTTTGTTTTTTAAGTTTAAATTTGGCGATAATTATGACGCAAGTTAATACCGATCTGCAATATGATGACGCAGTAAAAGAATGCAGGGAAATTTTTTTTAAAAAAACTAAAGATTACGGAACTTCATGGCGTGTGTACCGAACTATTTCCATCGCTGACCAGATTTACATCAAAGCAAAACGAATCCGCAATATCCAGGAAAAAGGAATGCAAAAAATTGAGGATGATGTGAGAGGAGAATTTAAAGGTATTTTAAATTATGCAGTTATTGGCCTGATTCAATTGGATATTCATGATGATGAAATTGAAGAATTGCCTTTGGATGAAACACTAAAATTGTATGACGAAAAGATTTTGAGCGCTAAAAAATTAATGCAAAACAAAAATCATGATTACGGAGAAGCATGGCGTGATATGAGCCAGCAAAGCTTTGTAGATCTGATTCTTGCGAAAATCCTTCGTATAAAACAAATCATACAGAACGAAGGAAAAACTTTAGTAAGCGAAGGAATAGAATCTAACTTTTATGATATTTTAAATTATGCAGCTTTTGCTTTAATATTATCCGATTGAATTGTTTTTGTCAATGAAATTCATTGTTTTTCTAAATAAATTAAAATGAAAATTTTAGTAAACATCTGTCGTGTCATAGTTGGCGTACTTTTTATTTTTTCCGGGCTCGTTAAAGCGATGGATCCTCACGGCCTTGCTTATAAAATGCAGGAATTTTTTGAAGTATGGGCTACCAATCCATCCCTGGCTAATTTCATGCACTGGCTTAGTGACTACGCACTTCCATTTGCAATTATTATGATCACTTTGGAAATAATTGTGGGCGTTGGATTGTTACTTGGTATGTGGAAAAACTTTTTTACATGGCTTATTTTATTACTGATTATTTTCTTTGGATTTCTTACTGGTTATGCGGCGCTTTCCGGCAAGATCGCTACCTGTGGCTGTTTTGGAGATTGTATTCCTTTAACTTCCATGCAATCATTTATAAAAGACCTGATTTTATTTCTATTGATTTTAGTTCTTTTTTTTGGAAGAAAATACATTGTGCCTGTTTTTACGCCGGCCGTGAATATCTTGCTTTTAATCGTTTCCATAATTTTGGTTTTATTTTACCAATGGTATGTCATGCGTCATTTACCAACGGTGGATTGTCTTCCATTTAAAAAAGGCGGCAATGTTTTGAAATTGCGGAAAATGCCTGCTAACGCTGTTCCTGACAAAAAGGAATATCGGTTTGTTTATGAAAAAGATGGAAAGAAACAAAGTTTTACCATTAAAGATTTGCCTGATTCCACCTGGACTTTTGTAAGCCGTGAAGACATTGTCATTGAAAAAGGGAAAAATAATGAGCCGGCTATTAAAGATTTTAATCTTACTACTTTGTCCGGAAACGATACTACCGAAGCGGTTTTAAGCCTTGATGCTTCTTATTATTTGTTTTTTGTAGATGGATTTTCTAACACCGATAACTGGCTTGATGATTTTATAAAAATTTATCATTACGCAAAAAAGAATAACCGGCTTATATACATTGTTACTCCTGAACCGAAGGAAGCGGAACAGTTTTTTAATCAACAAAATAATTACAATCTACCCGTTTTAAGTTTGGATGCCACTGCCTTTAAAACCGCTGCGCGTGTAAATCCTGAATTATATTTAATGCATGGGCCGCTCATCAGAAATAAATGGGGTTGGGCGGATTTCAAAGACGCAGTAAACAAATAAATTCTGAAGATTTATTAACTTGAAATAAGATTCTTTCCTGAGAGAAAGAATGTTGTTTAATTAATCATTCGAAAGATGACTTGAGGGAATTCTTGCAGCAAGCCAACTATCTTTTACAGGAATGATCCAATTGGTGAGTAATTCCTTTTTTGTCAGGATGGTATTATTAAAATATAACGTATCAGCGGTGATCAAATCATTTTCAATACCATAATTCACATCGGATAAAGGAAATAACTGTATTTTTTCTTTTATGATAAACGCAAGCATCTGCCTGTCCAGCAGATTGACATTATAATCTTGCTCGATATTTTTAATAAACCTGAACAATGAATCTGTACTGCAGCCGCCAACTTTTACATCCATTTCGTCAGCCATAATGATGATAAAATGGCCAAAAAATAAATTCGCAAACGCTTTTACAGGGCTTCCATGGCTATTCCATTCTTTGGTGAAATTTTCTATCTGCTCTTCAAGACGCAAAGCCTCGCTGATGGTAAATAATCGGTTAGATTGATAAACCCATACTCTTGAATTCTCGTCAAAGTCGGCGGGGATTAAATCCTGGAAATGAATATTCATATTGACAAAGTTAAAACTGAAATTTTATAGTAAGAAGTAAATTAAAAAGAAAATTTTTAAAGAAAGAGAAGTGCATTGTGTTACCAATATTGGCAACTTCCTTGCCAGTTATTAATCCTAAAAACAAAAAAATCCCCAAACTTTTATTGTTTGAGGATTTTGCAAATCGGATTCTTTATGCTATTTGCCCAAGCCTTTTTAAATAATGAATATGCGATGCGATTGCCTGCCCCATTTTCGGAAATTCGATATAGTTAATTCCATATTCACTGCATGTTTTTTTAATAATCTTGCTGATTTCAGGATAATGCACATGAGAGATTCTTGGAAATAAATGATGTTCTATCTGAAAATTTAAGCCACCGAGCAGCCATGAAATTGTTTTGCTTTTAGTAGCAAAATTTGCTGTCGTATGGATTTGATGAATGGCCCATTCATCTTCAATCTTTCCGCTTACTTCAGTCGGCATTGGAAATTCAGTATGTTCAACAGTATGAGCTAATTGAAAAACAACACTAATGGCGAGGCCGGTAACCATGGTAATGATTAAAAAGCCAACAATCCAATCTGTAAAACCAATTAGCATGATTGGCAAAGCGACAAACATAAAGGTATAAATGATCTTTGCTGCCCAGAAAGAAAAGTGTTCATAAGGAGTCATTTTTCTTAGAGCCATTGCTCCAATGCGGCGTTTAAAATATTTTTGATAATCAGTCATAAATATCCAGATGAGATGAAGAAGCGCGTATAAAAACCAGAAGTAATATTGCTGAAATTTGTGCATTTTTAATTTCTTCTGTGTAGAAGCAAATCTAAGCCAGGGGCGTGCTTCAATGTCATCATCAATTCCATCAATATTGGTATAAGTATGATGAATAATGTTGTGTTTCATATTCCACATAATTGCACTGCCACCAAGAAAATTTAAAGAAGCGCCGGCCATTTTATTTAATAATTTATATTTACTAAAACTGCCGTGAGCTCCATCGTGCATTACATTAAAACCGATTGCAGCGGTTAACAGGCCAAAGAAAACACATTCAGGAATGGCAATCCAAACGCCAGGTGTAAAAAAAACGAGATGTATGTAAATTGCTAAATATAAAACACAGAAAAGAGCAGCTTTAAAAAGTAGGGCGAAATTACCGGTCATCGGACGGTTATGCTCGGTAAAGTATTGAGACACACGGTTTTTTAAGACCATGTGAAAGTCGCCTTTGCCTTGCATGAATTTGGGTGATGTCATTATTTTTTTTGTTGATTTTGAATTTATATTTTATTTAAACAATTTCTTTGCCGTTTTTGTTAACCATATCTTTTCACGTAATGTTTTGGATCAAGGCGTCGAAAGATCCAAATCCGATCATTTTTTTTGAAATCAATCCTTCTGCGTGTTTTACTCCAATCATTTTACCGTACATTTTTGAACGGTTGATCACACTTTCTAAAAATTCCGGGGTGGAAATATAGGTTTGCGGTTCTTTATCATTTTCTTTGCCTGAAAAAAATTGCGTTTTAAACGCTTTTATCGCTTCTATTTTTGTGTCAATCACCTCTGAAATATCGATTACAAAAGAGGGTGTAAAATATTGATCCTGAATATAGTTGAAGACATAAGCCGGCTTCCATACTTCCTGTTTCACTGTTCCATCAAACGTCTCGATTTTCCGTAAACCTGATAAAAAAGCTGCATCTGCCACTAATTTCGCTGAACGTCCATGATCCGGATGCCTGTCGTCAGGAGCATTACACAAAACAATATCCGGTTGATATTTTCTAAGAACCGTGATTATTTTTCTCTGATTCTCTTCATTGTTCTTAAAAAAGGCATCAGCCATATCCAGGTTGCTTCTGAGGTCTACTCCTAAAATTTTTGCTGAATTTTCTGCTTCTTCCTCTCTTGTTTGTGCAGTGCCGCGGGTTCCTAATTCGCCTCGTGTAAGATCAATGATTCCTACTTTTTTACCCTTATTTTTTTCAACTAATAATATTCCTGCACAACTTAATTCTATATCGTCGGGATGAACGCCAAATGCTAAAACGTCTAACTTCATTATATACTCTAATTTCGAAAGAAGGAAGGGTGATCAATATGAGCAGCAAAGTTATGCTAAAAATGAGTAGCAAGTATAGTTTTAGGATTTTATATAAGTATAACAGTAGACAAAGGAATAATGTATAATTTTATTTTTTATTCATCCTTCAACCGGAGAATCCATACATTCTTTGCACTTCTTTCACAATGCTTTCCATCTCCGCATCTTTGCCGGTTGCGTCATAAGGTTGCCTGAGATCGCTACCGAAAACAAAAGCCACGGTTTGCCAGAAGCGGGCAGTCAGTCCACCTTTCAGCTCTTTTAGAATATCATAACAGTTTGTTCCACCAGTTTCCCGGTTAATCAATTTCATCAAAACTTTTCCCTGGTAAACAGATAGATTTTTCAGCGGTTCTGTAAATTCTTTTTTCAATTCTTTTTCCCGGCTGTTAATATATTTGGCTACTGCCAGTTTATTTGGATTGTGGGCAATATGATTTTCAATATCAGTAAATACCCAGCCAGCGCGTCTTGCATAAGGATAAGTAACATAAATCGCATTTCTCAATCTTGTCCATTCTGCACGGGCAGCGGCATTCCTTTTTCCCCAAACATACACACCGGCGAGAATCTTAGCTTCAATTGTATCGCCTTCATAAACGACAGCTGAACAAATAATGGTGTCATTAATACCATGTTGAGCAAAAATAGGAGCTAAAGTAGATTGAACAGGCTGAGATTGAGACCTTACATCCGCATTAGTAAATAAAAATAACGCAAACAGCAGAAGTAGTTTTATACGGTATGTTTTGATCCTGGTAGGCATTGCACCTGTAAATTTATAAATTTAATAACCAAAAACAAAGGATATTTTGTAAAGGTTTTATCAAAATATATCAGATAAACAGAATTTCAAAAGATGTCATCGCTTCTGAAATAAATGCATCAGGCATTGGCGAGTAAAAACATATAAAAAAGAAACGCTAGTACCATTCCTACCGTTATATATGCCCATACTTTTGGAGCTCTAACGCGGCTTACCAGGGAAACAATAAAGCCGCAAGACATGACTACAAGCCCCAGCCAAACTAAATTGATATAAGGAAAATAATACGCTTTCAGGGTGATAAAATCCTGCAGCGAATCAGTTTCTTTTGAATTGATTTTAAACTTGTTAGCGGAAGTAATTCCTGTAAAATTCAAATAAAGATTCTGAGAAGTAACTGTGTCGTTAATAAAATTAATTTCTTGATTGCGAATAACGAGTGCGGGATAGGCTTTATACGATGTTCCGTTCTCACTGTAAACAGTAATATCGGCTACCAGCGCCGTATCAGTAGGAGAAAAATGAAATCTTTCGTTATCGGGGTTTTTAACAATATTATTTAAAACATAATACCCTTTTGAATAAAAAACAGAATCGCCGATAGCTAATTCATGAGGACGGAAAGTGGTAGTATCGTCTGTTTTAGGAATAGAAATGGTAGAAATGTATGTAAAAATATCATGAGTTAAATAATGCTTTGTTCCGGGGTTGGAAGTAAGATTATTATCTTTCATTCGGTAAGCATCAGGTGACAAAGTGAAGTCTTCTTCCACTTTTCCTGTAGCACTATCAATTTTTTGGAAATGAAGATTATAAAAAGTACGGTCCTTTTCATTGGAAGCAGAATCACTCAAGTAGGTAACCGTATACTTGCCCATTGGTGTAGGAATATCTTTTAAAAGTGTAAGATTTTCCATAGGATCTTCTGCTGATCTGCCGGTTGGATCTTTGTCGAATGGAATAAATAAACCGGTTTTACTATTGTCACTGATCACTTTTCTATTTCCGGAAGAAATCAACATTCCTCCAATCATCAAAGCAAAACCAAGATGGGCAATCGCAGCTCCGCCCGCTTTTAAATTCCATTTTAAAACGGTTTTCAGATAAAACCCATTTGCTAAAACTGAAAAAATAGAAGCAAATAAGGCAAGATGAATTGCGATCAAAAAGCCGGGGCCCTTTTTCGTATAATCTATCGGATAAAAAATTGCCAACAGAATTGTTCCAACAACGGCAATGCCTAATGGCCACGAAACTTTTTTAATCAAATAACTCTTATCCGTGTTTTTATATCTTAAAAATTGAGAAACACCGGTAAGCAAACCGACAATGACCGCAACAAGCACCAACACTTTGTTGTACGCAAATTCCCTGTCTTGCGGATCAGCTAAATTGGTTCCGAAAATTTTATTATAAACAGGCAGTGAAGTAATAGAAATGACAAACAAAGCAGACAGGAAAAGAATCAATGCACCGATAAACATCCAAAATTCCCTTGAGGAAATATCTTCTTCTTTTTGGATAGAAGGAATGCTTTTATAATTTTTGAAAAACAAATAAAATACGGGCAAAGAAATAGCGATTACATAAATTCCGATGAGTACATTCATTGCTGTTCCTGCTTCTGTAAACGAATGCACGGAAGTGTCGCCAAGAATTCCGGTCCTCGTTAAAAAAGTGGAATAGAGAACGAACAAATAAGTAAGAATTATAAACAGGTAAGAAGCTCTCAAAGCATTTTTGGTTGAATTATAAACCGCCATACAATGTAAGCCCGCAACAAGAATTAACCAGGGAACAAATGCGGCATTTTCAACAGGATCCCACGCCCAATAACCGCCAAATGACAGAGATTCATAGGCCCATTTTCCACCCATCATTATTCCTGTTCCGAGAACACAGGCGCTGAACAAAGTCCATGGCAACGCAGCTTTCACCCATCCGCTCCAATCTTTGCTAATTAAGGAAGAATAAGCAAATGCTATCGGAACGACGGTGCTTGCAAAACCCAAAAACAAGATGGGTGGATGAATCACCATCCAGTAATTTCTTAATAAAACATTTAAACCAATTCCGTCTTTTATATAAGTAAGATAATCTGGTTGGGAAAAAATAGGGCCGGCAAGTTCATTTCTGGTAAGTACAAACGGACTGCTGCCGATTCTTACATTAAAAACATAGATACCTAGAAGCATTAAAGCCAAAAAGATCTGTGCGGTATTTACGATAGTCATTACCGCCGCTTCTCTTTTTTTTGCAGTAAAAATTAATACGGTTCCCAGCGCCGCATGCCATAAAGCCCAAAGCAGAAAACTTCCTTCCTGTCCTTCCCAGATACAGGCGAGCAGGTACTTTGGCTCTAATTCTTTGGAGGCGTGTTTATAAGCATAGAGATATTCAAAATAATGTTGTGAGCAGATATAAAAGATGCTAGCAAAAACCGCGAGCAATGAAAAAGCTTCAATAAAAAACACTGTTCTTGCAAAACGAATCCATGATTGTTTTTCGTTTTCAAGTTGAATTTTCGAAGCAGTAAAGTAAGAGATTGCGGAAACGATAGAAGCAACGAAAGCAAGCAGTACAAAAAAATGCCCTACCTGTCCTGGTAGTAAATGTTCATTCTCAAAAGTCATGATGCAGTCTTAATATTGGGTAACCGTTTTTTCTAATTGTTTTTTATCATCCTTGTATTTCGATGGGCATTTTAGTAAAATGTCATTACATTCAAAAACATTTCCTTCCATTTTTCCTTTTAAAACCACCCGCTCGCTTTGTTCAAGTTCCGGTGGCTTTGTATTTCTGTAAATAACCTGCGTGCTGTTGCCAAGGCTGTCTACCGCGTAAAATGAAAGATAATTTGGATCCTTCAATGCATCATATTGTATGGGTTTTGATTTGTCAAGTTTGGCTATCAAATGAACATATTGCCCTTGCTTTTCCTTTGCTGAGCCAATTGTGTCATAAGTTGAAAAATCAACAGAATACATTAACAGTGCACCGATAGCGGCTGCGATAGCTACTAAAATAATTATACTGGAAGTTTTCATTTTTTGCGTTTATGAGAGTGCAAATTTAGTGAAAAATGAGATGCCAATCCAGATGATGTTTGTTATAAAAATAAGCAATTTTATGGTGGAAGAACAATAGTGATCAGCTTTGGATAAAAGAGAACCGAAAAAGTTATTTTTTTTGGCAGAAAATGATAGAAATATTCTTTAGCTTCCGATTATTTCATTTGCTTTTTTATTAATTCTATGGCTGTCTGCGGACCTTTTTTAGAAACTACTTTAAACTCTTTTGATTCAAGATTCGTGTAGGTGTCGAAGAAGTGTTCTATTTCCTTTTCCAGATAATCGTCCATTGATGCAAGGTCTTTAATGTTGCTATATTTATCTGATGCATTAGCAGTGGCTATCAAACGATCATTTCTGATCGTTGTTCCATTTTCAGTTTCGGTCGCTTCCATCACACCAATTAATTTACAATCAATAATACAACCGGGCCAGGATAATTCGTCCAGTAAAACGAGCACGTCTAATGGGTCGCCATCTTCTCCTTTTGTATGCGGAATAAATCCAAAATGAAATGGAAAAACCATTCCTCTCGGAAGTATTTTTTTTAGTTTAAACATTTGCGTTTCCGGATCAAAACTATATTTTGATGCAGAGCCTTTCGGTGTCTCTATTATAGCATGGATGTGTTTTTCGTGTTTAGAAAATGTAGAAGGAAGTTTCATGTTTTTCTAATATCAATATTTATACCTGAAAA
>Ga0157371_10003175_pt1 | contig 15104 bp, 15 predicted proteins | sample C45metaG_FD_113462 | JGI IMG/M metagenome (GOLD analysis project Ga0157371, IMG submission 113462) | Corn rhizosphere microbial communities from Kellogg Biological Station, Michigan, USA - C4-5 metaG | ecosystem: Host-associated > Plants > Roots > Rhizosphere > Soil | place: USA: Michigan...
AGCAACTCACTAAAGTTTCGTCCCTAACAAATCTATTCGCGGTTCTCAGTGTGGCTCACCTTGCGGGTCGTTCAGTCTGCGCAACTGTCACATCATTTGATAATCCTTCCCACCATCCGTTGAATTCCAATGCTTTGCCAGTTACTTGTGTCAAGACATAGTCAACTGACGCGCTTTGCGCTCTTCCAGTTGACACCTTCACTCCATTCGCAGGCGGTGAGCGTACTTTTGTCCCTTAAGTTTACTATATTGGTATCTATATTATGAAAGAGTACTATACTGGAATAAATAAGAAGGTACGTGGCTGGAAACGCAGGATCAAACAGATTGATAGATGGGGTAAAGAGATTCAAGAACCAGATGTTGATTGGTTCGCAAAGCCTACTACCCGAGACGTTTATAGACGGTGCACAATAGCACCTTTCTACAATGCAAAGAAAAGACACCCACCCATCTGGTTTTATAAATTAATAATTGCTAAGTTCATTACTGCATATGACAAATGGAAACTAGCTTTTGATGACTTAGGTATACCGTATGATCTCCAGCTGTGGTTATACGACCCCTCCTTTATTCGATCAGAGATCAGCTGCTGGAAAGTGAGCCAACCCAACCAGCTATTGCGATTCACTTGGGAGTCTGATTTAGTGAAGCCGTTTCCTCATAATATTTTAAGGAGCGAGGTTTATGACCTAAATGACTTTGAATGGATTTTGGCAGACGACGAGCACATACACTTTGAAAGTGATACCGAGGATGCTGATTTTACCATTGATGACTTACTTAATGATGGTTACGTAAAGAAGGTACAGAACGAGAATGAGATCTACTATGCTAAACGCCTTGGCGACTTATGGATAGGTCGACGTAAACCTTCAATATATAAAGATTGAGATAGTTGAGTGGTGAAAGGAACAGCCGTAGTGGAAGTGGCAATGCGATGGAGGATAGAATCTATGGTAGTGTTACGATTGACTAACAAATTGTTCCTGTCTGTTTAAAAGGTAACAACTCACAATAGCAAAGGACACTTTCACCTTATAAAAGATATGGGTTGTATTACTCCTTCACCAATGCCATCATACCAATATCCATAATCTGTACTCACCCCTTAACAATAGGTTTTACAATGATAAATGGATATGGAAGAGTGATAGCAAACTGCTATCTTGTGTAACTTAAGACAGCCATCACACCGCAATAATGAAAACAATCATCACAAGTATCCTCTCTAGTGAAACTAAGTGGCTGCATTTAACATTCTTGTTGATAGCTACGGTATTGCTGACGACGTTTCTTTATATTTTCGTAATCCCAGTTGCATTTTGGAGTATCTATGGAGAAGGCGCATCATCTGAACGAATTGACCATTTACCCTTAGCGATATTTATTTCAGAATGGCTGCCGTTGATAGTCGCACTTATTATCCTATGGTTTAGTTTGAGTAGGAGCGTTAGAAACGGCAACCTATCTACGGCTAAGTCCTACTTATGCATTATCCCCGTGCTACTACTATTGTACTTATTGAGAATGCCAATCTTAGATGTTATGTTCACTATTTTTCAGTAGTGGGTTGTATTAATCATTACACAAAGTTAAGCTTGTCCAATCGACACGTTTAAAGAAGTTCCGGCATAAACCCACAACACCAGTCACATAGTCCATTTATTCCGTTGCCTCTTTACTTAGTCTCTTGGAAAGCTTGGTTTGAGTGCTATAATTAATACCAGACCAATGACACAAAGCATTTTGAACAGACAAGAGACCGCTATTGATGATTCTTATAGTGACTATGTTGATACTACTTGATATCTCTTAAGCAGAGACGTAACTTAGAATCAAATTAACAGATTTATTAACAAGGTTACCTACTATTTTATATAAGCCTTTAGCAACTGTTGGCGACAACGAAACCGACAACCAAGCTATATAAGTGATGACTGGAGTCTAAAAAAGTGGCAGTAGTTCAACGGATAGATAGAAACTACTTAAACTTTAGATATGAGTTCGATTCTCGTCGGGACCACTTAATGACCCACCTTATGCCAAGCATGGGAATAAAATTGAAAAGCCTTTTAGATGGAAATCTGAAGGCCTTTTTCATAGGGTTTCTTTTTTAATTTAGTGCTGTAGTTGTAACCAATTAAAAAACAAATGATAAAGTATCCTGAAATTAAAAATAAAGATGCAGTAGGCTCATACCCGGCATTTGGTAAATCTGGTGGAGGATATGTTTGGGATGAAGTATTAGAATATCGGGTTTGGTGTCATCCACATGATGGAGACGACTATTATTATGCTTTTGACAACTATGAAGATGCAATCGAATTTTCAAGCGAAAACGCAGGATCAGAAGAACCACTAGCTCTTATTTTACAAGAAGAATATATAGACGAGCCTGAGCTGGGTAATTATATCCATGTTAAAGAGCAAAGAGTAACGGAATGGCCAGTGGAGTTCCTTAGTCGCCCCAAAAGAAGTCCAAACACTATCCCAGACTTTTTCTCTCCAAATGCTCCTGATAATAGATTGCAGATATTACGTGGATTGATGTGAGTATGGGATTCAAAACTATACTAAATTTTCCTATAAATCCGCTGCATTGTGCAAATCAGTCATAAAAGAGTTCGAGTTCTGTATCTCGGGGACCACTTACTTTGCCTTTAGTTATACATAACTGCTGGCTTTTTTGCTTCAAGGGGCGAGTAGATTTGGGATTGAATGATCTTTAGATGCTTTGATTTGAGCTTTGGGGTTGATCTTTTAGCGTTATCAAAACCGCTTCATCAGAACTCAAGGAATTAAATTCCTGTAGATTTATTATTGGTGATATTTGATGTAAAGCAGGATGGCATCTACGTGAAATAGGGATTCTCCGAGAAATAAAAAGTCGGAAAACCAAGCATTGTCCTGATATTACTCATTTAAGTGAAAGTGTAATAATTTTCGGATCAAGTAGGGTGAAATAGTTAAACTCGGACTATAGTCGAATTGAGATTTTTGCTACTCTAACCAATATTTAAGATAAAAGTAGGCTCCATAGGTAACGTAATGGGGCAAATTTTGATGAGAAAAAGGGGTATTTTATAATGCGATATTTATATTGTTTTAACCTGATAATTACCAGAATGATACCCCTTAATTCTGATGGTTTGGCCCCATTTGTATATTTCATCGAAAGTGCGAAAGAACTAGGTTTTATACATTTTGTGCTCTTTCTTCCGTAGAAACCACTGAAAAGGATTCCTTGAATAACTTCATTTTATTCATATTAACTTGGATACAATTTCCGTACGCAATTATGGAAATAACATTAAGGACGGAATACAAGGGGCATTTAAGGAGTTTAGAATTAACTAAAGTTTATGCTGGGTTGAAGCATAAAATGATCGAAAGAATCACATTGAAATTGTTACAATCAGAAGTAAAAAAGCAACATTAATTCAATCGCTATTTTCTAGATTTAGAAACCAAACTAATCGTATATATATTTAACCTCTACGCGCTAACCTCTATACTAGTACTTCAATAGTACATTTCAGATGATAGATCTGGATAGTCCTTATCTTATAGAATTCTTTATTAATCAACCCAATATATTAAATTTATGAAAAGGAAAACATCTCTAGTAGCGCTTTGTATTATAGCACTATCCTGTACTAAACCAGCCAAAGACGAGGCTCAGTTGTCGATTGATAGAACATCAGGCAAATCAATTTCATTACAGCAGGCAATCTCAATGGTGAAAGCCAAAAGGAATAACAGCATGATGGGTATTCAGACCTATCAGCCAAAAACAACAAACATTTCTTTAATTGGAACTCCCAACAACTGTGTTCAAAATACTAATACAACAGAGGGAACTATTTTCGCCACGCACGGCAGAGTAACGTACAGCGCTAATGGCGGATCTTCCTATATTGGCATGACAACAAAAAATAATGGAACCATAGAAGGTTCTGGAATAGCTTTCAAATTTCCTTTTAAACAAGGGACTAATTACACCATCAATATTGGAGTAATGAATACGGCATCTGAAGCACCTCCGGAACAAACAGCTTCTTTATCAAGAAGACCAGAATTACAAATACAGCTGACAAACAATGCACCATTAAGCCCATCATGTAACACATTAGCTGCACCGGTGACTCTAGTTGCTCCAGGCCCCACATCTACGGTACCATTATCCCAATCAAATACTCAGGGTAGCATAAGATCAATAAATTTCTCTCCAACCGAATGCTACAACTTTTTACGTTTTAGTGCGTTGCCAAACATGACAGGTATTTCAGAAGGAGTAGTAACGATATCGAGCATTTCAATTGTTGCAAATAATGGTATTGAAGTCACTGGACCCAGTTATTTGGACGTTAACGATCAGGGCACTTTCAACGTTACTTACGCAGGTTTGCCAATAAATGAGCAATTTAACTGGAGGGTATCTGGAAATCTTCAAATCGTTGGCAGTACTACAGGTTCATCCGCAGTAGTGAAGTCAACCGGTTTGGGCGGAGGAACCATTTATGCGGACCTAAACGGGTGTCAGGAAATAGCAACTAAGATTTTCCCACAAATAGACAATCAATATATATCAATAACAGGGCCCGGGCAGGTTAGAGTCAATGCAACTGTGCCATCGAGATTTGATATCGTATTATCAGGGCCCTTAGTAGGGAAGACAATTACAAATACAGTATGGACCATCCCAGCTATTTACGGAAACGAATATTGGGGGGATACTTTTATAGAGTTGTGGCCAACAGGCTCAACAGGAGGAAAGAATCTAGTTGCAAACTTTCTTATTGATGGTACCCCAGCAGCTGTAAAACGATTTGTCAAGGTTGCTCCTTAGTCAAGATATTATTTCAAAATAAGCCCTTTAATTCTGAAGGGCTTATTAACTCCACAATTTCATTTACCCAACTGTAAGGGAAAACGCGGACAGGGCATGTGAATTGCCCCATAAAAACCACTGTTTTTTCTATCGTCGGGACCACAAAAGGGGTAAACATTAGTTTATCCCTTTTTATATTACCCTTTTTCGTTGGGATTTTAATGGTTCAGCTGAAACTTGAAATTCATCTCTTCATCTGTTAATGGATGATCACGAATGAAGCCCATTGCTTGAAATAGATCAGTTTTATTCTGGCCTTTTTCATTTATGAATTGAGTTGTAAAATATTTATTTACTCGCATATATTTCGTGAAACTTCTTTAGAATCCCCTTCCAGTCTTTCCCGAATTGGACATTTAGCATACGTCCGTCAGGCGAGATGATGATCTTAGAAGGGTATCCGGTAATTTTATAATCCTTTTGGATCTTATTGTCAGACATCGCTACCGGGATGGTATACTTGTTCAATGCTAAAAAGTCTTTTACTTTTTCTTCGGTATCATAACAGGCTACACTGAGGAAATTTGAATCTCCATATTTGCCTTCTGTCAATTCGGTATAGAATCTGTTAACATCTGGAAGTTCTTGCTTGCAGGGCCCACACCAGGTGCCCCAGAAATCGAGCACCAGCCATTTATCTTTGAAATCTGATAGACTGTTTTCCTTGCCGTTAATGTTCTTTACCGTAAATGCTGGTGCATTTTGCCATGTACTAATAATGTGTTCTGTAAAAAAGGTCTTAAAGCTGCGGTTGGGAAATGTTGTTTCAAAACGCTTTTGCATATCGGCCAATGTTTCAGGACTTGAATTAATTTGGACAGCCAATAATTTCAAGGCTTCTTGCTCATTGCCTGCATTTAGTAGCTGGTCGATATAATCATCGCGATAGCTTTCTTTAGATTTTAAAAAGACCCGATCGTAAAAGCTGGCATAAGCTTTTTCTTTGTTGTTTTTTGGTGAGTATTCTGCTGCCTTGGCCAGGTAACCAATTGCTTTGGCAGAATCCGTTTTAGTTAACGAAAGAAATTTTAAGTAATAAGCATGAGCCAGCATGTTCTGACTTTCATAGCGCTCTTTGTTTAGGCTATCGGCCGTGTATTTTTGAAGTTTTGTAATTGCAGAATTTAATAACGAATCGGCTGCGCCTTTTTTGTTTACATCTAACAGTAAGTTGTACATAAGTAATGCATAACGCCCACCATTGCCCTCTTTCATCTCCTGATCGCTCATTTTGTTAAAAGCGGTTGCAGTTTCTAATTGGAGCGCAGTATTTTTCGAATCAGCTTTGGCCTTAACCCATAAGTTTAAAGCTCTTGTTTTTTGGCGGTAAACTTGATTCTTATCGGATGCAAACATCTGAATCAATTCTGCACTTTTTCTGTCCATTTCTTTACGCCCAGGATAATCGTATTCACCTATAAAATTTTGGGCAAACGACTGTTGAACCCAGCTTGTAAATGAGGGTGTATTATAAAAGTACTTGCTTACTGCATAAGCATCTGCTGCGCTTCCTTTATCCAATGCTGTCCCTTGCTTGTTATGGAGGTGACTGCTTTGATCTTTAAGGTATTCGTTTGGAGTTTCCATCAATGCATCCCAATACACCATGTAGTTTTGATCATTTCTTGTTTGTTGAATTAAATTTAGTTTACTTACTGCATAATAAGCATCATTTTTGAATATAGGGTTGAGTTCTTCTATAGCTCTTTTGACTTTTAAAGAATCATATTCTCCACCGGTTTTCATTTCATTACTCCAGAAACTTAATTTAACGGCCATGTTTATCCAGTTTGAATCTGGCTTGGCAACAGTATTGGCTTTACTTAGTTTCTTCATATTGATGATTTCTCCTTTCTGAGATCTTTCGGCGCCAGACGACAGATCCGTAGTCTTAGAAGTAAAATTTGTTTTGGAGATTTGGCTGAGCATTAAACCTGTTTTTGAATCAAAGGAATATTTGGAATTGTTTGTAGATCCATCCTTACGCGTTTCGGAAGTATTTAGCTTTAGTACTCCGTCCTTATTTGCAACGATCTTAAATTTAGTTCCTGTTTCTTTATTTTCCCAGGTGGTTTGAGTTGCAAGTGCTTTGTCGGGAAATTGGTAGAATAAGCCTTGCATTTCAGCAGTAAAACCACCATCGGCGTTGTTAAGTAATTGCTGCTCAATTTCAGGGTTTAAGTTCCATTTGCTAAGGGCAGATTTTAATTGTTCCTGCAAATGGTTTATACTAATTATCTTTCCTTTATTATTTATGGTTACTGTAAATGGCTTGTTGAGCATGGCAATAGGGAACAGTACGCCTGTTGACATGAAATTGGTCTTTCTCAGAGAGTCGGTATTTAGTAATACCTTTTTGTTATTTTTAATTAGGGCTTTTACGATTTTGCATTCAAAGACATTATTACCCTCAGTGTTTTTACCTAATGAGCGAAATGCATAAGTAAATGACTCATCTGACTTGCGAATTAAAGTATCAATAGTTCTGTTGGTTATTTCAAAAGTCTTGTTTTTTGGAACTTGAAGTTGTTGAGAAAAGCCGTGAGTTATTACTACCAGCGAAATTAAGAGCGTTAAATAGGTTTTCATATTGATTGAGAATGTTTAATAGTAAATATAAGATTTATTATTTTTCTCTATGCAATTTGATAACTATGTTAAGTCTCAAAGATCATTCTTTTATCCCTAGTATCTCCAAAACCTCATTAAGGTCTTTCCAAATGACTTCACCCTTATCAAGAAATTGTTGGTAATTAAGCATTACTGCTATTCTGAATTCAGAGAAATTACTAAAAGTTTTGTCGTAGGGAAGATTATTAAAAGCAATGGTGAACATCTGTTCCACGGATAAGTTTGGAGTAATTGGTATTGGCATAATTGCGGCAATAACATCCTGACCAATTTTTTTACCTACTAAATAATTATATTTAGTAGTCTTATCAAACGCTTCTATTCGGGTCATGTATAGACTTGCTTTTTTAGTTGAAATTAAAATAAGAAAAAAAGAGATGATTTGCTAAATAGAACAGATTTTAATGATGGTGAAAATTACATGCATTCTGTTTTTATTCTTGTTTGTATGTCTCTCGGTATCAGCTCAGTCTTTCCTTGATGAAAACCCTGATGTAAAGCAAATTTTTCACAAGGCACTTAAAGAGGAGGGCATTGAATATAGGTTGCCTAATGGATACAATGAGACCTTTAAAGATATCAATGCGAGAATGGGGGGTATATTCTTATCCGCATCAATGTGTCAATTACAAACTCATGAAGATAGTATTCTTTTGTACATCGCAATACAGCATATAGATACTACTAAGGCTACGTATAATAAATTAAAAAGCTGGGGATTGGAAAGGGACGTTAACAAAAACTATTTGAATCTGAATACGGATACAGTAAAGCATCCTATTATTCATTTTTCAGCACGATACTCTCGAAGAAAATTTAATGCAGATGATTCAGGAATGTTTGAATTGGAATACCCACTTAAATATGCTTATCGAGGGATTTATACAAAGTGTAAAGGAATTTTTATTCATAAAAACGATAGGTGTGATATTAAGCTGTATTATTTTTATACAGATAAAAGCGCAGTAAATTTAAAAAAGAACATACGGCGCAGTTATAATGTCCTAAGGTTTAAAAATTAAATAAACTAGCCTCAAACAGAATCTGTATTCGCTGGTAGGTTGTGGTTTTATTTTATTCGGTTTTAACGAATATGCGTAAAAAATTGACGAATCTAGGTTCATATCCATCGCATATCAACTACCACTTGTACCTCCTGTGGTTTGTCCCCATTTTTAAAAATAATTAAAGTGATAAAGGTTAGTAAGCAATACAACTAACGAACTAAGCACGCTCTTTATATCCAATATTTTTTGTAGACGTACAAAGGATGTAGTTAGAAATAGCTGATCAGCAAAACCCAATCGCCAGGGTAAGTTGGCGAAATTAATCTATCAATTAAATTTTATTTATTATGAAAACAAACAAAAGCTTATTCGAAAAGCAGATTGACTTAAAAAGTTGTCAAATCAATGGTGGAAGATTAGCTGAGTCTCATAAAGAGACTACAACGGCTACTCGTTCTGATAAGTGCTCAGACACTCAAACTGTAATCAGCAATGACTGCGGTGAACCTATACAGGCTTGTACAGACTATGTATGTAATTAATTAAAAACAGTTCAACAAATCCATACTAAAAGATCCTTGCAATAGGTAAGGAAAAATTAAACTCAAAGAAATGAAAAGTAACAAAGGATTATTCGAAAAGAAAATTGATTTAAAAAACTGTCAAATCAATGGTGGAAGATTGGCTGCAACTTTCACTTCATGCTCTGTTTACACAGGAACTCAGGGTTGTCGTGATAGTGTTACCACAATGACCGACGACAAAGGAGTGATAAAAAGCGAGACCTTAACCACATGGTAACTCATCTTTCAGCGCTCTAATTACAAGTGGAGGATAATACCTCCGCTTGTAATAAATATTAAAGTAGAAATGATTTAGGAACAATTATCATGATATTAATTTTCTCCATTAACGATGATTATTCAACCAGCAGGGTTATCAACTGGTTAATAAATTTAAAGAAACCGTTTATTCGGGTTAATGAAAATACGGATGTAGAATTAATATCTCTTACTGAAAATGATTTTATTATCAGGGTGGATGATAGAGTTATTAGCAGCAATGAAATAACGAAAATATGGTATCGAAGAGGGGGTGTTAATCTTTTTAAGCGCTTCAATAGTGATCTTATTAAAGATTATCTGTCATCAGAAAGTGTAAGTTTAATGCAGTATTTTTATCACACATTAGACAAAAGTGCCTCAATTAATAACTTTAGAACCAGAGATATCAATAAACTCTATCTTCTGGATTTATGTAAAAAATTTGACGTTCTGGCTCCAGACTTTATAGTTACAAGCTATAAAGAAACCTTATTGAATTTTTTTAACAGAGAAAAAAACATCATATCAAAACCATTAAGTGAACCTTTTTCTATTCTCGATTCGGAGAATTTTGCCCACTTAGCTTACACGGCAGAGATTACTTTAGATGATATTAAAAACTTACCAGATAAGTTTGTTCCAACATTTTTTCAGCGAAAGATTGTTAAAGAATATGAAATCAGGGCTTTTTACCTAAAAGGTAGGTTTTATGCGATGGCTATTTTTTCTCAAAGCAACAAAAACACAAATATAGATTTTAGGAACTATGATAATTCCAGGCCCAATAGAATAAATCCCTATCAATTTCCGAGGTCTTACGAACGAAAAATTAAAAGATTATTAGACGCGATAGGATTAAACTGCGCATCATTTGATGTTGTTTATTCAAAAGAAGATCAGCAGTATTATTTCTTAGACCTTAATCCTATTGGTCAATTCGGAATGGTGTCTACTCCATGTAATTATAATTTAGAAAAGGCTATTGCTTTAAATCTATAACATGAAAAAAATTAAACTTGAAATACAAAGCGGACAAGCACCTGTTCACTTAAAATCTTTGGTAAAAAAGGAAAGACCTAAATATCTGGCTAAAATCAGGTCTTCAAAAATTTTTAGCACCCATAGCTTACAATTAGACCTGTTTTATAAATCACCAATATGAATGAATTATTTTTGAGAAACCAATTATGCATTCCTGTTAAAGGTTATAATAGGGCGATTGTTTACGACATACTGCGGAAGGATTATTTTTTTATCCCCAAAGCACATTACACTATTCTGAATACGAACGATTTTATAAAGTTTAATAAAATTAAAGAGGATAGGGAGCGGGAGGAGCTTATTGATTTTTTGATTGAAGAAGAAATAATATTTGAGCTTTCTGATTCTGACCAGAAAAAAAGATTTGGAACTTTAAATCGGGATCTGGAAGTAGCAAATCAGCTTACTAATGTCATTGTCCACTCAAACATAGATCTCATTTTTTTTGATTTTATTAAGGATGAATACATTTTAAATCTATCGATAATTGCACCTCACATTGATCATGATTTAATACGGATTTTAGAAAAAATAAATACGCTGGAAGTAGACTCCGTTTACTTATATATTGAAAATTTTGACCACAAATCTTTTGAAGAAGACAAGGAATTGATCAGTAACCATAATCTGATTTTTTCTGTCAATTTTTTCGGAGCTAAGAACATAACAAGGAAAACTGAATTATATAATAATATTTATTTTAACTTTTTTGAGGAGGAATTCTCTGAATATAAGTGCAAACTAACTGTAGATAAGTTGAATATCAATACTGAGCATTTTTTGGAAGCGTACAACTTTCACTCTTATTATTTCGGTAAAGTCTATATTGATAGTGAGTATAATATTAAAAATGGCTTAAACAACTCGGAAAGTTTTGGCAACATAAAATCATCTACTAAAGAGCTATTTCTAAATACCATCTCTTCAGATTCGTTTCGTGAATTGGGGAATATCACAAAAAGCAATACGCTTGTTTGTTGTGATTGTGAATTTAGGTACATGTGTGTTGATAGCCGGGTTCCTGTAAAAGGAGATGAAAACTGGTATCATGAAGTTGAATGTTCTTATAATCCATATTTATCAAAATGGAATGATGAGGCGGATTATCTTAATCTAATTGATTCCGGGGTTACCGTTTCAGCATCTGGATGTTCAATTGATAAAAAGAAATTGTCTCAAAAGTTTAAAAGCATCTGGTCGGCTTAGGATGAAATCATTTCCATTTTATAAACAACCTGATGCTAAGGACTGCGGTCCTACTTGTTTGCGTATTATAGCCAAGCATTACGGTAAGAGCATCCCGCTACAGCAAATCAGAATCCTTTCTGAAACTACCAGGGAAGGTAGTGGTTTGCTGGGACTTAGTAACGCAGCAGAAAGTTTAGGCTTTAGAACATTAGGTGTTAAAATAGATTTCAACACCCTTGTTTCAGAGGCCCCATTACCTTGCATTGTGCATTGGAATAAAAACCATTATGTTGTGGTTTATAAGATTGATAAAGCAAAAAGGGTTTATGTTTCTGATCCCAGTTATGGCTTAATTACTTATACCCAGGAAGAATTTATTAAACACTGGATTGGTGAAAACGCCAATGCCAATACTGAAGAAGGTATTGCACTTATCTTAGAAACAAGCCCTACATTCCATACTAATGAATTTGACAATGAGGAGAAGAAAACAAGTTTCTCCTTCTTGTCAAGATATTTGCTTAAATATAAATCTCTTGTTGTTCAACTAGCTGTTGGGTTATTGGCCGGAAGTTTATTATCGCTCATTTTTCCATTTCTTACACAGAGCATAATAGATGTAGGGATCCAAAATCAGGATATTCATTTCATTTACCTGGTTCTGCTGGCTCAGGTTATGCTTTTTATTGGCAAAATGGGCATCGATATTATCAGAAGCTGGATTTTACTGCACCTTTCAACGCGGATTAACATCTCAATTATCTCTGATTTTTTTATCAAGTTAATGAAACTGCCCATTAGTTTCTTTGATACGAGGATGACGGGAGATATTATGCAAAGGATTAACGATCATCACAGAATAGAACAGCTGTTGACTAACTCATCGCTTAACACGCTGTTCTCGTTGGTAAATCTGATCATTTTTAGCATTGTTTTGTTGCTGTATGATTATCGGTTATTTACTCTTTACCTACTAGGCGCGGGATTGTATGTTGGGTGGATTAGCTTTTTCCTGTCGAAGAGAAAAGAATTGGATTACAAAATGTTCTCTCAGGTTTCTCAGGAACAAAGTATGGTTATCGAACTGATTAATGGTATGCAGGAAATAAAAATGCATAATGCCGAGAGACAAAAACGATGGGGATGGGAATTTTTACAGGTAAAGTTATTTAAAATTAAAATCAGGGCGCTTTCATTAGAACAATGGCAATCTGTGGGTGGGAGTTTCATCAATCAGATAAAGGATATTCTAATGAGCTTTCTTGCTGCAAAACTGGTTTTGAGTGGTAACCTTACTTTGGGTATGATGCTTTCAGTTCAATATATTATCGGTCAGCTCAATAGCCCATTGCTGCAATTAATAGATTTTATTAAACAAACACAAGATGCAAAGATCTCTTTAGAGAGGCTGGGAGAAATTCACGACAAAGAAGACGAGGAAGGCAATGAGGAACAATATACTGTTGAAATTCCGCAAAAAGATATTGCGCTAAATAATATTTCATTTAGATATATCGGTTCTGATTCATTTGTTTTTCAGGATTTAAACCTTGTTATACCCCATCAAAAAACCACTGCAATTGTTGGTGCAAGCGGTAGCGGAAAGACTACCTTGCTAAAACTGCTGACAAAGTTTTATGAGCCTGAAAAAGGTGAAATTAAAGTCGGGAATACAGATATGAAAAATATCTCGCCAAAATACTGGCGAGACCACTGCGGCGTGGTTATGCAGGAGAGCTATGTGTTTAATGATACCATAGCAAATAATATAGCGATTGGAGAAGACACTATTGATAAACAAAAACTGAGAAAAGCAATAGAAATTGCAAACATACAGGAGTTTATTGAAACGCTGCCTTTGAGCTATAACACTAAAATAGGTAACGAGGGCATGGGTGTAAGCGGAGGACAAAAGCAACGATTGTTTATTGCCAGAGCAGTTTATAAAGTTCCTGAATACATTTTCTTTGATGAAGCAACAAGTGCCCTAGACGCTAATAACGAAAAGATTATTATAGAAAACCTGGAGCAGTTTTTTAAAGGTAAAACAGCGATAGTGATTGCCCATAGATTATCGACAGTTAAACATGCTGATAAAATTATTGTGTTAGATAAAGGGACGGTGGTTGAAGAGGGCAGCCATAATGAATTGGTAGCAAAAAAGGGTGAATATTATAGATTAATAAAAAACCAACTTGAACTTGGAAACTAAAAAAGATATATTGGATGAAATAGAATTTCGCTCAGAGGCTGTGCAGGATGTTTTGGCACAGCCACCTCATTGGTTGTTTCGTTGGGGAAATGTTGTCATTTTGGGCATAATTTTATTGATATTATTGATGAGTTATTTCATAAAATATCCAGAATTTGTGCCGGCGCCCATTGTTGTAACGTCTCAAAACCCTCCTGAAAAACTTCAGGCAAGGGCTGATTCGAAGATTGAGAAAATATTCATCACAGATCATCAAAAAGTTAGTAAAGGTGAAATATTAATGGTTTTGCAATCTACTTCAAACTATAAAGATGTTTTGGAACTCAAAAAAATAATAGATTCGATCTCTTCTGATCAACTGTTTTCTTTTCCGATTAATAAGATTTCAAAATTTAAATTAGGGGAGCTGCAAAGTACCTACAATGATTTTGCAAAAGCATTTCAAGACGAGAAATTGTTTACGGTACTTAAGCCCTATGCTCCCGAAAATTTAGCTGCCGGACAAAATATATCGGCTTATAGAAGCAGGATAGTTACATTAAAACGGCAAAAAACATTTGAGATTGCAAAATACGAGCTGATAAAGAAAAATTACCAGCGTGCCCAGCAGCTTTTTACTCAGAAGGTAATCTCTACGTTAGAATTTGAAACGGAAAAAATTAAATTCATACAAGCACAACAGAGTGTGGAAACAATAAACATCTCGTTATCTCAAACTGAAGAAGCCATCTTCAACCTCAATAAAACAAAAAGCAGCACAACAATAAATGCAGAAAAGGACAAGGTAAATTTCGCTTCGCAAACTTTACAGTTGTTTGAGCAATTGAGGCGCTCTTTAAGAGAGTGGGAACAAAGCTATTTAGTTGTTTCTTCTACAGATGGAATTGCCAGTTTCCAACAATTTTGGGGAGAAAATCAATTTGTAAAGCGTGGGGATCATATTTTATCTATTTTGCCGGATAATAAAAAGGCACTGATAGGAAGAATGTTTGTTCCGGCGACCAATTCAGGGAAAATTGCCAAGGACGAAAAGGTTTTAATTAAATTAGATAACTATCGTTTTCAGGAATATGGTATTGTAGAAGGAAGGGTTCAAAACATATCTTTTACATCTGATGAAGAAGGAAATTATTACGTGGATGTTTTGCTGCCTAAAGGATTAAGAACTTCTTATAAAAAAACGCTGCCTTTTGATAAGGAGCTGAAGGGTAACGCTGAAATTGTAACACAAGATTTAAGATTAATTGAAAGGTTTTTTTATCAGATCAGAAAACTTCTGGGTTATCAGACCGAATAGGTTTAAATGA
>Ga0157371_10003178_pt1 | contig 15093 bp, 10 predicted proteins | sample C45metaG_FD_113462 | JGI IMG/M metagenome (GOLD analysis project Ga0157371, IMG submission 113462) | Corn rhizosphere microbial communities from Kellogg Biological Station, Michigan, USA - C4-5 metaG | ecosystem: Host-associated > Plants > Roots > Rhizosphere > Soil | place: USA: Michigan...
CTCAGCAGTGAAACGATGCATCGCCGATGGTAGTGTGGGGTTTCCCCATGTGAGAGTAGGTCATCGTCAAGATTAAATTCCGAAACCCCTATCTGCGTATGCAGGTAGGGGTTTTGTTTTGCCTGCAGGAAAGCGCGGCGAAGGGAAGGGCAGCCTTGAGGCTGCCCATGGATCCCCCGCCACTTAATGAAACTTCGGCAGAACGTGCTCGGCGATCTCTTCAATCACTTCTGCCACAGGGCGTTCGCTACGACGCAAGTGCAAGCCAACGTGTTGCACACCGGCTTCGCGCAATGCCTGAAGCTCATCGATCAAGGCCAACCGTCCGCAGCTTCCACCGAAGCGCACGCGCCGCATGGGGGTATGAGGATTCGCTGCCAGGTCCAGGTGTACGAAGCTGATATAGGGTTTGTCGCCCCCAACTTCGCGCCACAATCCTACTCGCCGACGATGCTCATCGGGCGTGCCAGGGTAGGCAAGCCAGCCATCCATGTGTTCACCGATCCAGGCAGGCGATTGCTGGCCCAGTCCGGCCACCAATAACGGTGCAGAATGTTTGCGCTCTGGAAGCAGCCGAGCCCCCTCAGGCAAACGACCTTCGCCCTGGCTGCGTATCAATTCAACCGTGTCGCGAAAGACCTCTCCTCGCTGAGCATAATCCACCCCAAACAACGGGTACTCCATCGGTCGGTCACCACTGGCGACTCCCAATAGCAAACGTCCATCACTCAATTCATCAACACTGTTTGCGGCTTTGAGGGTTAGCCAAGGTTGACGCAATGGCAGCACCACCGCCGCTGTACCCAGCATGATGTGTTCTGTGATTCCGGCAAGATACCCAAGGTAGGAGAAGGTCTCGAAGACCTGCGCCGCGTCGCCAAAGTCAGGGTCGTAAATCGGCACATCGCGCACCCATAGAGCCCGAAAACCTGCCTTGTCTGCCAGGCGAGCCATCGTGGCATGCTGCTTTAAATCGGGAACACCGAACGGCCGATCCTCAGCTATTCGACTCCGCTGCCCGTCACTGGACCAATCATTATCAAGCGGGAGTTCAAGCCCTATGGAAAATCCGTTTGAGCCAAGTAATCGTTGAAAGCGTGGATGCATGAAAAGACTCCCAAAACAGAAATGGAATGACATGCACCCAGTATCCATAGGCGGATCAGCAAGAAAAATGCATGAATCGGAATATCAGTCTTGAACAGAACGCACGAGTCTGCGGAACACCGACTATCGTTTTGGCCTGTGAAGGACAACCCTTATAGGAAATCGCACTAAAGTGACCGCATGGTTTTTGGTATGGTGCAGCTCGTTTTTTTAACGGACTGATTTCAGGCCCACGGATCGGCGCCCTTTTTATCGTCATAGAGTTGCTACAGAAATGCCTGAACCCATACCCATCAAGGACCACGAAAAAGAGAAGCATCTGGTCAACAAACGGTTGATCGCCTGCGCCTTGTTCGTCGTCGCCATATCCTGCGCACTCGTGGTGCGCATGTATGTGTTGCAGGTGGTCGAGTTCGACTATCACTCCACCATCTCCGAAAACAACCGTGTCCATGTGTTGCCCATCACCCCTACGCGAGGGCTGATCTTCGACCGAAACGGTGTCGTCCTCGCCGACAACCGTCCCAGCTTCAACCTGACCATCACCCGCGAACGCGCCGCCGATGTCAAAGAAGAACTGGATGAAGTGGTCAACCTCCTGCAGCTTCCAGCAGAAGACCGGACACTGTTCGATAAGGCCATGAAGCAGGCGCGTCACCCGTTCGTGCCGGTCACCCTGTTTTACGAGCTCAGTGAACAGCAAATCGCCGTGCTCGCGGTCAACGAATTCCGTTTGCCGGGGATCGATGTCGAGCCACAATTCGTCCGCCATTACCCGATGGGCACGCACTTCGCCCATTCGATCGGCTATGTCGGTCGCATCAACGAAAAAGAATCCAAGACCCTCGATAACGTTGAATACCGTGGTACCCAGTCCATCGGTAAAACCGGTATCGAAAAGTTTTACGAGTCAGAGCTGCACGGCCACGTCGGCTACGAAGAGGTTGAAACCAACGCCCAGGGCCGCGTATTGCGAGTGCTCAAGCACACCGATCCGATCCCTGGCAAAAACATCGTGCTGAGCCTGGACGTCAAACTTCAGGAGGCGGCCGAGGAGGCCTTGGGGGATCGTCGCGGTTCTGTGGTCGCGCTCGATCCGTCGACCGGCGAAGTATTGGCCATGGTCAGCAAGCCGAGTTTTGATCCGAACATGTTCGTGACCGGCATCAGCTTCAAGGAATACGCCGCACTGCACGACTCAATTGACCGGCCGCTGTTCAACCGCGTGCTGCGCGGGCTCTACGCGCCAGGTTCGACCATCAAGCCTGAAGTGGCAATTGCCGGCCTCGATGCCGGTGTCGTGACCCCGCAGACACGTGTCTTCGACCCAGGTTACTACCAGCTCCCGGACTTCGATCACAAATACCGCAATTGGAACCACAGCGGTGATGGTTGGGTGGACATGGACGCGGCGATCATGCGTTCCAACGACACCTACTTCTATGACTTGGCGCACAAGCTGGGCATCGATCGCCTGCATGATTACATGGCGATGTTTGGCCTCGGCGAGAAGGTCTCGCTGGACATGTTCGAAGAGTCTGCCGGCTTGATGCCATCCCAGGCCTGGAAGCGTGCCACGCGCCGACAGCCGTGGTTCCCCGGTGAGACCGTCATCCTCGGCATCGGTCAAGGCTATATGCAGGTCACACCGCTGCAACTCGCCCAAGCCACTGCGCTGATTGCCAACAAAGGCGTCTGGAACCGGCCGCACCTGGCCAAGACCGTGGATGGCGTGGCGCCCGTGGACGAGCATCCGATGCCGAATATCCTGCTCAAGGATCCGCGTGACTGGGAGCAGGTCAACCACGGCATGCAGTTGGTCATGCATGACCCTCGAGGGATTGCCCGAGCGGCAGCACTGGGCGCTCAGTACCGCATCGCCGGCAAGAGCGGGACCGCGCAGGTGGTGGCGATCAAACAAGGCGAGCGCTACAACCGGGCGAAAACCCTGGAGCGTAACCGCGACAACGCTTTGTTCGTCGGTTTCGCCCCGGCCGAACACCCCAAGATCGTCATATCAGTGATGATTGAAAACGGTGAGGCCGGTGGCCGGGTCGCCGGCCCGGTGGTCAGGCAGATCATGGACGCCTGGCTACTCGACCAGGATGGCCATCTCAAGCCGCAGTACGCCACGCCAGCCAAACCGCCGGGCGATCCTCACGTCTAGGTGATCAAAGCTTCACAGCACAGGCTCACGGATGCTGAGCATGTGCTGGAAGCTTTCGTTGACCGAGTTTATCCGCCTATTTGTGGCGACACAGAACCTGTGGGAGCGAGCCTGCTCGCGATGAACGATAACGCGGTCTCCCGGATAAACCACAAACGCCGTAAGGCACTTGCCATCGCCCTTACGTTAACGTAAAGATTGCGGCAGGGCGCTGAACTTAAAAAAGCGCAGGGCGGACCGATCCGGAGCGCTTTGATGACGCTAATAAAAACAACTCCACCCAAGCTGCACCGCGAAGCCCGGCTGGCCCGGGAAAAGCTCCATCTGGAGGGCGAAGTCCCCGATGGCGTGTTGCGCGCGGAAATCGATGCTTCGTGGCGACGCAGCCTCAGTCATGGCGTGCATTTCAATGGCAAGTACGAGCTGGCGCTGGAATCGGGCGCCAGCCTAGACGTCCTGCTGGCGAGCAATCGCTTGCTGATCGATGCGGCATTGCCGGCGATCGATTACCTGGCTGAACGCCAAGGCAAGGAAGGCCTGATCATCCTCGCCAATTCCGACGCCACCATTCTCGCCGTCGAGGGTCGTGCCGATCGACTCAAGGGCAGCGGCCTGCAAGACATCACCCTTGGCGCGTGCTGGAGCGAAGCGGCTCGCGGCACCAATGCCCTGGGCACCGCGCTGGTCGAATCGCGGCCGACGATGATTGATTGCGGCGAACATTACCTTGATCGCCTGACCGATTTTTCCTGTACCTCGGTGCCTATTTATTGCCCCCAAGGCGACATCCTTGGCGTGCTCGACCTGACCCGCGAAGGCCCGCTCGGCCGCGTTCATGACAGCACCGCGTTGTTGTCCATGGCCGTCAGCCAGATCGAAAGCCGCGTGTTCAACGCCAGCTATCCGAACGAAATCGTCCTGGCCTTCCACAGTCGTCGGCAATACCTCGAATCCCCTTGGCAGGGCCTGTTGGCGGTGAGCCTTGGCGGGCAGATCCTCGCGGTCAGCGCCCAGGCCTGTCAGCTGCTGCATGCTGAGCGTTCGGCGTTGGTGGGGCGGCGTTGCGAAGAGTTTCTGGGCGTCGACGGCTTGCAACTGCTGTCACGGCTACATCAGGGAGGCGTCGGCAGTTTGCAGACCGCCAAAGGTGAATTTTTCTACAAGGCCCTGCGTGCGCCGCAACGCTCTATCAACGTCAGCACACCACCGCGCAGCACGGCCAAAACCGTCAAGCCACCACCGGATCTCGAAGCCCTGGCCGGCAGCAATGTGCGTTATGCCCGCGCGTTGCGCATGGCCCGCCAAGGCCTGGCCAATGAGCTACCGGTATTGCTGCTGGGTGAAACCGGCACCGGTAAAGAAGTGATTGCCCGTGCCTTGCACATGGCCGGCAGCCGCTGCGACAAACCTTTCGTTGCGGTGAACTGCGCAGCGATTCCAGAAGGCCTGATTGAGTCGGAGCTGTTCGGCTACCGCGAAGGCGCGTTCACCGGATCGCGTCGAGGCGGCATGATCGGTCGCCTGCAACAGGCCCACGGCGGCACCTTGTTCCTCGACGAAATCGGCGACATGCCGCTGGCCTTGCAGGCACGCCTGCTGCGGGTATTGCAGGACCGCAAAGTGGCACCGTTGGGCGCTGGCGAAGAACAAGACATCGACGTCGCGCTGATCTGCGCCACCCACCGCGATCTCAAGCGGCTGGTGGAGGAAAAACACTTTCGCGAAGACCTGTTCTACCGGGTCAACGGTATCAGCGTGATGCTCCCGGCCTTGCGTGAGCGTGAGGATTTCAGTGGCCTGGTCACGCGACTGCTGGCCAAACTCGACGCACCGAACGTCGTCCTGCATGACGACTTGAACCGCTTGCTTGGTGGTTATCACTGGCCAGGCAACATCCGCCAACTGGAAATGGTCTTGCGCACCGCGCTGGCCATGCGCGAGCCGGGGGAGACGGTGCTGACCCTCGACCACCTGCCCGACAGCATGCTCGACGAATTGTCCGCGACCGAACGGCCATCGTCGGGGAGCATTCGCGAAAACGAACTGGAGTTGATTCGCCAGTCCCTGGACAGCCATCAGGGCAACGTCTCGGCGGCGGCCGACGCCTTGGGCATCAGTCGCGCGACCCTGTATCGCAAGCTCAAACAGTTGCGCTCGTGATGCAGCGCCTGATCGTGCGGCTGATCGACAGCCAGAACCCCGAAGCCCTGCAATCGGCATTGCGCTGGCTCTACAGCTTTGTGCGACCGCATCGCCTGGCGATTGCCGGGCTGCTTGGGTTGTCGGTCTGCGCTTCGTTGCTGGTGCTGGTGCAACCGTGGCTGACCAAGCTGCTGATCGACGATGGCTTGCTGGCGCGCAACTTTCCGATGCTGGTGCTGATTGCCGGGTTGATGATTGTCGCCGGGCTGCTGGGCACGGCGCTGTCGGGGATCAATCGTTACCTGCACACGCGCTTGTCCGGGCGGATTCTGTTCGCCCTGCGCGACGACCTTTATCGGCATCTGCAAACCCTCTCGCCGAGTTTCTACGGGCAGCGGCGCATCGGTGATTTGATGTCGCGCCTGGATGGTGACGTCGCGGAGATTCAGCGCTTTGCCGTCGACTCGCTGTTCTCGGCGGTGTCGAGCGTGATCGGTCTGGTCTGCGCGGTGGCGATGTTGTTGACCCTGTCGTGGAAACTCTCGCTGCTGGCGTTGGTGCTGATTCCCCTTGATGTGCTCTGGCTGCGCTGGATGCGCCGCAAGGTCGAGCGCGATGTGCGGCAGTTGCGCGAGCGCTCGGCGGACATGTCCTCGTTCATGGTCGAAACCTTGCCAGTGATGAAATTCATTCAATCCGCCGGCCAGCAACAGCGTGAATCGCGCCGGCTGGAACGCCTCGGCCAAGGCTACATGAGCCAGTTGTTGCGCCTGCAAGTCACCGAGTTCTTCACCCAGGCAGTGCCGGGCACGCTGACGTCGTTGTCTCGGGCCTGTGCGTTTTTGATTGGCGGTTATTGGGTGGTGCAGGGGACTTGGCAATTGGGCGCCCTGATCGCGTTTTCCACCTACCTGGGGATGGCGGTCGGGCCGGTTCAGAGCTTGCTTGGACTGTACGTCGCGATTCAGCGGATGACCGTCAGCCTCGGTCGCGTGATGGAGTTGCGTGGCGAAGAACCGACTGTCCTCACACCCGTCGAACCCAAGCCGATGCCGGCCTCGGGTGAACTGCGTTTTGACGCCGTGCACTTCGGCCATCCCGGTCGCCCGACGACGTTGCGCGGTATCGAAGCGCGAATTCCCTATGGTTTGAAAGTCGCCCTGAGCGGCGGCTCCGGTGTCGGCAAATCAACCCTGATCGATCTGCTGCAACGCCACCATGATCCTCAATCCGGCCGGGTGTTGCTGGGTGAGGTGGATCTGCGCGAACTGGACCTGTTCCAGTTGCGTCGGCGGATTGCCGTGGTCAGTCAGGACATCGTGTTGTTTCGCGGCAGCCTCGCCGACAACCTTGCTTATGCCGTGCCGGACGCCAGCCGTGAAGCCATTGCCGAAGTCGCACGACTGGCGCAACTGGACAGCCTGATCGAATCCTTGCCCGAGGGCCTCGACAGCCCGTTGGGCGAGCGCGGCCAGCAGTTGTCCGGCGGGCAGAAACAGCGCATCGCCATTGCCCGGGCGTTGCTGCAGGACCCGCTGATTCTGGTGCTGGACGAAGCGACCTCGGCGGTGGATGAAGCCACCGAGCGTGAAGTCATCGAGGCCATCGATCGCCTGTTTGCCGGGCGCACGCGGATCCTGATCAGTCATCGCCCTTCAACCCTGGCCGATGCCGATTTGCGCTTTGAGTTGCTCGACGGCGTGCTCACTTCAAAAACGGTGCTGCATGAAGCCTGAGCTGAGGATTGGCGTCGTCGACAGCGGCCATTCGGCGGCGCAACGGGTGCAGGTGATCGCGGGACGGCGGATCTCATTGCTTGAGGATGGATTGGCCGAAAGCGACTTGCGCGACGATCCGCTGGGCCATGGCAGCGCAGTAATCGAGGCCATCAGCCGGCGAGCGCCTTCGGCCGTCTTTTGTGTGGGGCAGGTGTTCGACCAGCGTGGCGTCACCAGTGCTTTGCAGATCGCCACGGCCATCGACTGGCTAGTGGCTCAAGAGGTGCGGCTGATCAATCTGAGCCTGGGGTTGCGACAGGATCGAAGCCTGCTCCGTGAAGCCTGCGCGGCGGCCGTGGCTCGAGGCATTTTGCTGTGCGCTTCCAGCCCGGCGCAGGGCGAGGGCGTGTTTCCGGCGAATTATCCACAAGTGCTGCGGGTCACCGGCGATGCGCGTTGCGCCGAGCATGAATGGTCGTGGCTCAACAGTGCTCAGGCGGATTTCGCCGCGTGCGTGCACGGGACGTATCCGGGGCAGTCGGGCGCCAGTCTGGGGTGTGCGGCCTTGAGCGGGCATATCGCGGGTTTTCTGGCGGCGCACCCCGACGCGAACAACCAGCACGTCATCGAGTGGTTGCGTGAGCATGCCCGGTATCGCGGTCCCGAACGGCGCTTCGGGCCATGATTGTGATTCTTGGCGCAGGGCCGGCAGGGGCTGCGGTTGCCCTGGGTTTGCGAACGCTGGGTTATGCGGTGACGCTGGTCAGCGAGTGGCGCCGGTTCGCGGCACTCGAGGGCGTGTCGGTCCGGGTGCTGGATGCCTTGCGCGGCGCGGGTCTGCATCAGGCGCTGGCGGACGCGACGTTACCGTCCCAGCGGCAGGTCGCGTGGAACGGCCAGCAGCATGCGCAGAACGTTGAATTTCTGGTGGATCGACCACGCTTCGACCAAGGCCTGCGCGAGGATCTGCGACGGGCAGGCGTTGAACTCATCGAAGGTCGGGTGCTGAGTGTTCAGGCCTTGGCGACGGGGCATCGTATCGAGCTGGAAGGACGCGAAGCGTTGCTGGCGGATTTTCTGGTCGAGGCCCGTGGGCGTCAGGCGCCTGCGCTCGGCAAAGGCCTGCGCGGGCCGGAGACGGTCAGCCTGCTCAATCGCTGGCAAGGTACGCCGGGCAGCACCGCCAGTGCCGTGGAAAGCCTTGAGGACGGCTGGGCCTGGATGGCGCGACGGGCTGACGGTCAGTGTTATTGGCAATGGACCGTGGACGTCGCCAGTGCCCAATTGCCAAGCAAGGTGCAATTGCTCGATTACTGCCGTCAACGACGTCATGGCTCGGCATTGGCGCGTGAGTTTTTCGGTCTGGTGCCCGAAGTCGATCTGCAACTGCATGCGCGCAGCAGTACGGCGATTTTGAGTCCGCAGGTGTGTGGCGATAACTGGATTCGGGTTGGCGATGCGGCGATGGCGGTGGACCCTTTGTCGGGCAACGGCATTTTCCAGTCGCTGTCCTCGGCATTGCAGGCGCCGACCGTGATCAACACGTTGTTGCGTAAACCTGAGCGAGCCGCACTGGCGCAGCAGTTTCATCAGGCACGAGTGGAACAGTTGTTTTGGCGTTTTGCGCGGATCGGGCGGGATTTTTATGCCGATGAGCAGCGCTGGCTGGAGCAACCGTTCTGGAAGGCCCGCCGGCAATGGCCGGATGCAGAACCGGCGCACGCCGAGCCGGATTTTCAGGCGCTGAGAATCGAGCGGGCGCCGGTGTTGAAGGACGGTTATGTCGATGAAACCGACGTGGTGATCACGGCGGATCAGCCGTTGGGCATCTGGCATGTGCAGGGGGTTGAACTGGCGCCGGTGGTGCGGCGCTTACAAACCGAGCCGGCCGAACAGGCGTTGGCCGGGTTGACGGTGGAGCAGGGTAGGATGGTTCGCAGTTGGTTACTGTCTCAGGGGTTCAAGCCCTGATATTTGTAGTGCCCGGTCTGACCTCATCGCGAGCAGGCTCGCTCCCACATTTGTTTTGCGGCGGTCACAAAATCCCTTGTGGGAGCGAGCCTGCTCGCGATGGCGGCCGAGAGGGCGCCGCTATTACAGCTTGATCAACACCGACTTCAACTCGGTGTAATGCTCAATCGCCGCATACCCCATCTCACGCCCGACCCCGGACATCTTGTAGCCGCCAAACGGCAGTGCCGGGTCCAGGGCGCTGTGGCAATTGACCCACACCGAGCCTGACTTGATCCGCGGGATCATTCGGTGCACCGCCGCCAGGTCATTGGACCAAACGCTTGCCCCCAGCCCATAAGGGCTGTCATTGGCCATGCGCAACGCATCGGCTTCGTCATCAAACGGAATCGCCACCAGCACCGGGCCGAAGATCTCTTCCTGCACCAGCGAATGCTTCTGGTCGACGTCGACGATCACCGTTGGCTTGACGAAAAACCCTGGGCCGAATTGCTCGCCACCGCACGCGATGGTCGCACCACTTTCCCGGCCCTTTTCGATATAACCGTAAACCCGTTCCTGCTGGCGCGCGGAGATCAGCGGGCCCATCTCGACGCTCGGGTCCAGGCCATTGCCAAGCTTCATGGCGTTGGCAATGTCGGCGATGTCAGCCACCACATTGTCGAAATGCTTGCGCTGCACATACAGCCGCGACCCTGCACAGCACACCTGGCCCTGATTGAAGAAAATCGCGCTGGCGGCACCGGCTGCGGCGGTTTTCAGGTCGGCGTCGGCCATGACGATGGTCGGTGATTTGCCGCCCAGTTCCAGGGTGACCCGGGTCATGGAGTCCATGGCGATCTTGCCGATCTGCTTGCCCACGGCGGTGGAGCCGGTGAAGGTCAGCTTGTCCACCAGCGGATTGTGGGTCAGCGCGGACCCTGCGGTAATGCCGGTGCCGGTGACCACGTTGAACACGCCTTCGGGGTAACCGGCTTCCAGCACCAGTTCGGCGAGTTTCAAGGCGGTCAGCGGCGTTTCGTCAGCGGGTTTGAGCACCACCGTGCAACCGGTGGCCAGGGCCGGGCCGAGTTTCCAGCAGGCCAGCAGCAGCGGGAAGTTCCAGGCGACGATGGCGCCGACCACGCCCACCGCTTCACGGCGAATGAAGCTGTGGAACTGATCGTTGGGCATCAGCGGCAACGACACTTCAACGCTGGAGCCTTCAATCTTGGTCGCCCAACCCGCCATGTAGCGCAGGAAGTCGATGGACAGTTGCACGTCCATCACTTGGGCCACGGCTGCGCTTTTGCCGTTGTTCAGGCATTCCAGTTGCGCCAGCAGCTCGGCGTCGCGTTCCATCAGGTCGGCGAGTTTCCACAACAGGTTCTGTCGCTCACGGGGACGAGTGCGGGTCCAGGTGGAATCATCAAAGGCCTGACGGGCAGCAAGCACCGCGCGGTCGACATCCTCCGGAGTGGCCCGTGGCACCACGCACAGCACGTCACCGGTGGCCGGGTTGTGCAGGGGCATGGTCTGGCCGTCGGCGGCCTCGACCCAGTCACCGCCGATAAGCATGCGCGGGGCGCGCTGGATGAATGCCGAGGTGGCAGGAAGCAGATAAGGGAGCGTCATGGCGAGGCCTCTTGTTATTCGTGAGAACCGGGCTTTCGCAATGGCTGTGCCAAGTGCCAGGAAACGTAACCCCGCCCTTGGTCGGCGGGGTTTGCGGGGATTCAAGGGAAAGGGCGGCCGCTGGCGGGTTGTTGCAAATTGCGACAACGATGAGACGACGAGCAACCTGTTGCGACCTTGAGACACTGACTATTGGGGACTAGAATTTTCTGGCTCGGTGGATGACGCGAGGGACCGTTCATCCGGCCACACATCTGGTGTGAGGGAGGTAGTGATGTTCCTTTCAGCCTTGGAAATTCAAAGCATCATCGAACAAAAAATGCTGCCCGCCGTCTGCACGTGCAGCATGGAGGCAGACCAGTCTCTGACCATACGGGTTTGCGACTGCGTAACGGGGAAAGTGGATCTGGTGGCGACCCACGTGCCCTTGTGGACACTGGACAGTCCTCACGCAATCGCCTCGCTGGTGGCGGATATGCGGCACGAAATAGAGGCCCACAAAGGCATTCAGCCAACGTTCTTCAGCTGAATCGCCGTCACGCCGCACCACCGAGGTGGTGCGGCGCGTGTCGACGGTTCAAGCGGGGATTTTTCGCGAAAATTCTTCGAATGTGTTGCCATCTACGGCAGCGAGAAGTTTTCTGCCGTCCTTGAGCGTCGCCAGAAAAGTTACTTCGGTCTCCTTGCCCGCCAACATGAATCCGGCAATTGCGCCGATAGGGCCGAGCAACATCGCGCCCGCCACGCCGAAACCGATGGCGTCCTTGATGTTGTTGATCGAATCCTCGTTGGCCACCTCTACACACTTGAACGCTGAGAGCGGGAGGGTGATGCCGGGCCACGGGTGAAGCGACGTCCTGAGGGTGAAAACGCCCTCTCTGTACTCTCCATCACCCTGCAGAAAGTCCCCCGCCAGGACAGTGATGCTTGCCATTTTGTTATCCCCTGATTGGCAATCGGTGAACACCCATTTCGCTCCCGCAGGGGATGGCCGTCAATCGTCGACCGATGAACTGTTCCGGTCAGGCCAACTATGCTTTGTCTCAGACTGAAACAAGTGTCGCGATATTAGACGCGGGCGATCTCGCCTGGACGCCAATCGCGACCCTCGTGTTGACCTAAGGGCTTGATTTAAAAAGGTATCGGCAAGCTGGCACGCTCCGTGTATTGCTCATCGCAGACGTTTCTCTTGCCTCCGTCAGCGGTGCGCCGCCGACGGTAGAAACCAAAAAAAACGATAAGCCACAAAAATAAGAAAGCACCGTGCGAGGTTCGACGTTGATGAAGAGAAGACTCCGATCAGGCCTGAGTGCCAGTCTGCTGGCCGTGGCCGCTTGTGTAGCGCTGCATTCGCCTTACAGCCTGGCCGCCCGTGACGCCCAGACCATCCTCAAGGAAACCTGTCAGGGCTGTCACACCCCCGAAGCTGATAACGCCCTGAGCCGCATCAGCCACCAGCGCAAGACCCCCGAAGGCTGGCTGATGAGCATCGCCCGGATGCAGACCATGCACGGTTTGCAGATCAGCGATGATGACCGCCGAACCCTGGTCAAATACCTGGCCGACACTCAGGGCCTGGCACCCAGCGAGACGGACGGCGTGCGTTATGCGCTGGAACGTCGACTCAATACCGTCGAGAAGTTCGATGACCAGACCAGCCAGATGTGCGGCCGCTGCCACTCCGGTGCGCGGGTTGCCCTGCAACGGCGTCCGGCCCAGGAATGGGAGCGTCTGGTGAACTTCCACCTCGGTCAATGGCCGTCCCTCGAATACCAGGCACTGGCCCGGGATCGCGACTGGTTCGACATTGCCCGTAAGGACATGGTGCCGCTACTGGCCAAGCGTTATCCGCTGGACAACCCGGCCTGGAAAAAATGGCTCAGTACAGCGCCTAAATCTGAAACGCTGGTGGGCGACTGGAGCTTCAGCGGTCACTTGCCCGGCAAGGGTGAACTGGCAGGCATCATGAGCGTGACAGCCGACGGCAGCGATACCTTCAAGGTCAGCGTCAAAGGCCAATACGCCGACGGCAGCCCGTTCAATGGCGATGGCAGCGCGATTCTCTACACCGGCTACGAATGGCGCGGCAACGTGACCATCGATGGCGTAACAATGCGCCAGGTGTTCGCCGCCCAGGGCAACGCCATGCAAGGCCGGATGTTCGAAGCCGAGCATGATGAGCGCGGCCTGGACTTCGTCGCCGCCAAGCAGGGCAGCAGTCGTTTGCTGGCGGTGCAACCGGGTTATCTCAAGGCGGGTGCCGAAACTGAAGTCACGCTTGTCGGCAGCGGTCTCACCGGCAAACCGAACTTCGGGAAAGGTGTGGACGTGGTCGAAGTCGTCGAGCAGAGCCCGCAGCGGATCCGGGTCAAACTCAAGGCCGCGGCCAATGCCCAGCCGGGTCTGCGCGCGGTCACCGTTGGCACCCTGAAAGGCCCGACCCTGTCGGTCTACAACTCAATCGCCGAAGTCAAAGTGGTGCCTGCGTTCTCGGTCGCGCGGATCGGCGAGGGCGGTGGTTCGACGCCGAAAGTCCAGGGCCGTTTCGATGCTGAGGCCTGGGGCAAGGGCGCTGATGGCAAACCGTATCGCATCGGCGTGTTCCCGGCGCAATGGAAGGTCGAAGCCTTCGACGACCGCGCCAAGGAAGACGAAGACGTCAAGTTCGCCGGCACCATGCAGGCTGACAGTGGCGTGTTCACTCCGGGTGATGCCGGGCCGAACCCACAACGCAAAATGTCCACCAACAATGCCGGCAACCTCAAGGTGATTGCCGCCGTCGACGACGCAGGGAAATCCCTGACCGGCGAAGGCCACATGATCGTCACCGTGCAACGCTGGAACAATCCACCCATTCCATGAGTTGGCTGATTCAAAAAAAGGTTTCAGACACTTTTCGGAATGACCGCAGGCCCCGTCAAAACGGGGTTTGCACAGGAGGTTGCAATGGGCGCTATTTTGAATCTGGTCGAACGAAATCTGCACGAAGTGCACGTTGACGCCGACCGCATGCTGTTTCACATCCCCAGCAGTTCGCTGTTCGCCAGCGATGAGCTGACGGGCACCATCATCGACACCTTGCGCGGTCCCGGCTGTTCGTCGGAGGACCTGATAGAGCGTTTGGCTTCACGGTTCAACGGTGAGGAAATCACCGAAACGCTGCGCGAGTTGATGTCCCTGGAGCTGGTCAGCGACGGCTCGCCGCTGACGCCGGACATCGGCACCAAACGGGTCGAGCGTACCGCGATCAATACCGTGGTGCTCAACGTCAACACCGGCTGCAATTTGAGCTGCACCTACTGCTACAAGGAAGACCTCGACAAGCCGTCGGCCGGCAAGAAAATGGACATCGAAACAGCCGTCGCGTCGGTGGAAATGCTGCTGCGCGAGTCGCCGGACGAAGAGCGCTTCACCGTGGTGTTCTTCGGTGGCGAACCGCTGAGCAATCGCAAGCTGATCGAATACATGGTCGACTATTGCGATAAGCGTTTCCGCGAGGCGGGCAAGTTCGTCGAGTTCGTCATGACCACCAACGCCACGCTGCTCACCGAAGAGACCGTGGACTACCTCAACGCTCACCGCTTCGGTTTGTCCGTCAGTATCGACGGACCGAAAACCGTGCACGATCGCAACCGCATCACCGTGGGCGGGCAGGGCACGTATGACGTGGTGCGGCGCAAGGCCGAGATGTTGCTGTCGCGCTACAACAGCCGCCCGGTCGGCGCGCGGGTGACCCTGACCACCGGCGTCACTGACGTCGAAACCATCTGGGATCACCTGTTCAACGAACTGGGTTTTGCCGAAGTCGGGTTCGCCCCGGTGACCTCCGGCGACATCAGTACCTTCAACCTGTCCAGCGACGAGCTGATCGAAGTCTTCGCCAACATGAAGAAGCTCGGCCGGCGTTATCTGGAAGCGGCGCTGGAGCACCGCAACATCGGTTTCTCCAACCTTCACCAGTTGATCACCGACATCCACGAAGGCCATAAAAAAGCCCTGCCGTGCGGCGCGGGCCTGAAGATGCTGGCGGTGGATCACAAGGGCGAGCTGAACCTGTGCCACCGTTTCACCGGATCGAGCCTGCCGACGTTCGGCAACGTCCACACCGCCGTGAAACAAGTGGAGTTGAACGACTTCCTGTCCCAACGCCTGGACCGCACCAACACCGGTTGCGAAGACTGTCAGATCCGCAATCTATGCTCCGGCGGCTGCTACCACGAGAGCTACGCCCGTTACGGCGACCCGACCCATCCGACCTATCACTACTGCGAACTGATGCGTGACTGGGTCGACTTCGGCATCGAGGTCTACACCCGGATCATGGCCCACAACCCTGCGTTTATCAGCAGCTACATCACTCCGCGCAAGGCTCAC
>Ga0157371_10003180_pt1 | contig 15082 bp, 10 predicted proteins | sample C45metaG_FD_113462 | JGI IMG/M metagenome (GOLD analysis project Ga0157371, IMG submission 113462) | Corn rhizosphere microbial communities from Kellogg Biological Station, Michigan, USA - C4-5 metaG | ecosystem: Host-associated > Plants > Roots > Rhizosphere > Soil | place: USA: Michigan...
ATTCGTAATCGCTATGATGCAAGCGTACCAACTGTTGTCGGTGCGGTGTCTCGTCAAAAGCCTGTTTTTGTTGATGATGCCAAGTTTTTACGTCAACAAACCAATCAGCCGATTAAATGGGCGTTACCTGGTCCAATGACGATGATTGATACGCTGTATGATGCGCATTATAAAAGTCGTGAAAAACTTGCTTGGGAATTTGCCAAAATCCTCAATGAAGAAGCCAAAGAGTTAGAAGCTGCGGGTGTGGATATTATCCAATTTGATGAACCTGCATTTAATGTATTTTTTGATGAAGTCAACGACTGGGGTGTTGCGACTTTAGAAAGAGCGCTTGAAGGGCTTAAATGTGAAACTGCTGTGCATATTTGCTATGGCTATGGCATCAAAGCCAATACAGATTGGAAAAAGACTTTAGGTTCAGAATGGCGTCAATATGAAGAAGCTTTCCCTAAACTTCAACAATCTAAAATTGATATCGTTTCTTTAGAATGCCAAAACTCTCGTGTGCCAATGGATTTGATCGAATTGATCCGTGGTAAGAAAGTAATGGTTGGTGCTATTGATGTGGCAACCAATACCATTGAGACAGCAGAAGAAGTTGCCAACACATTACGAAAAGCACTTCAGTTTGTAGATGCAGATAAGCTTTATCCATCGACCAACTGTGGTATGGCTCCTTTATCTCGTGAAGTTGCAAGAGGCAAACTTAATGCTTTAAGTGCTGGTGCAGAAATCGTTCGTAAAGAACTTAGCCGCTAGCATTCAACGATATTGTGGTGTAAAAAGGGTGACCTGTTTGGGTGAATGGATATCCAAGACTCAACGGGAAACCCTAATCACAATTTAGAGAACATCAGTTCTACTGAGAAACTCATCCAGATGCAGTGCCTACATGACGGAATAGCAGGGTAATGCTAAATCTAAAAAAGTACGGTTCAATTTAGGAACAATGAAATGATTGAAGCAACAGACTTTAGAAATGCAATGTCTTTGTTGACCAGTGCAGTCAGTGTCATTACCACGACTGGTTTGTCTGGTCGTTACGGATTTACTGCGTCTGCCGTATGTAGTGTGACGGATTCACCTCCGACTTTATTGGTCTGTATGAATAAAGCGGCGAGTTCTCATGTGCATTTTGTTGAAAATAAAATTTTAACTGTAAATGTTTTAAGCGCACATCATCAGCATATTTCTAAAGCGTTTTCGTCTAAATTAAGCCCAGAAGAACGATTTAAACATGGTGTTTGGACAGAATTAGAAACTGGCGCACCAGTTTTAGATGATGCTTTGGTGAATTTTGATTGCGAGATTGAGCAAATTCAAGAAGTCGGAACACATACGATTTTTATTTGTCGTATTGTGGCAATTCAACAAAGTGAACATGATCAAAGCTTGGTTTATTTTAATCGTTCTTATCATCATGTTGGGCAGACTGAAGTTGCTTAAAGCCAGTTTGCTTTTTGGTTTACGCCTTATGCCAGAGCTAAAAATAATAAGGCGTGTTGATCGGTTGAATTGATCAAATACGCTGGTTTAATATAATCATAATCAATTATTTAATTGTTTGAAAAATAATAATAATTTTAATGTTTTACACAAAATCCAACATTGACACCCGAAAAATCTCCGATTATTCTTTGCTGGCTGGCCTACATTGCCAGTCGGTTTTGACAGACCGTTGCCTAAGTGCATTGAAAAAACTTGTTTTTTTAATGTAGACTCGTTCGTCCCTCTTTTTGTTGCGGTAGGACGGGAGGGGGACGCCTTCGGGCGTGCTGATTCTTAGGTTCAGTCTGTCAACCCTCTTTCGTTCTGCCACCATAATTTTTATACATTGGCAGAATTTTGAATTGTTCAGGAGTTGGCCATGTATTTTATTCGTACACCTTCAGATTAGTGTTTAGCACGGTTTAACAGCCTTTGGGCTTTTAGGCATTGGCTGGTTATACCTCAAAAAATATCAACAATAAAACTTGAGATCTACTCTGGTTACCTTTTGAAGCCTTTGATGCTTCTTTGCTTATAACAAGATCGAGAGTGGTTTTATCTCATTAAAACAAAAAATATTTATAGGGAAAATATATGTCAAATTTAGATATTTCATTTCGAGCTTTAAGGGTACTCGATACCTCTCGAAGACTCTTTAACCTATACGGATTTCATCATGTTGGGGTAAACCGTATTATTGAGTCTGCCAGAATTCCCAAAGCCACGTTTTATAAATACTTCTATTCTAAAGAGCGTTTGATTGAAATGAGTTTAACCTTTCAAAAAGATGCGCTGAAAGAAGAAGTATTTGCGCTGATTTATAAAAAGAAAGACTTTACTGTTTATGAAAAGCTTAAGCATATTTTCTTTTTACATGCCAATCAGGAAGGGTTTTATCATCTACCGTTTAAGGCTATTTTTGAGATTGAAAAGCGCTATCCCAATGCTTATCAAATCGTGGTTGAGTATCGACACTGGCTGATTGATGAAATTTATAAACTGCTTTTAACCAGCAATACAAATGCCTCAAAACAAGATGCACATATGTTCTTGTTTGTGATTGATGGGGCAATGGTTCAGTTGTTGAGTGGCAATAAATTGGATAAAGGGAAGTTGTTGGAAGGGGCAGTAATTAAGTTAAAGTAAATATCAGAAGTCAGATATATTTGCGACAGATAAAGTCGTTTTATATCTAAATATATTTAAATAAGCAATTGTTTTACGTTAAGATTAGAAAAATCAAATTTAAAACTTTCACACGATGAATATTATACAGATTGAAGATTTAGTTAAAAAATTAGTACAAAACATTTTGGATGAAACAGTATCACCAAAAGACTTTATCTATGATTTGTTATTAGCTTATGGGCATCGTAGTCAGTCTGTTCGACGCGTGCGCTCTGGGGAGCGAAATTTAGCTGAAGATAAAGAAAATTCCATTTTTTGGAAGCGTCAACTTTATTTTAAAATTGCAAATCAACAAGATCTACACGGCCTTATAGATCAAATGAGAAAGGAAAAACGAACCGAAACTAATAAGATTCGTTTCTTGATAGTGACCGACTTTAAAACACTTTTAGCAATCGATACAAAAACACAAGATACATTGGACGTTTCATTTAATGATTTGGCCAAGAAATTCGATTTTTTCTTGCCTTGGGCTGGTATGGAAAAAGCAGTTTACCAAGGCGAAAACCCTGCTGACGTTAAAGCTGCTGAAAAATTAGCAAAACTTTTTGATGAAATTAAAGCAGACAATTTCGATGAAGATGACTTAAATAATAAAGAGAGCTTACATCAACTTAATATTTTCTTATCTAGATTATTATTCTGTTATTTTGCTGAAGATACTGAAATTTTTGAAGATAAACAATTCACTTCAGCTATATCTAAAAGCAGAGAAGATGGATCAGATTTATCTCCTTTAATCAGTCGCTTGTTTAAAATTCTAAACCAGTCAACTAAAGAGCGAGATGTAGATTTACCAGATTACTTATCTGATTTCCCTTATGTAAATGGTGGTTTATTTAAAGACGATATTCAAGTTCCAAAATTTACTCGAAAATCACGTCGAATTTTGATTGAATGTGGTAAAGACCTAGACTGGTCTGATATTAATCCTGATATTTTTGGTTCAATGTTTCAAGCTGTTGTTCACACTGAACAGCGTAGCACGATGGGACAGCATTACACTTCTGTACCCAATATTATGAAGGTGATAGAACCTTTATTCTTAAATAACCTTTATGAAGAATTAGAGAAAAACCAAGATAGTGTTAATAAGCTATTAAAATTACAGCAACGTTTAGGGCAACTTAAAATTTTTGACCCTGCTTGTGGATCAGGAAACTTCCTAATTATTGCGTATAAAGAACTACGTAAGTTTGAAATGGAGCTTTTGAAGCGTGTTCAAGAATTAGAACTAGAAAAAACTGGTCAAATTTTAAAACCATTTTCAGTGATTCAGGTTTCTCAATTTTGTGGTATTGAGTTAGATAATTTTGCTCATGAGGTCGCAATTTTATCTTTGTGGTTAACGGAACACCAAATGAACCTAGTTTTTAAGGATGAGTTTGGAGAGTTATTGCCATCATTGCCGCTTAAAAAAAGTGGAAATATTATTTTAGGAAATGCAACTAGAGTTGATTGGAATGAGGTGTGTTATAATCAGGATGAAGAAATTTATATTTTAGGCAACCCTCCTTATCGAGGTGCTAGACAGCAAGATGTATCCCAAAAATCAGATGTTGAAGCAACACTTAAACACTTAGATGGGTATAAAAATTTAGATTATATTTCAATTTGGTTTTATAAAGCGGCTGAAATTATTAAAAATTATAAAAATGTTTCTGCTGCTTTTGTATCTACAAATTCTATAACCCAAGGTACACAAGTTAATCTCCTATGGCCACATATCTTAGATAAAAATATTAATATAAGTTTTTGCCATACTTCATTTAAATGGACTAATAATGCAAGATTCAATGCGGGTGTAATTTGTGTTGTTGTAGGCTTAAAAAATACTAATAACTTATCAAATCAATATATATTCGACTCATCAAATGGCAGTAGAAGACATGCAAATTCTATAACCCCATATTTAACAGAAGGTGATTTCATCTTTATCGAGCAAAGAAAAAATCCTCTCTCTCTGATATTACCACCTATTAATTATGGGAGTTTTGCACTTGATGACGGAAATTTGACTCTAAACTCTATAGAAGCTGATGAATTAACTTCTATATATCCCGATGCTACACCTCTTATTAAAAAATTTATTGGTGCTAAGGAGTTATTGCAGGGACAGAAAAGATACTGTTTGTGGCTTAATTCGATAGAGCAAGCTCAATACTTCCCTCTAATTTATGATCGCATTAAAAATGTGAAAAAATGGAGATTAGCAAGTGATAGAAAATCTACCGTAAATATCGCTAATACTCCTTATAAGTTTGCAGAAATTCGTCAACCGACTACATCTTATTTAGCATTTCCTACGATTTCTTCTGAAAGTCGTGAATATATTCCGTCCCAATATTTTGATGCGGATACAATAGCATCTAATCAAATTTATGTTATCCCTGAAGCTCCGCTTTGGCTATTTGCAGTGTTAAGTTCGGCTATGCATATGGTATGGGTAAGGAGCATTGGGGGCAGACTTAAATCAGACATTAGATATTCATCTTCACTTTGTTATAACACTTTTCCTTTGCCCGCTATTTCTCAAAAATTAGAAGATGAATTGAATGAAAAAGCATTAATCTTACTCACCTTGAGAGAGAAATATTCAGATAAAACATTAACAAAGTTATACAATCCGAAATCTATGCCTGAAGATTTAAGGTATGCTCATATTCAAGTTGATGAAATTGTAGATAAAGCTTTCTATCATAAAGGAACAGCATCTGATGAATCACGATTAAATACACTTCTAAAATTATATGAAAAATCTAAAAATAGAGGGTAATTATGCAAAATATAATTGAAGTCAATTATCAACAAACTGGCGAAAGTACTTCAATCAACAGTAGCGGGATGCGAGCTATGCAAGCTCGTGCCTTCGAATCTCGTAATAGTCAGTATTTACTCTTAAAAGCTCCTCCAGCTTCAGGAAAATCCCGAGCTTTAATGTTTTTGGGATTAGATAAGCTACATAACCAAGGGTTGAGAAAAGTTATAGTAGCTGTACCTGAACGCTCTATTGGTGGTTCATTTGCCAATACTAAGCTAAGTGAAAGTGGTTTTTTTGCAGATTGGGATATCAAACCTGAAAATAATTTATGTACTGCTGGTGGTGATAAAAGCAAAGTAAAAGCCTTTAAACGCTTTATGGAAGGCACGGATCAAATTTTAGTATGTACACATGCCACGTTAAGATTTGCTTTTGAAGAGCTTGAAGATCATGTATTTGATAATACATTAGTGGCAATTGATGAATTCCATCATGTTTCAGCAGATGCTGATAATATTTTAGGTAATGTTCTTAAATCCTTAATGGACAATACCACTGCTCATATCGTTGCAATGACAGGATCATACTTCCGTGGCGATAGCGTTCCTGTACTTACGCCTGAAGACGAAGCGAAGTTTGATAAAGTTTCTTTTAACTATTACGAACAACTCAATGGCTATAGCTATTTAAAGTCATTAGGTATTGGTTACCACTTCTATAAAGGCCGTTACTTTGCAGAAGATGATGAAGGTGTTATCGCAATTGCAGAAGTTTTGGATACCGATAAAAAAACTATCATTCATATTCCAAATGTGAATTCAGGTGAGTCAACTAAAGATAAATATGATGAAGTGGATGCAATCCTTGAAATCATTGGCGAATTTGTTGTTAAAGATCTTAATACTGGAATTATCACCGTCAAACGTGCAGATGGCAAGATTTTAAAAGTAGCGGACCTCGTTGAAGAAGATGGCCGTGATAAAGTCGTTGAATATCTACGTAATATTAAAAGCGTAGATGATCTCGACCTTATTATTGCCCTAGGTATGGCAAAAGAAGGCTTTGACTGGCAATTCTGTGAACATGCTTTAACGATTGGTTATCGTGGCTCTTTAACTGAAATTGTGCAAATTGTGGGACGTTGTACACGAGATAGCTCGAACAAATCACATGCGCAATTTACTAATCTTATTGCTCAACCTGATGCACAGGACACTGAGGTAAAATTTGCAGTAAATAACATGCTGAAAGCCATCACTGCATCTTTATTGATGGAGCAGATACTTGCACCGAACTTTAAGTTTAAAACTAAACGTGATGATGAGGATATTGTTCCGGCAGGAACACTTTCAATTAAAGGTTTTAAAGAACCAAGTACAGCGAAAACAAAGGCGATTATTGAAAACGATCTGGTGGATCTAAAAGCAGCGATTCTTCAAGATGCCAAAGTGATAGCTGGTTCTGCTGGGAAGGTTGAGCCTGAAGTAGTGAATAAGGTCCTTATTCCAAAGATTATCCAAACTAAATATCCTGATTTAACGAAATCAGAGCTTGAGGAAGTGAGTCAATATTTAGTTGTTGACTCAGTGATTAGCACAGCAGAAGTAAAAGAAGTTGGTGATAAGAAATTTATTCGTATGGCAGATAAGTTTGTCAATATAGATGATCTTAATATTGATTTAATTCAATCTGTTAATCCATTCCAAAAGGCTTTTGAAATCCTGTCAAAAGATGTCACAGTGAATGTACTTAAATTAATTAAGGAAGCGATTGAAGCAACTAAGATTAGTATGACTCAGGAAGAAGCAGTTGAGTTATGGCCTAAGTTAAAAGCCTTCAGAGTCCAATTTGGTCGTGAGCCTAGTCTAGAATCAAATAACTTAATTGAGAAACGATTAGCTGAATGCTTAATATATATTCGTGAGCAACGTAGACGAGCTGGGGTGTAATACATGGAAGATTTTAACTGGCTTCAAGATATGATTGCTGATGATGACTTAGGGCTTTTAAACGTAAAGAAAAAGAGTTCCTCCCTAACTGCTGATGAACAATTAGTCTCAAAATTTACCGAAATTAATTATTTTGTGACACAGTATGGGCGTGTACCTGATAAGAATAAGGCGAATATTTCTGAATTCATGCTGGCGAGTCGTCTAGAAGCGATCAAGTCTAATCCAGAACAATATATGGCTTTGGCAGATTATGACGAACACAATCTGCTTCCAGAACATCAGGATTAAAAATATGTCAGATATTAAGTCACTAGAAGATATTTTTAATGATGATGATCTTGGTTTACTAGATGATGGCAAAGATGGTGACATCTTTAAAATTAAGCATTTGCCTGTCCAACGTGCAGCAACTGATGAAGTTGCTAAACGTAAACGCTGTAAAGACTTTGACCAATTTGAGCATCTATTTAAAGATGTACACAGAGAGCTTCGAGAAGGTAAGCGTAAACTATTGCCATTCCATGATAAAAGTTATCAATTGGAAAAAGGCAGTTACTATGTATTAAATGGTCTATTGATTTATTTGGCAGATTTTACATTCACTAGGGAGGACAAGACAGTTAATAATGTCCGAACAAGAAAAGATGGTCGAACAAGAACTATTTTTGAAAATGGTACGGAGTCCACAATGCTTTATCGATCACTAGCTAAAGCACTGTATAAAGATGGACGTATTGTTTCAGAAACTAACGATCAAGCAAATTCTAGTTTTTACACTAATTTTGGTGGAATTACCGAAGATGATACATCCACAGGATATATTTATATCCTGAAATCTCACAGTACAGATCCACGCATTCAGTCGCTAGACCACCTTTATAAAATTGGATTTGCGACAACTACAGTTGAAAAACGTATCGCTAATGCAAAAAAAGAGTCGACCTATTTAATGGCTGATGTTGAAGTCATTGCTGAGTATCAAGCATTCAATATTAATCCGCAAAAATTTGAATATTACTTACATGCTTTCTTTGGTGAATCTTGTCTTGATCTATTAGTCTCAGATAAACATGGTAAAAATCATCAACCTAAAGAATGGTTTATTGCGCCTTTAGAAGTAATTCAGCAAGCTGTCGAGTTGCTAGTAAATGGGCAGATTATGAATTATCGATATAACAAGTTTACGAAAAAAATTGAGCTGCGTTAACTTTTTATTATATTAATCTAGTTTTTGTTGTTGAACAGGAAAACTATATTTTAAGCAGAATGTTCTCTTTATTTTATGTGTATGGTCTCTAGTTTTCTTGGCTTTTTATAATTTTCAATAATATAAAAAGAAAAGGCTGCAAATCGCAGCCTTTTCTTTTGGTCATCTATGACAACATATGTGTCGCATGAGGAGTAAGTTACCTTACCAGCTCAACGCACCACCAGTTTGATAATCAGTTACACGCGTTTCAAAGAAGTTCTTCTCTTTACGCAAGTCCATCATTTCAGACATCCACTGGAATGGGTTATTTACACCAGCAAACTGTTCAGGTAAACCTAACTGTGCCAAACGACGGTTACAGATGAATTTCAAATATTCTTCCATCATCGCTGCGTTCATACCCAATACACCACGTGGCATTGTGTCACGCGCATATTCGATTTCAAGCATAGTGCCTTCAAGAATCATCTGAATGATTTCTTCTTGGAATTCAGCAGTCCACAAGTTTGGATTTTCGATCTTGATTTGGTTAATCATGTCGATACCAAAGTTTAAGTGCATAGACTCATCACGTAAGATGTATTGGAATTGCTCAGCAACACCATTCATCTTGTTACGACGACCCATAGACAAGATCTGGCTGAAACCACAGTAGAAGAAGATCCCTTCAAGTACGCAATAGAATGCGATCAAGTTACGCAGTAAGATTTGATCGTTTTCAGGTGTACCTGTTTGGAAGGTTGGATCACATAAAGACTGAGTATATTTCAAGCCCCAAGCCGCTTTACGAGCAACTGACGGAACTTCACGGTACATGTTGAAGACTTCGCCTTCATCCATACCTAAAGATTCGATACAGTATTGGTAAGCATGCGTATGAATCGCTTCTTCAAATGCTTGACGCAAGATGTATTGACGGCATTCAGGGTTGGTAATATGACGGTAAATCGCCAACACCAAGTTGTTTGCAACCAAAGAATCCGCAGTAGAGAAGAAACCTAATGAACGCATCACGATGGTACGCTCATCTTCGGTTAAGCCATTTTCAGACTTCCAAAGTGCGATATCGTGGTTCATGTTAACTTCTTGCGGCATCCAGTGGTTTGCACACCCGTCTAGATACTTTTGCCAAGCCCACTCGTATTTGAACGGTACAAGTTGGTTTAAGTCAGCGCGACAGTTGATCATGGCTTTATCATCAACTTGTACACGTTGTGCACCCATTTCAAGCTCTTCTAAGCCAGGTGCAACATCTAACTTTTCTAAGGCGTGAGATGCTCTTGCCAACGAATCGGTTGGATTTGTTGATCTTGCTGTATAGGTTCCAGCGGATTGTGTAGTTGCCACATTCTGCGATGACTGCTTTGTATCAGATACCACTTGCGAATCAGTCGTTTTTTTCTGTTCGACGGGCGCAGGCTGGTGAGCTTGTGCAGCTTGTTTCTGTTCATCATCTTCAAAATCGTCCCAACTTAGGATAGACATCGTTGTTCTCTCTTCGTTGTTAATATCTATGTTCGACATCTCACAATGGAAGATGTCACTACTATACGCTTATTCTGTGCAAGCAAAATTAAGTTTTGCCGATAGTTGTTTTGTTCTTGTTCGAAAGAACAGATATCCACACTACTTATTTTGCTTACGCTTTTGCTGCTTACGGATCGCAAAGAATGCATAGACCGCAGGCACGTAAAAAACTAAAAAGGCTAAGATCAGCACGATTACGCCTAACTCACAGTTATGACTTAAATGGAACATTTCTTCGCCTTTTATAATTTCAGATTTTTTGAATCCCCCTAAGTCCCTCTTTTAAAAGGGGGACTTTATTCCCCTTGAGGATTGGGGAGGATTACTTACTGACAAGCTTCACAATCTGGATTGTCGATTGAACATGCTTGTGGTACTGGTGCTGCTTGAGCGAAACCATCTTCTTCAGCAGGCGCTTCGGGTTTAGTTTCTTGAGCAACCGCAGCCACTGGTGCAGCAACAGTTGTTGCTTTTACTGCGTTTAAAGCACCCGTGTTAATGGTTGATTTTTCCGCAGAGGTTGCACCTAATGCACGGAGGTAATAAGTGGTTTTAAGACCACGTAACCAAGCCATCTTATAAGTGATGTCTAGTTTCTTACCATTTGCACCAGCGATATAAAGGTTCAATGACTGTGCTTGGTCGATCCATTTTTGACGACGTGATGCAGCATCTACGATCCAACGTGTATCTACTTCAAATGCAGTCGCAAAAATTGCTTTTAACTCTTCAGGGATACGTGCAATTTTTTGTACTGAACCCTCGAAGTGTTTCAAGTCGTTAACCATCACAGAGTCCCAAAGACCACGATCTTTTAACGCACGTACCAAGTACGGGTTGATCACTGTAAATTCACCAGAAAGGTTAGATTTTACATAAAGGTTTTGGAACGTCGGTTCGATAGACTGTGAAACGCCACAAATATTTGAAATGGTTGCTGTAGGTGCAATCGCCATCACATTTGAGTTACGCATACCGTCTTTTTGAACTTTAGTACGTAATGTATCCCAGTCCAAACGTTGAGTACGGTCAACTTCAAACATACGCTCTGGACGTGATTTTGCAACGATATCTAAAGAGTCGATTGGCAAGATACCTTGATCCCACAATGAACCTTTAAATGTTGAATACACACCACGTTCAACAGCAAGGTCGCTTGATGTTTGAATCGCGTAGTAGCTGATCACTTCCATTGATTCATCAGCAAAATCTACCGCTGCATCAGAACCATAACCCATACCCAATTCATATAAAGCATCTTGGAAGCCCATGATACCCATACCGACAGGGCGGTGTTTCATATTTGAATTACGTGCTTGTTCAACTGCGTAGTAGTTGATGTCAATTACGTTGTCGAGCATACGAACAGCAGTTTTAACTGTACGCGCTAATTTTTCACGGTCTAATGCGCCACCTTGAACATGTTGTACAAGGTTGATCGAACCTAAGTTACATACTGCGATTTCATCTTTATTGGTATTTAAAGTGATTTCAGTACATAAGTTAGATGAATGCACTACACCTACGTGTTGTTGTGGTGAGCGTAAGTTACATACGTCTTTGAATGTGATCCAAGGATGACCTGTTTCAAACAACATTGATAACATTTTGCGCCATAAGTCTTTCGCACGGATTTTCTTATGCAGCATGTTGTTTTCTTTTGCAATGCCTTCGTAGTAAGCATAGCGTTCAGCAAATTCACCGCCAGTTAAATCATGTAAATCAGGTGTTTCTGATGGTGTGAATAGTGTCCATTCAGCATCTTCAATCACACGTTGCATAAACAAATCTGGAACCCAGTTTGCCGTGTTCATGTCATGGGTACGACGACGGTCATCACCAGTGTTTTTACGAAGCTCTAGGAATTCTTCAATGTCCAAGTGCCAAGTTTCAAGGTATGCACATACAGCACCTTTACGTTTACCACCTTGGTTTACTGCAACCGCAGTATCGTTGGCAACTTTAAGGAAAGGTACAACACCTTGTGATTTACCGTTGGTACCTTTGATATATGAGTTCAAGGCACGTACTGGTGTCCAGTCATTGCCTAAACCGCCTGCCCATTTAGAAAGAAGGGCATTGTCACGCATCGCACCATAGATGTCGTATAGATCATCTTGAATGGTGGTTAAGTAACAGCTCGACAATTGTGGACGTAAAGTACCTGAGTTAAACAATGTCGGTGTAGACGCCATATAATCGAAGCTAGACAATAAGTCATAGAATTCGATTGCACGGTCTTCACGCTGTTCTTCATTTAATGCAAGTCCCATTGAAACACGCATAAAGAACAATTGCGGAAGTTCGAAACGTACATCATTTGAATGAATGAAGTAACGGTCAAATAAAGTCTGTAAACCTAAATAGGTAAATTGGTTTGAGCGTTCTGGTTTGATCGCTGCTGCCAATTTCGCAAGGTCAAAGTTTAAAAGCTCAGGAGAGAGAAGCTCAAGCTCGATACCTTTGTTTAAATAAGTTTCGAGTGCATCGCCTTCGATGGTATCTGTGGCTAAACCTAAGAATTTTAAACCTGTCGCAACTAAGTCATCACGTAATAGACGTGCAGTTACATAAGTATAGTTTGGTTCTTGTTCGATACGGGTACGTGTTGCCATCATCATCGTGGTTGAGATGTCTGACTGTTTTACACCGTTATATAAGTTTTTAACTGTTTCATCGACAATGGCTTGAACATTGATGCCTTCTAAGCCTTCACTTGCTTTTTCAATCGTGGCTTGAAGTTTGCCCAAATCTAGAGGCTGAAGCTGACCGTTCGCATCTGTGATTTGTAAGGTTGGGTGATGATGAGCACCAGTTTGTTTACGTGCATCAGAACGTTGTTCACGATAGATCACATATGCACGTGCAACTTTTTGTTCGCCTGTACGCATAAGCGCCAATTCAACTTGGTCTTGAATTTCTTCAATGTGAATTGTTCCGCCAGAAGGTAAACGACGATTAAAAGTATTCATCACCATCTCTGTGAGCTGAGTGATGCGATCATGAATACGGCTTGAATCTGCACTTTGTTGACCTTCTACAGCCAAAAAAGCTTTACCAATTGCTACAGAGATTTTATCTGCATCAAAAGCGGCAACATCACCAGTGCGTTTAATCACTTGTAGTTGACCAGGGGTTGTAATGGCGTTCATTGTCAGCGTAGCTCCATTGTCATCATTGTTATGTTTATGGACCATTTGAATCGGACAAACTGCAAAATTTGTTGTCACGATGTTTGAGGACTAAACACAATACTTAGTGGTTTAATTTAATTTAGAACACAAGATACGGTAATTTTAAGGGTAGATCAATATTGACATTTCAAGAATATTTTATCCCTGAAAAGTAAATTTTTATTTGCATCTTTTTACCTCAAAGCGTCATTTTTGTTATATGCCTTATGAGACAAGCACATAGCATAGCAAAGACTCCGCAGAGTGCTTATAGATAAGTGTGTGGATAACTCAAAAAACGATAAACTGATGAGACAGAATATGAACAATGAAATATTTTGTATAAAAATTAGTCCAGCTATTGATTGTCTTGAAGAAATTTAAAAATGATGTGTATTGATTTTATAAAACTGCCTACAATTCAATAGTTAATAAAAATATAACAAATTGATACGCTCATGTATCAGTTTGGTGAATGAGGTCTTGTTTACATTGTAAACGTGTGTATATTGCAAAACATAGTGTGTTGAATCTGCGAGATTTGTAGCAGACTCCAAAATCAAATATAGGGGCAAATAGATGAGCCAAGAAGAAAAGTTACCAAAGATTCTGATTGTTGAAGATGACGAGCGCCTAGCTCGCTTAACTCAGGAATACTTAATTCGCAATGGATTGGAAGTTGGGGTAGAGCCAGATGGTAACCGTGCGATTCGCCGCATCATTGCCGAACAACCAGACTTGGTTGTGTTGGATGTGATGTTGCCGGGTGCAGATGGTTTAACCGTTTGTCGTGAAGTTCGTCCACATTATCATCAACCGATTTTGATGTTGACTGCACGTACTGAAGATATGGACCAAGTTCTTGGTTTAGAAATGGGTGCAGACGACTATGTTGCTAAACCTGTTCAACCGCGTGTCTTGCTTGCGCGTATTCGTGCATTATTACGTCGTACAGACAAAGCGCCTGAAGATGAAGTTGCACAACGTATTGAATTTGACGATCTTGTGATCGACAATGGCGGTCGTTCAGTGACACTTAATGGTGAGTTGGTTGATTTCACCAGTGCTGAATATGATCTACTCTGGTTATTGGCATCGAATGCAGGCCGTATCTTATCGCGTGAAGACATCTTTGAACGTCTCCGTGGTATTGAATATGACGGTCAAGACCGTTCGATTGACGTACGTATTTCACGTATTCGTCCAAAAATTGGTGATGATCCTGAAAATCCGAAACGTATTAAAACTGTACGTAGTAAAGGTTATTTGTTTGTTAAAGAGACTGGTCTATAAACGATGGGTCAGTCATCTAAGATGCTTGTCCATCACAGGACAGGCATAAAGAAGGTTAGTTTGCGTGTCTAAACACAGTATATTTTTGCGCATCTATGCAGGATTAGTCATTCTTGTTGTGTTGGTTGCATTGTTTGGATATTTACTTGTCCAAATAATTAATTATCAACGTGCGCAGGAATATCGTGAGTCTCTCACAGATGGAATTTCATTTGTGATCAGCGAAGGTGTGGCACGTCAGCAAACTGAACAGCAGCGCCTAGATTGGATTTCAGATGCGTCTGATCTATTAGAACTTCCCATTTATTATCTCGAAGCGCGCAAAGTTGACTTATCTCGTACTGAAGAAAAACGTATAGAAAGTCAAAAAGCGGTGGTGCGTTATGATGCAGAACAAGGGATTGCCTATCTGGTGATAGGGATCAGAAATGACCCTAAACACTATTTATATATCAAAGTCGATCAAATTGGCGAACGCCAAATGAAG
>Ga0157371_10003181_pt1 | contig 15079 bp, 5 predicted proteins | sample C45metaG_FD_113462 | JGI IMG/M metagenome (GOLD analysis project Ga0157371, IMG submission 113462) | Corn rhizosphere microbial communities from Kellogg Biological Station, Michigan, USA - C4-5 metaG | ecosystem: Host-associated > Plants > Roots > Rhizosphere > Soil | place: USA: Michigan...
AACCTGTAACGGTCTATTATCGGGACAAAGCGATGGACGATGTGCTGGAAGAAATGGTGCTTTTAAGACAAGAGCTGAATGCCATCGGCAATAACCTGAACCAGGCCATGCGCAGTATCCATAGCGCCCATGGTCAGGCTGGTACCCGATTATGGATGAATTTGATGAGTGTCATTACCAGTAAACTCGAACCCTCCATCAGCCAGATCAAAGAGCGGATGAACCAATATGCAGATGTATGGTCGCAAAGATCAAGAGCGGGAAAAGCCTGATCGGCGCGCTCAACTATAACGAGAACAAAGTGAAACAGCAAAAAGCCGTATTGATCGAAGCCTCGAAATATCCAAAGGATGCCGGCCAGTTGTCTTTTTATGATAAGCTATTCAGGCTGAACGATCTGGCAGCGATGAACCAGCGGGCCAAGACAAATGCCGTACATATTTCGCTGAATTTTCCGAATGGTGAGCAGTTATCCGACGAGACGCTGAAGGAGATCGTTAAAGACTATATGCAGGGCATAGGCTTTGCCACGCAACCTTACCTCGTCTATCGACACGAAGATGCCGGGCATCCGCATATCCATATCCTGACCACCAATATCAAGCGGGATGGGGAGCGTATCAATTTACATTACCTCGGTCAGAACGAGTCGGAAAAAACCCGAAAGGCCATTGAGATCAATTACCATTTGACCAGGGCCGAGGAACAGCAGCAACAAAAATCTGAGCTGAAAGCCCAGCCCGAAGTGGCTGAGTATGGCAAAGCAGAGACCAAACGTGTAATTACTAATATTGTGAATCAGGTCATTCGCGGCTATAAGTTCACGAGCATCCCTGAACTGAACGCCGTGCTCGGTCAATTTAATATTCAAGCTGACCGGGGTTCCAAAGAATCGCGGATGCACGCTCGCGGCGGGCTGATCTATTGGATCATCAAGGACGGCGATAAGATCGGTGTACCGATCAAAGCCAGTACCATCTACGGAAAGCCGACCCTGCGAATGCTGGAGGAGAAGTTCAAACTCAATGAAGCTCTGCGCAAGCCGTTCAAACAATCGGTCATTGACCGGATCGATAAGGCGCTCACTAAACGCCAAGGTCCGGACAGCTTTATTAAAGACCTCGGTCAACAGCAAATAACGGCGATCCTCCGGCGAAATGATGAGGGCCGGTTATATGGGGTGACCTTTATCGATCAGCAAAACAAAGCCGTCTTTAACGGCAGTGACCTGGGTAAAGCTTACAGCGCCAATCTGCTCAGCGCCCAACTCGTTGCACCTGTACCTCATATCACAATCAAAACCAATGTTCAGCCAACTACAGCAACGACGTTCGGGCCGGCAAATGCAGGCAATAGCGGGTTGCTCGATATCCTCCTCGCTCCAGATCGGGAAGACCTGGCAGCGTTGAACAAATTCAAAAAGAAGAAACGGAAAGGACTTAATCTATAGCTTATGCAAACCGGAGAGAACGAACAGGCCTTGCGCAGGATCATCGATTTTACGCGACTGCTCAGCATCGCGATATTGATCATTCATTTTTACCTCAGTTGTTACGGCGCTTTTGTCAGCATTAAGCTGACACATCAGATCGTCGGCCACATCTTATTGCCGCTGTCAAAGATGGCGATCTTCAAAACCTTGTTAATGGCCAAAGCCAGCGCCTTGCTAATGTTAGTCGTTTCGCTGATCGGTTCCAAGGGTAAACGTGATGAAAAGATCCGGCCGAAAACCATCATCACCTATTGCTTCACCGGTTTGCTGATCTATTTCATGAGTGATTATTTGATCGGCTGGCCCTGGCTTTATATCGGCGCTTCGGCCTTTGGTTATTTGCTGTTCATGACGGGCGGTTCATTGTTGTTCCGGAGGCTGAAGCTCAAACTGGGCGAGGATATATTTAATAAGGACAATGAAACCTTTCCGCAGGAGGAACGGCTTTTGGAAAATGAATATTCCGTCAATTTGCCAGCTAAATACCAGTTGCGCGGCAAAGAACGGGACAGTTGGATCAATATCATAAACCCTTTTCGCGGAACGCTGGTGGCCGGGACACCCGGCGCGGGCAAGTCCTATTTTATCATCCGGCACATCATCGCGCAGCACATCGCCAAGGGTTACAGCATGCTGCTGTATGATTTCAAATATGATGACCTCGCCAAGATCGCTTATAATATTTTGTTGAAGTATGGGCGGCGGTCTTTCCACGTGATCAACTTCGAGCAGATCATGCATTGTAACAATCCGCTGGAGCCGAAGCACATGCTGGATATCACCGACGCCACGGAATCTTCCCGAACCATCATGCTGGGCTTGAACCGGGAATGGATCAAAAAGACGGGGGATTTTTTCGTGGAATCGCCCATTAATTTTGTGACCGCACTGATCTGGTTCCTGAAGAAGTATGCGGACGGACGATATTGTACGCTGCCGCATGTGATCGAACTCTCGCTGGTGGAATACAGGGACCTGTTTGCGGTGCTGATGACGGAACCGGAGATCGAGGTATTGATCAACCCCTTTATGTCGGCCTGGCGCAATGAAGCTTATGAGCAGCTGGAGGGGCAGATCGCCAGTACCAAGATCAGCTTGGCGCGTTTGTCATCACCTCAACTGTATTATGTGCTGAGCGGCAATGATTTTTCGCTGGATATCAACGATCCGGATGACCCGAAGATCGTGTGCCTGGCTAACAACCCCCAGAAGTCGCAGACATACGGCGCCGTATTATCGCTTTATGTGAACCGCATCGCAAAACTGGCGAACCGCAGGGGTCAATTAAAAAGCAGCCTGATCTTTGACGAGTTTCCGACGCTGTATTTTAATGGGATCGATAACCTGATCGCAACCGCGCGTTCCAATAAGGTCGCGGTTACCCTGGCGATGCAGGATTATAGTCAACTCAAAAAAGATTACGGACAACAGCAAGCTGAAGTGATCATGAACATCTGCGGCAATGTGCTATGTGGCCAGGTAACCGGCGATACCGCCAAACAAATGTCCGAGCGCTTTGGTAAGATCAATCAGCAAAAAGAAAGTGTTTCGATCAATGCGACCGATACTTCCATCAGCCGGTCCACGCAGTTAGATTCCGCTGTTCCCGCCTCCAAAATTGCGAGCCTGTCATCGGGTGAATTTGTGGGCATGGTGTCCGACGACCCGGGCAATCGCATTGAATTAAAAACTTTCCATAGCTGCATCCAAAATGACCACGAAGCTATAGCAGCCGAAGAAAAAGCCTTCGTTGACATCCCACCGGTCCGTAACGTCAGCCAAGGCGAGATCATGAGCACGTATTATAAGATCAAAGCGGATGTTAAAGAACTGGTGTTCCTTCTGACCGGACAAAAACCAACCCCGTGAAAGTAAGATCAGAAAACACTCCGTGGTCAAGAACCGTGCACGGCTTTACCTGACGTTTATCCACCGGTCTAGCTGTCCAACGGAAAACGCGCCGGCTATGAGAATTTGAAACTTTATGTTTATACGGTACCCGCCACTGACCCAGAATAAAGAAACCAAGCAATTGTCGAAACGATCCGGACGCGGTTACACATCCGTAGAAGAATGCAAGCCAGCCAAAGATTTTCGCTTTCCAACCAGAAACCAATATTAAAGAGGGCCCAAAGCGGGCAGGCCGTAAATATGGGTCAAGAAGCTGGTAAGGTCGACGTTCAGTAAAATTCAGCACACCCGGAATCACCATGGCATGCGTGCCGTGAAGCCTTCAAAATGAAGGGCCATATGCAAATGCGGTTTCAGGACCTATAAGACGACCTGTTGTATATCTTCTTATAGTAGTAAAAGCAAATAAAAAAAAGTAAAAATAAATTTTAAAATACTAAAAATATTAGTATTTTTGTATTGAACAAAACGATATAATAATCAAGATTTGAATCTGAATATAATATTTACCTAAACCTTATCACTATGATCACTAAATCCGTTAAAATATTAAACCACAGCTTTTAATCCGGTATCTTACCGTTTGAGATCCTGAATTTATAGTTTTTTTTAACTTTTGTTAAAATATATGTCGCTGATTGAAAGTGTTCTTTTGGCTCAGGGAAGTGTTTGCTTTATTATTTCTTAATGTTATTAACAATTTTGAAATGAAATAATAATATGGATTATTCCTCGGACATATACTAATTGCGGAGCAAGCAAGTTTATAAATACAAAGAACCGTACACCTATCGAAAATCACATTATGCCTAACACGATCTGCACTGACCATTCTTTTTTTACCCTTACCGGAGAGCCTTTTTTTTCCGGAAAGCAAGTTAATTTCCAGCTTGAATTTAATTCTTCAACAGATGAAGGAGCTGTGCTGGCCTGTCAATGGTACCTGAACGGGGTGCTGGTGACCGGGCAAAGGCAAACGTCTTTTACCGACATAGTGAATTGCGGAGCTTATACCATCGGAGTCCGTATCCTGACTGCTTCCGGGTGGTCCGGAATCAAAACACTTCGGTTCCAGACCTGCAAAGTTCCGCTGGATTATACCATCATAGGCCCCGCCTCACTCAGAGAAGGATCAACCGCCGAATATCGCGTATTGCTTAATTATTCAGACGGTTCTGTTGACGATGTTACAACCGGCTATACCTTTAACGCGAATTATGGAGTGTTTTCGGGTGATTTGTTTACCATACCGACGAATAATGTGACACTTGATACACGTGAAACCCTGGTCACAGCACTCAAAAATGGTGTCCCGGAACTGACGAAGACAGTCGAGATCATCGATACCACACCGCGGACCATCACTGCACTGCAAATTACCGGGCCGGATTCTGTTAAAGAAGGAGGAAGCGCTAACTATGCGGTGACTGCGACCTATGCTGACGGCACGATCAGTGATTACAGTAGTGATTATACCTTTTACTGTAAGGACGGCTCTTTCCTGGGTGGTAGCTTCATTGCATACAAAGATACTACCGAGAATAACAACCGGTCCTCTACTGTAGTAGCCTTTAAACATGGTATACCTCAACTTGCGAAAACCATACAGATCCTCGATGTTAAACCGGATCAGGGTGTCCTGGTGGTCGATATCCTGGGCACAGGAAATATTGACGTTATCGGTATGATCTCTAATACGGAAATTGGTGGAGGACAATTGTCGGCTTATACGGGAAAGAATGTGGTACTTTCCGGAGCTGAACCTTCAAACGCCTTTATGCTGGCATCCGATCTTATCAATCAGTCCGACAGTTCACTCAACTGGCGCTTTGAGTTCAATATTAAAAAATTGTTGTCTTCCTATCCCCAATTGACTGAATTTGTTTTCACGATCAAGGGGAGGGGATATACTTCCGGATTGGTCAGCGGTGTATATTCTTTAAGAAGTACTGATGCGCTGATGACCATGCAGGGACCGGGCGGAAATTTCATACCCGCGGTTAGCGGAGGAACTTCATCCGGAACCGCTCCGTTCAGTAGTGTACTCGCGGGTGGCGCGAACGGAAGCCATTTGAAAGAGGATCTGACCTCCATCGTTCAATTCACCTATCATGTAGCCACCAATACCGTTACTGTAGCTGTACCTGAAATACAATCGATCGGAATCAGCGGTCCGGCAGCGATAAATGAGGGGGCGAGTGCAACTTACAGTGTCATCGCAAATTACGACAACGGGCTTGTTTTAAATGAAACCAGCGCGTACAGTTTTAGTGCTTCGGAAGGTGCTTTCAGCGGTGCTACCTTAAGTATACCATCAAATGATAATCCGGGAGATTCGAGGCAGGTGCTTATCACCGCCTCCAAGGGCGATCCGGATGCCCTTACGAAATCCATTAACATTGTAGATAAATCCTCTTATGTTTCTATGGTGATTACAGGGCCAACGATTGTCAAGGAAGGCAGCAGTAACAACTATAAGGTGATTGGCAGCTATTCTAATGGCAAACAGGATGATCTTACCAATTACTATTCATTTTCAAGTACCGAAGGCACATTCGCCGGAGATATACTGAGTATTCCGTCGAACAATACGCAGGGAGATGACCGGACTGCTGTCATCACCGCATCAAGAGAAAGCGCTGATACCTTAACCATGCAGATCAATATAGTGGACAGCAGCACGATCGTTATCAATGAGTTTGATTATATGATGGTCAGGTATATCTGGGATGAGGGTTCCGGGCTTGACCTTGACGTTATGGTCGGTTTTGAAGGGAACGGAACGCCGATTGATGGCAAGTATGTTGGATTTGGTAACAATGATGTGCTCCCTGTAAATACTACGCCTGCTGCAAGCGCGAAATTATGGTGGGCTTTCGACAATCAGTCGACTATCGGTGTAGAAGGTGTTTTAATCGGAATAAAGAGTTTTATTGACACTTATCCTAACGCTCCCAACATTATCCAGGTAGGTTTGTATGCCGTCTGGTACCAGCCGGGAGTCCAAAGCGGTGATTTCAAGATCGAGTTGGCAACTTATAAAGGCGGAACGATGATACAGGATTCTAAGAATAAAAGTAACATCATTAATGTTGGTGGCAATCCGGTATTGTCAACGACACAAAGCCTGAATACCAAAGTACAAAATCAGACAGCAAAGGCAAGCAATGCCTACAAGGCGGGAGTTTTGAAATACAATAAAGTCCTTCAGGCGGCAACAATCCAATTTTTCAATGGCTGGGCATAATCAACCGTTCGCGGAGACTACTATTCTCAATCCATGTATAATTGAAAAGTACCGGTGAATGTCTTTAATAACCTTTAAATCTAACCCTATGAAAACAAACAACCTGGTAAACAGTATTGCGCGAGGAAGCTAGCTGTTCAAACTGCCCGGTCAAATCCATCAGCCGGGGATGTATCATGCCCCGGCGTATTATTCAGACTATCAATTATATAATCTTTTAATGACAGATCAGCATGGAACCCTATTGCCCCAATTTTTTGCCTCAATCTCATTGCTCCAGAGCTTCGGTATTAAGTCGTGGTCTGCAGTCATTGATTTGCAGTCGGCGGAACCATTCTTATTCAACCAAACATTTAATGACCAGCTAATATCATACCTATGTCCAATAATAATTATCCTATTTCCCAAAGATATTATCCGCGGCTTTCTGAAATTTTATCGGCCGAAGCTTTGCCGGAATTCTTGGCTTTCGCACAGAACGGAATTGACGATCTGCTGGATAATATCCATTACAAAAACCTCCAGTATTCCAAAAGCTATCATGGAGACGCGGCTTTCTACAGCCTGGAGATTGTTTCCAATAATATCGGGATCGACCTGCCTCTGGGGCTCCGCCTTGTTCTGAACCCTGATGAAAAAGGAGATACTTCCATATCAGCTTTTCCCGTTGAAGTGCAGTATAAATGGGGGATATTAGCCTTTTTGAAAAGCTTTAACCTTCAAAACTTTTCTTTCGATCCGAAAGGTTTTTATAGGTTGGGTACACAACTGTTCCGGATCGGTGACGAACAGGTACTGGCAAACGGACTGAATTATTTTGTGAATCCGGAGAATGTCGATATATCAGTATATCAGCAATTTATAAACGATGTTAATCGACTTTACCCCCGTGCGGAATTAAGCCTGCCTCAGGGACAAGTCCCATCCGTGGCCTCGGTAAGTGCTTTGATCAGCGGGAGTTCAGCAATCCCGCAGGATATTCCGGACCTGATTTTTGCCTTGTATATACTGGACGACGACCTTCAGGGAACCAAAGCTAATCTGCAACGATTTTATAATATTGTTGTTCCGGGAGGGATAGAAGCTTATATCAAAGAACTGATTACCCCTAAAGCCAAGGCTGCACTTACACTTTCAGCGGGTATTGAATTCCCAACTAACATGCTGCAACCTGTAAACCTCGATGGCAGTGTTATTCCCAATACCAAGACGATGTTCAGGTTTGGGGAAGCAACATTCTATGTTGATACAGAAGCAGGGATCGGAACCCAGTTCGAGTTTGATGGTTCACTGATTCCCAATTATTCGCGTATAGGAAACACTGGCTTCATCATCGAAATTAAGAAAGCCAGGCTCGACTTAAGTCAAACCACCAATATACCCGAGGCCGATGCTGCCGGATACCCGCCCGATTTTACGGGACTGTATGTGCAGGAAGCCATGATCAAATTTGATGGTTTCGGTGAGAAGGACAACTCCCGTGGACAAAGCGTATCATTGAAGGGCGAAAATATGCTGATCGGCTCCGGCGGCTTTTCCGGTAAGGTCACTTTAGCATCTGATGGTGTACTATACCGCAAATTTGAATCCTTCGCTGTTGAACTTGATGTTTTCTCGGTAACATTTCACCAGAATTCCATTATCGATTGTGCGATCAGCGGTAAGCTTACCATGGACCGCTTTACCCAAAACGGAAGCCCTGCCATCATCGAAATCCAGGTGCACATCGACGATAAGGGGGATTTCAGTATCACCGCGTTGCCAACACCGGACCTGATCACGTTAACCCTGCCCAATGTGTTTGATTTTCAGGTAAGGGCCATGGCTATCGGGAAAACACAGCGTGGTTATTATTTTGATATGACCGGCCAGCTGGATTTCATCGCGGATATTCCGGTGCTTGGCCAGGTATTGCCTAAAGGTATCGAGATCAAAAAGCTGCTGATCTGGAGTGACGGTGGCCTCGAATTCGAAGGCGGAGGTTTAGCGGTTCCTAAATCATTCCGCCTGAATATAGGACCGGTAAAACTGGAGGTCAGTCACCTATCCTTAGGTGCTTACAATCGTCAGCACAAGGGCATTGACCGTGACTATCTGTATTTTGGTTTCGATGGTATGGTGAACGCAGGTACCGCCGGTTTTAAAGCGGCTGGCAACGGTATTAAATATTATTTTACCGACGACGGCAAAGAATTTGATCATTTCCTGAGCATAGATGGGATCTCCATCGACCTAACGATTCCTGGAAGTGCCACTAAAGACACTGCCGCGTTCATCCTGCATGGTTTCCTTGGAATGCACAACCCCGATCCCGGAACCCCGGGTTCCAACGCCGGCGTAGAATATACCGGCTCGGTGAGTGTGACCATGCCGAAACTCAAACTCTCCGGCAGTGCCGGAATGCGGCTGCAGCCCAGTGTTCCGTCCTTCCTGGTGGATATGGGACTGGAACTTTCCATTCCGATCCCGCTGGCCTCAACAGGATTGGGTATTTATGGTTTCCGGGGGCTTTTCGGCAAACATTATCTGCCATCTAAAACAGCAGCCGGGCTTACCGAAGCCTCCAGCTGGTGGGACTATTATAAAGTTCCAAGTAAAGTGACAGGCCATGAAGGGATCGAAATCGACAAGTTTGCCTCCGAGGACGGCTATTCCATCGGTGCCGGTGTATCCATAGCGACAGCCTTTGATTCCGGTCTGATCTTCTCCAGTAAGCTTTTCCTCGTGCTTGGTTTATCAGATGTATTTTTGATACAGGGGCAAGCGGGTGTCCTGCGTTCCCGTATCGGGCTCAACGATCCGCATGATCCGCCATTCAGCGCGCTGATCGCCATCGACGGGCATTCTTTTGCCGCTAAGTTTGGTGTGGATTATCAAATTCCCGACGGCGGTAAGATCCTGGATATCCATGGTGACCTGGATATGGCCTTCTTCTTTAACAACGCCTCCGGATGGTATATCAATGCCGGCAAAGATCAACCGGAGAAAGACAGGATACAGGCAAAAATCCTTACCCTTTTTCAGGGTTACGCCTACCTGATGCTTTCTTCTCATGGGGTTAAAGCCGGGGCTGGCGCCAGGTTTGATTTCCAGCGCAAGTTCGGCCCTGCTAAAGTAGGTATCGGCGCTAATCTTGACCTGAGCGGCTTCCTGAGCTTTAAACCCATCCAGATCGGTGGCCGGATCGAGTTCGGAGGCTATGCCTATCTCAAAGTGTTCTGTGTTAAACTGGGTTTATCTGTGAGGGTCTACCTGGCCGTTGAAGCACCGCACCCGTTCAATATCAGCGGCGGCCTGGAAGTAAAAGTGCATGTTATCTTCAAAACGATCAAAGTGAAGGTCGATATCAGCTGGCACATCGATTCGGACAGTAACCTGCAGGACCCTGTTCCTGTATTGGAACTGCCGGATCCTTCCAAAGGGTACCTGCCTGCTGTTGCTACCAATATCTTGTCCAACGAGACATTCCAGCTTAACTACGTGACACAGGAAAACATAGATACTATACCGGCTCCGGGCAGTGGTTTATGGGCTTTTAATTTCAATGATCCGGCCCAGGCATCACAAGTAACCATTCCGCTGGACAGCTTCGTGGACATTAACTTGCTGAAGCCGGTTATACCACAGGATAATTTCATTGATCCGCTACAGACCAGGGCTCCGATATCGTCCTTCCTTGGCGGGGCATACAACCAGTTACCTGATGGTTATACCGAAATGCTGCCGCCGCAAAAAGGGGTAGGAGACCAGGCGAAACATCAATATGAGTTGAGTGGCCTGGAAATTAAGGCATGGTCCGGTACGGCCTGGGTGGACTATAACGTTTATGAAGCCGTAACTGCCATAGTGGATTCGAACACCGGTACCCATGCCGTTGATCTTAGTCAATTGAAACCGGGTTTCTGGCAATATTCGGAACCGAACAAGTATAATAAGATCAGGCTGCTTTCTCAAAATATGTTCAGCTTCCTGACTTCTACAGATACGACTACCTCAGATCTGGACGGGCGTTATTTCCCGAAAAGCGCGTTCTTCTGTTTTGATGATATCGAAAGCGATGTGGTGGTCAACTGGAAAAACGAAGCTGCCGGAACCGTATTTACGGCTGCTGAACCTTTCTACAACCAGGGTTTAAGCTTCAACCTGGCTGTGATCAACGGGAATGTGGCGACTGATAGTTATTACGGTGATAAAAGCTTACGCCTGAACGGACAATGGGGTATGCTGGAGATCCGTTTTCCGGAACCGGTAGCCTCGGTTGACCTGAAATTGGGAACCAATCAGAACAACCTGAGCGTCGACTTTACCCAGAGGGGTTTTACCCGCGGTATCTTTGGGATCGCCTTCCCGTCCAATGTATCTAAAAAGCAGGCTTGGATCAGCCGGAAAGACGAAAACCTGACTGTCAGCTATCACAATACCGACCAGCCTGTTGACAGGATCTTTATCCGTATGAACCTGGCCGGAAGGATGGATTATACAGGAGATCTGGTGGTCGGCGGACATTTCCGCTTGCCGGATGAATTCGACACACGCATTTCGGCGCCGGAACGTGAGGCCGAAGGTACGAAAGCATTGATGCTGGTCAGTTTATACAAACAGAGTTTTACTGCAGCCGAGGTCCTTAATGACGCAAACAGGAACTCAACGAATGTAGCCGGTCGCTGGGCCATGGATAGCTATATGAACAGCACCGGGCTTCCGGCCTGTATCATCAATGGCCAGTTGCGTATGGTGCCTGGATTTTATCAGGATAACAGCACCGGACAGGCTGTTTTACACCAGGTATATTCCTTCGATGAAAAATACGATGCTGCCATTATCCCTTACCAGGAGTCGCTGCTTGTAGAGAATGGAAGTTTTAGTATGGAGGCAACTGTCAGGTTTGACCCTTTTACAGCCGGCGTAAGTACACTTCTGTATAAAGTAAACCAGGACGAACAAACCGGCTTGAAGAAAGGCTTTGCATTACACCTGGTACAGCATATACCGGCTATACAGGGAACGACCTATAATAATGACGCTGATGTACCTGGTTACGCTCTCTGGCTGACTTGTTATAACGAATCAGAGACCTGGGGTATGGAAGTTACTGATCGGTATACGCTGGACTGCCCTGCTGCCACCGTAGATCCAATTCAATACCGTACCATCTTTATTACGGTCGACCGGATCGCAGGTAAACTCAATTTTTACATTGATAAAATGCTCAGCAAAACAGTGGATATTCCTGCAGAGCTGGCCGTATTCTCCGGTGCCGACACTTTCACTGACCTTAATGAAATTACTTACAAAACACATAGCCTGCAAAGGCGGTGGGAGGATAACCCGATAACTTCCGACCATGTGGTCAATGAAGTCAATGTTCTGAGTGATGGTCTGAACAGGACGATCCAGCCGGTATGGCGTCCGGATACGATGTTTGCAGTAAAAGTAAAAACACGTGACCGGATCAACGACCGCAAAGATGGGGTGCCTGAACAAACGCATGTCTTTGGGTTTAAAACAGCGGGGCCTGTAGGTCACTTCCATCAGCAAAATCCGCAGTACCAGGCACTGGCTGCCCAGGACAGGGCCGCAGAATTTAAGCTGGCCAACCTAAAGCAATACATTGACTATGAGCGCTCGTTCCCGGATGCGCAGGGGCGCTACAACCTCAGCAAACCGGTATTCTGCGAAGATCCACAGGTTAAACTGTTCTTTACTGCGCCTTATGTCAATGCCATGTACAGCAATTGGGCTGCATATAACAGGATGCCCGCCATCAGCAGCAGCCTTGATCTGTCGCTTATCGATCCCTCTGGTACCGAACTGACACCAACCTTACTTTGGGACCCGATCAAGCAGGTGATCATCAACGGAGATAACCTGGATGCGCTCCCTGAGGATCAGCGCTTGTTATACATGTATTACCTGGCCGCTGCACGCGATTCCTGTTATAAAGACGTATCGCCTGATAACCCGGCTTTCCAGCTGACAAAGGTCATCCAGCAAGGCCACTTTCAGTTTCCGGACCTCAAGCCACGTCAATTATACAACGCCGTGTTCAGGGCATCTTATCAACCAACAGGTTCAGAGAAGGCTAAAGTGGAGGTCCACAAGTTTCCTTTCATCACATCGCGATACAGGAACTTTCAAGAGCAGGCGTCCAGCTTTATACTGGATGCAACGGCTGATCCTATCGCTTATGCAGCTTATCCGAAAAGCGTGATCCTATCCGATGAGGTGATCAATAACCGCATCAAAACACTGATAGATACAACGGATAACAATGATCCGGACGATACACTACGATATGCGACCCAATTTGACCGCCTGATCTTTGGAGGGTTAGATGTTAAAGACTGGGAACCCATTGAGCATTCTGTGATCAATGTATTTGTCAATACCAACCCGTCTACAGGCGTGAAAAGCATACTGGGGATCCTGGTCAGAAACCCGGAGCCGTTCAATGATCCAAAACTTCCGGCCCAATTGCTGCAGGAAACCGTGATGCTCAGCCTCCAGGATACTACGGGACTGCCGGCTGATCAAAAAGCAATGGTCTATATCCATGCTGCTGATACATCGGCCGTCTTCATCACCAATAAAGCGCTTAAAATTCCGGCAACCGGCGTAAAGCTCAGATTTGTCCAAAAGATCTTTGACGGTAATAGTTATGACCAGCTATCCCAGACTTTCGAAAGCGAATGGATTGATCTTGCCCCGTTCCTGACCTAAAATACGAGTCCTTTTATTAACCTTTTACGTAACAGAAAAACTTGAAATATGTCTTCTGAAAACAATATCTATGCTTATTATGCCGATTACAGCGCCATGGCGGGCTGTCTGGCAGCGATCCGGCACCGGGAAGAAAGTGGTGTTTTTAACGGGGATGCAATATTGCTGCAAATGCTCCGCATGCTCCAAACGCAGGACATGCTCAGCTTATACACTCATTGCCGTCTGCTTATCGACCGTATTGACGGCAATCAGCCGGGATCAGGCGCTTACCTTAACGGTGATTTTGATGCGCTGGATTTCAGCAACCGCGACTTTTCGGTAGGCACTGCGCAGGGAAATAGTACAGATTACAGCGCGCTCTTTGCCCTGATCCTGCAAATGTTCGCTTACTTCAGCAGTCACCCCGATCTCCTCAGCGAGGGGGATAAACAAGGAATAGACAGCGCGCTGATCCCTGTGCTGGATGCTTTCGACGAACTGCAGGCTTATCTGGAGAGCAAGGGGCTTAATCCATGCGATTCGCCGGACACTGCCTACAACAATAATTCACCAGGCTTGTACCTGCAAACTACAGGTTCGGACGGGTCAGGCGGGATAGCGGCAGGGATACACCTGCGCTGGAGCCTGGCAGGGGAGTTGGGTGAGCATCATTTTCCGCGTGGTAACTACAGTAACGGGCATAGTAACCCTACCGGTTATAACCGGGCCGATGATTATGTGTACATAGACCGTACACCATACACTACTCCCGCCAGGGTAACGCTGGATTTTGAAACGGCAAAACCAGTGATCAATCATTTCCTGAGACAATGGACTTATGTACTTAACCATACCGTAAATGGCAATCTGGTCAGCGACCGGGTGCGGCTGACCTTTACCGACACCGCCCAGTATAACAGGATTGCAGCCGGCAATATACCGCTAACCAGCACCTATAACTTTTTAAACCAGTATAATGGTCTGTTACGGATTGAAGTCGTACATAAAAAAGCATTTGCTATCGGCTTCGGTTTCTATAAGAAAGACTCCTCGCAACCGGCTCACCTTAAACTGAAAGCTTTATGCGTGACGGATATGGTGAATACAGAAAGTACCCAGATCAATATCAGGAAAACCTTCGTACTGGATAACGAGTCCAGCACAAATGAACTTGTCTACGGGGAGAATATTTACGAGGTTGACCTGAAAAAGGACGGGAATGGCCTGCTTCAAAGTTTTTCCTATGAGTCCTATGACGATTTCCTGAATTCGAAAGGCATCGCTGACTGGACAAGCGTAGGAACAGGGTTCAGCCTGTCGCTGGATGATCAAACCGCACTGGACAGGCTGGAGACTACAGCTTATCCGATTGATAACCTCTGGCCGCAATATACCGGGGGATCAAAAGTGAGGATCGCCAATTATCATGACAAATGGATCAATAGCCGTGCTGGAGAACCCTCTGTGAAAGAAGCTGTAGCCCGCTACCTCGCGCTGAGCGAAAATGATCCCCAGGCGATGGACAGCATACCGTCAGACGATGGCGACGAGCGCATCCCGGATCTGCAACTAAGTTACCTGGATATCCTGCACATCCTGTCGCTTGATTACCACATCGCCCGTATGCTGGGCCTTGGCTTTATTGACACCGTCGGCCTGAGCGATACTGTTCAGTATATTTACCGCGTCAGGTACACCTCCCGTAAAGGGCTGGATGCAGCGGCTAC
>Ga0157371_10003182_pt1 | contig 15073 bp, 16 predicted proteins | sample C45metaG_FD_113462 | JGI IMG/M metagenome (GOLD analysis project Ga0157371, IMG submission 113462) | Corn rhizosphere microbial communities from Kellogg Biological Station, Michigan, USA - C4-5 metaG | ecosystem: Host-associated > Plants > Roots > Rhizosphere > Soil | place: USA: Michigan...
CGGCCTGCGTCGCCCTTTCAAGCTCTAGCTGAGCGGCCTGAAATGCCTGCTCGGCCGCCTTGCGAGCGTCGATATCGCTCCACGAGCCGACCACCTCGACAGGGTGGCCATGCTTGTCGCGGATGAGATGCTGCTCGTCGCTCACCCAACAATAAGAGCCGTTCTTCTTGCGGAAGCGATATTCGGTGTGGTGGGCGCCCTTTCGGAACAGCTCGGCCTGCTTCGCCTCGACTTCGGGCAGGTCGTCCGGATGCACATGTGAGCGCCAGAAGTCCGCGTCCTTGAGATATTGGTCGGGGCTGTAGCCCAGCATGTGCGCGATATTGGCGCTGACGAAGGTCGGCGCGAAATCGCCGCTGGCGGCGAAGCTGTAGATGACCGAAGGCGCCGCGCCGAGAAGCAGCGTAAGTCGCGATCGGGCAGTTTCTCGCGCTTCTTCGGCCTCCTTGCGGGGTGTGATGTCAGTCCAGGAGCCAACGATTTCAATCGGTTCCCCCTTGGCATCGCGCAGCAAATGTTGCCGATCATGCACCCAGCAATACGTGCCGTCTTTGCGACGATAGCGGTACTCTATCTCGTGCTGCTCGCGCTCGAACAATTGATCGATCCAGGCTTCGATGCGAGGAATATCCTCGGGGTGCACGCGCTCGCGCCAGAGATCGGGATTCTCGAAATATTCTTTGGGAGTAACGTTGAATAGCTCGGTTATGCCCTCGCTTACGAAGGTCGGCCGGAAATTGTTGGCCACAGTGCGGCAGTAGATCACCGCAGGTGAGGCATTGAGCAAACGGACGACATGCGCGTGGGCCGAAGCTTGGACGTCCGCAATGGCCTGCAGACCCTTTTTCTCATGCTCGGCAATCTGGCGTTGATGGGCGACTTCAAGTTCGCCGAGCATCTCGTTGAAGGCAACGGCGAGGCGCCCGATTTCGTCGTCGCTTTTGTAGTCGATGCGATTGCGGTAATCCTTGGTCTCGCGAACCTTCCTCGCCACTCCTTCGACCCGCGCCAGGGGCTGCACGATGTGGCGATAGGTGACAAAGGCAAGGAAGAGGCTCAACGCGGCGAGTGCGCCCGTCAGCCAAAGGCTGCGATAGAGCCGCGCGAGGAAATTGTCGATGCGCGCGTTGATGAGACGCTTCAACTCGGATTGGCTTACCGTCCACGCCGCGATCGCCTTATTGACCGTCGCATCGTAAAGGCGATCGCGAGACTGGCTTGCAGCCGGATCGGCTACGCTCTGATTCACGGCATTGAGGTATGAGGAGATGGTGGCCAGCATCTCGCTGACGTCGCTTTCGATGGTTTGCCGCAGTTGCCCATCGGGATTTCCGCGATAGGCTGAGGTCAGATTTCGCTCGATCTCATCGGTGGTCGACCGGGTTATCGCACCAAGCGCAAGCACGCGCGCTTTCTCGTCATTCGGATTAGCGGCCGGCGCCTCCAGCGACGTCTCGATCTCGCCGATCTGGCCCAACAGGCGCGGCATTTGCCTGACGACGGTATCCTGGAGGTAATAGCTATCGAGATCGGGATCGAGCGCGAGATTCGAGTCATCGCCGATGCGGGTGGCGAGATCGCGCGCCTTGGCTAGCGCCTCGACGATGAGCGCGCTGCGATCGCCCTCCGCCCCTTTGGACCACAGCTTGCGAAGCGTGGTCTCCAAGGACTGGTCGAGCGCTGCGGTTTGCAGAGTGCCGGCAGCGTCTTGCTCGGCTGCATCGAGGGACTTCAGCGTTTCCTCAGGCGAGGCCGTCTGACCGTTGGCATTGGTCCGCGTGGGCTCGGCGAGGATGGCGGCATAAACGCCGCGAAGACTTTCGAGATAACGGACGCCGACCAGCTCTTTGCGCGCGAATTGGATGGCAATTTCTTTCTCGGCGACGAGGCTGTAGATCGCGACGACAATCGCCACGATGAACATGCTGCACAAAATGAAGAGCTTGGTGCTGGTACTCAGATTTCTAAACATGAGGAACGGACACTTTCGGCCTAGTTGCGCTGGCTGCCAGCTCGGCCGGCACAAGTGATCGGCGGTGCGTCTTCATTCTCGGACTTGTGCATCAGGCACCCTCAACCCGTCCGATCCGCGCTCCCTGAGAGGGAATACTAGCCGCATGTTCTTGGCTGGCATAGGTCAAGTCTCGGATTTTGGTCTCACGGCGATCGCCGAGGCCCGATTCGCTTAGGGGCGCGCGAGCGGTGCCTTGCGTCGACCAAAGATCGACGCGGCCAGCCCGTCCGCCGATATCGGAGGCATAAAAGCCCTGCGGCGGAACGCCTCAGGGTAGTCTTTACGGGCTTGGGCAGCCTGTCAGCGCATTCTTCGCAAGCTGCCTAAAGGCCAACCATGTTCCAATTTTGCCGTCAAACTGAGCAAATCGCCGAGCAGATGACGGCGCGTCCGCCAAAACTCTGGGGAGTGTTGCCGCGCTGCTCTAGCGAGCAGAGATCGGCGGGACTACTCTAAGTGCGACTTGCGAATCGGTATTTTGCGGTGCAACATTGCAGTTGCGAAATGGCTGTTCTCCTGTCGGTAGAGTCGCCAGCCTCGTCAATTGCGATTGGAACGGAAAAATGAGCCTAACCCCATAAGCTTAGCGGCCCCTTTCGCGCCAAGACCTAAGTCTCGTCGAGGGGGTGTTGGAGCGATTGGAATTAGGCGTCATATTTCGCGTTGCAACATGGAGGATGCGTCAAGGGCAAATTTCCGGACCGGAGTAAGGACTCCGCCTGGGACCAAGTGGTGTTGATTAGAAACTCCATTAGGAGGCCCTTAACGATGCTAACCGCGCTAACGCTGGCCCTTACAGCGAGCCTGCTCCTCTCCGCTCAAGCTACCGCCCAAGAGAAGAAGCAGCCTCCTACGGCCCCACCCCACAAACTCAAAGCCATCGCGAGTTGGGTTGCACCCTGCAGGGGTGTCACGCTCGAGGGGAGGGCCTAAGCCATGGGCGTGCAAATTCCTCCGGTCCTCGTTCTCATCGTCTGCAGGACCATCAGCGCAGGCGCACCAGATCAGAACTCGGCCTTCACCCACTGGGAAAACCTCAAATGGGACACGCCAAATTCCATGATGGTCTGCCGGCGCAATGAGGTTCAGCTTTATGACCCGGCTGAGGGGGTGAAGATCAATCCCACCGACGATCCGACCCCGCCACTCAATCCCAATTTCACCGTCGCCGAGCAATGCGCGCGGGCGGGGGTCACGCTTTCAACCGAGTGGGATCAGGCCCACAGGAATACGCCCTGGAGGGTGTGGCGTGTCGGTTGCCCGGCTCCCATCGTCGATCTCAGGACTGGAGCCCTCATCGGCTACAAGCTCCCTGAATGCGGGCACCAGGATACCGTGGTCTGCGAGACGGATTCCGTTATTTAGATCGCCGGGGCGGGTCTATACTAAGAGTCGACAGCGGAGGACCTGACCGTGTCACCTCGGTCACGACTTGCAGTCGGGCTTGCGCTTGCCCTAGCGCTCCTGGGCTTTGCGGCATTCAAAGCCTATTCGGAGCGGCTCGGACCGCTCGTGCAAGCCTATGGCACGACCTACTACAACGACGATTGGTCTCCTTCGCCCCCGGTTGCCTGCAAGCCCGAAAGCGAGATCACCGCGGCGATCAAGCAGGTGCACGCCAAATACGACTACCTCGCGGGCGAGGATCTCGAAGCGTTCGAACAGCGTGCCGCTCTTCTCAAGGGCCTGCCGCCACTCAACATCGAGAAGCTCTATGTCATCACCGCGGATGACCAGCTCCGCAACGGAGAGATGGTCCTGTTCATCGGGCTCAGGACCAACTGCGTGACCACGGTGTTCGGCCTGCCCTCGAGTCTCTATCGCGAGCTGTCCGGCAAGTCCGAGAACAGCTGAGCCTCGCTCGAAGGCGAGAATTTCATTTCAATCCATACGATATCTTCCAGCAATTCTGTCTGGATATTCCGGCGCCGAATTGCGTTCGATTGCATTAGATTGCGTCGCCATGTCACTGACGTCCTTGTCGCGCGAGAACTATCCGTCTCTCCCTGAAGGCCAGCTTCTCTATGCCGTGGGAGATATCCACGGCAGGGCCGATCTGCTCGACGACATGTTGCGCCGGATCGGCGACGATGCGCAGGCGAGCGGCCCTGCCGACGAGGCGACGCTCGTTTTTCTCGGCGACTATGTGGATCGCGGGCCTGACAGCCGCGCCGTCGTTGAACGGTTACTCGACGGATTGCCAGTAGGATTTGAGATCCACTTTCTCAAAGGCAATCACGAAGCGATGCTGCTCGATTTTCTGGAAGAACCCTGGCGGCTCGAGCATTGGCTTATGAATGGCGGAGAGGCGACCATGCGCTCCTATGGCGTCGACACCGAGCGCTTGATGCGACTTCGTGCCTACCCGGAGGCATGGCGCCTGGCATTCGCCGAAGCGCTTCCTGAGGCGCATCTCGAATTCTTCAAGAGTCTGAAGCTCAGTGTCTCGTTTGGCGATTATCTCTTCGTCCATGCCGGCGTGAAACCCGGCGTGCCGCTCGCCGCGCAACAAGAAAAAGATCTCATCTGGATCAGGGAGCCGTTCCTCGATTGCACCGAGCCGTTCGGCAAGATCGTGGTGCATGGACATACGCCGGGAAAGGCGCCGGTGACGCGCTCCAACCGCATCGGCATCGATACCGGAGCGTGCTTCACCAATCGCCTGACGGCGCTCAAGCTAAAAAATCATTCGCGGGAATTTTTGCAGACCTGACGTCAGCCGCTCAGGATTGATCGGCAACGACAAGGCCCTTCAGCCTGTCGCTGAGGCTTGCGCTCTTCGTTCCGCTCTTGCGCCCGCGCCGTCTTTCTCTACGAGCGGCAAAGCGCTTTGCAAGCGGCCCCTTCGGCTCAGCGGCTTCCTCTTCGCTCGCCTGCTCGGGAGAGGAGGACTCCTCCACGGCACTGGCTGCGGCGGCCGGCATTCCCGCGGCCAGGCTGTCGACGTCATGGCCGGGCTCGGTCATTTCCGGCTCGCGTACGATCCCGTTTCCGGCATGTGCGGCATGCGCTTCGTGCCGAACAGGCTCGGGCTCTTGCGGCTCCTCGACGGCGGCGAGCTCGGTATAGACTTGGGTCATCGCCATGCGCTGCTGTGGCGCCGGAACGGGACCTTGCGCGCGAGCCACGGTGAGGATTTGCGAGGCGAGCCTCGTAAGCTCGCGGCGGAGCAGAGAGTTCTCCTGTGCGCCTGTCCTCGCGCGCTGGAGCTCCTCCTGGATCTTTGACATCTCAGCGGCCAAGCGCTGGCTCTCGGCGACCGCACGGGCGGCGTCGGCCTTACCAAGCCCTCGCACCGCCACGCCGCTTCCGCTCTCCAAAGCGACGCGCAAGCGCTCGATATCCGCGCGCTGATTGTGCAAAGTCGTGCGCGCCGTCTTGAGCGCATCGGACTGCGAGGCGACGGTGGTGCGCAGCTCGGCGTTTACCGCTTCGAGCTCGGCGAGCGCTTTCTTCGCTGACTTCAATCGGCTGTCGAGATCGGGAAGGCGCCGCTTGATGGTCTGCTGCAGCACGCGGTTCGCATTCTCGTTCTCCTGGAGTTTCGACTTCGCCCCGGCGAGATCATTATTGAGCACGGCGATCTCGACGCGGCGTTTGTTTGCCTCGATCAGCTCGCGAATTGCTTTCTCTTTGGCCTTATCGAGCGCAACCTCGACCTTGCGAAGCTCTATGGCGAACTCGGCGCGGAGCTGGTCCTTGTCGGCCTGGATATCGTTGAGCGACATCGGCATGGTGGCTTCCAGCCGGCGCGTGGTGAGCTTGACGGCGCGGTTCCAGAAGGGCGGCGCGAGTATGAGGGCCAGCAGGCATCCCAAGAAGAAGCCCAGCGCCCCGAACATAAACCATTCGATCATCGAAACCAGCGCTCCCGGGCGCCGTCAACCGTTGCCCTTCAGGCAAGACTCAAGCGGAAAGGTGGCGCCAATTCGGCACTTTCCACGTAAAAAGGGTCTCAGCTAGGCTTCCTTAGCGCCAAACTAGAACGGATTCCAGGTGGGCTGCTGAGTATATTTCAGATAGCCCAGATTGGCCCCCAGCCTCAATCCAATGCCCGAGCTGATCGGAGCGAGGGTCACATGGTCACGGCTAAGGAAGGTGATGCCCACTCCGCCGATGAAATAGGCAGAGCCATCTATGCCCCCGAAAGTGTTGAAGATTTCGCCGGGGCTTTGCAGGTCGTAGATGAGGACCATGGTCTTGGAACCGTCCGCTCCGAAGTCGTAGCCGACTGATGGACCTTGCCAGTAGACCTTATGCACGCCGGCGTCCTTGGTATAGAGCGTGCCTTCGCCATAGCGCAGGCCGGCAATGAAGGCGCCGCCGGCTTCCTCGCCGAGGATATAGCCATTGGGCCTGCCGGCGCGCTGGAACGCGTATTCGATCACTTTGGCGAGGTCGTACGAGACGCGACCGAAGAAGTGGTGCCCCGCGTCCTTGATCTCATCCACTGAGAAGCTGCTGTCCTGAGTCGGCGGTGCCGTCACATAAGAACTGCCGCCCGCAGCGGGCGCAGGCTCGTAAGGCCTACCGGGACCGCCCGAATCAGGCGACATCGAGCCCGCTTGTCCCGAAGGAGGTGGCGAAGGGGGGTTGATCGCTTGGGGCCGGTTAGGACCGGGCTGCGGCGTGATCACCATCGGTCCGTCGGCCTGGGCGAGCCGGATCTGAGCGGCAGATATGCCCGTGTCGTCTGCCGACGCCGTGCCGCTAGCGACGGCGAGCAGTCCCGCCGCGAGGAAGACGCCGCAAGAAGGTCTGAGAGACATGGCTTGGCCTTTGGTGCCGAGCCGGGTGGCCACCGGCTCGCGTGAGGCTGCGACCTCGATAATTCGCCTAAACCCTTACCAAACCGTGGCTGGGTTACGGGGCGGTTAACCGGGTGAGCGCAGAACGCCGCTCATCACTCCCGGTGGCCCCAGGCGATGAAGCTTGGATTACGCAATCGAGCTCCAACCTTGCCATAGCGGAGGGGTGCGCCCTCGGCATCGACTACGATACCGCCCGCTGCTTCGAGCACGGCCTGGCCGGCGGCGATGTCCCACTCCATGGTGGGACCGAAGCGCGGATAAACGTCAGCCTCGCCTCTCGCGATCAGCAGAAACTTCAGCGAGGAGCCCGCGCTCGACCGCTTGGCGATCTTGAGCTTGGCCAAAAAAGACTCCGTGTCCGCATCGAGATGCGAATGACTGACAACCGCGACGAAGCCTTCGGGAGCGGGGACGCGGACACGCAAAGGACGACAGGCGAGACTGTCAAAACGGGCTCCCGACTGATGCGGCGCAAGCTCCGTCTCCACCGCCTTTTCCTCAGCCACCGTGACCGCGAGCAGTGATCGCGCCGGTGCGTACACGAGGCCGAATCGAGGGCGGCCATGGACAATCAGAGCGATATTCACGGTGAAGTCGCTGCGCTTCTGGATGAACTCCTTGGTGCCGTCCAACGGGTCGACGAGAAAGAAGCGGGCAGCAAGCTGAGGCTCTTTTCCGCCACTCGCCTCCTCCGACAAGACGGGAATATCAGGCGCGAGCTGCCTGAGCGCTTCGAGCAGGATGGCCTCGGCGTCGTGGTCGGCGCGTGTCACCGGGCTCAGGTCGTCCTTAAGCTTGACTTCCGGTCCCTCATGGTAATGCGCCATGATGGCGGCGCCGGCGCGAGCAGCAGCGTCGGTGAGAACCGCCGCAGCGCAGCCAAAGTCGAATTGTGTCTCTGCCGTAGTCGGCGCTGTTGTCTGTCTTGGGGCTGACAAGGCAAAATGCTCATCTGTGACGTTGATTCGTTCGCGCCCGTCGATGCGGCACATCGGGGCTGGCGCGATCCCCATGTAACAGAAATTCCAGCGTGGGCCACGTCATCTCCGCTTAGGGGCGGAAGCGAAGGAGGAGGAGGCCATGACCGAGCCGACGGCACTCGGTGATCTTGAGCTTGCGGCGCTTGTCTCAAGCCGCATTTGCCACGACGTGATCAATCCGGTTGCGGCCATTTCTAACGGGCTCGAGATGCTCGGTGAGGAGCCCGACCAGGCGATGCGCGACGCCGCCATGGACTTGATCCGCAAAAGTGCGGCGCAAGCCTCGGCGAAGCTGCAATTTGCCCGGCTCGCCTTCGGCGCCGCAGGATCATCTGGCATCGATCTTCGCGACGCGGAGAGGGTCGCGCGAGATCTCGTGGCGGGAAGCGGCAAGCATCAGCTGGCCTGGCAGGGGCCGGCGGTGACACTGCCGAAGAACAAGGTGAAGCTCCTGCTCAATCTCGTGGCGCTCGGCGTGGTCGCGCTTCCGCGCGGCGGTACCCTGCACGTCACGATTGCCGGCACTCCGCCCAGCGTAAGTTTCACGGTCAGCGCCAAAGGCGATGCGGCAAAGCTATCAGATGAGGTGAAGAGCCTGCTTGCAGGCACGAACGGTGTTGCGATCGATGCCCACTCCGTTCAGCCCTATTATGCACGGCGGGTCGCGGCGGCTGCAGGAATGGTCTTGAAGATCGACGCCCGCCACGGCGAGGTCGAGCTCACGGCCGCCTAGCCAGCGTCAGCTCTCATCTCGTTGCGCAGCTTCTCATTGCCCGGCATCGCGGGCCCGAGTTGATCGGAAGTGATGGGGGAAACTTAAGCTGCGGCTTCGGACTCGTCTTCCGGGTTGCGCAGCACGTAGCCGCGTCCCCACACCGTCTCGATATAGTGCTTGCCGCCGGTCGCCGCTGCGAGCTTCTTGCGCAGCTTGCAGATAAACACGTCGATGATCTTGAGCTCAGGCTCGTCCATTCCCCCATAGAGATGGTTCAGGAACATCTCCTTGGTCAGCGTCGTGCCTTTGCGAAGCGAGAGCAGCTCGAGCATCTGGTATTCCTTCCCGGTCAGATGCACGCGCTGGCCATTAACGTCCACGGTCTTGGTGTCGAGGTTGACCTTAAGCCCGCCGGTCTGGATCACCGACTGGGCGTGACCCTTGGAGCGGCGCACGATGGCGTGGATGCGGGCGACGAGCTCGTCCTTGTGGAACGGCTTGGTCATATAGTCGTCGGCGCCGAAGCCGAGGCCCCGGACCTTGTCTTCGATGCCGGCCATACCAGAAAGGATGAAGATGGGGGTCTGCACCTTGCTCACCCTGAGCGTCTTGAGCACCTCATAGCCGCTCATGTCGGGGAGGTTCAGGTCGAGCAATATAATGTCGTAGTCGTAGATCTTGCCGAGGTCGACGCCCTCCTCGCCGAGGTCCGTCTTGTAGACGTTGAAGCCTTCCGACTGCAGCATCAATTCGATGCTTTGCGCGGTCGCGCTATCGTCCTCGATCAGAAGAACCCTCATTTGAAATCCCCCGTCCTAAAGTCTGGTTATCCCCTGACCCATAACGCCACGCAGATTGGTTAATTCGAATCAACAAATTAACGTCCAATAGTTAACAAAAGCTTGGCCCAAGGCGAGCGCTAACCATCCATTCACGAACACATACGCTTCAAATGCCGGTCCTATGGTTTACCGGCCCTTAAGTCATGTTGGGGATGATCGGAGGCGAGGGCAGGGGGCTCCGGTCGCGATCTGGCGGGATCGTCGAGGCGGATTGCCGAGTCCGATCATGGACTTCGGCAGCACAGTCTCGCCGGGTTCTTTCTGCCTGAAGCCGCCGTCGTGTCGTCCGAGCCGATTGCTGGAACCCTGGTTGTTCGGCTTGTGCTTTGGCGTCGCCGGCATGAATATCTGTGTGGCCCAGCAGAGTTGGGGGTAGTGAGTAATGAAGTCACGCGACGCAGTGATCCGCTTGAAGCGCTTTGAGGTCGAGGAGAAGCGCCGGAAGGTTGCCGAGATCGAGGCCATGATCGGCGACTTCAACCATATGGCTTGCGACCTCGACCGCCAGATCGCGATTGAGCAGGAGCGGGCCGGCATAACCGACGTCAACCACTACGCCTATCCGACCTTCGCCAAGGCGGCGATCCAGAGGCGCAACAATCTGACCGCATCGGCCGCAGACCTCCAGGCGAGGCTCGAGGCGGCGCGCGGGGAGCTCGATGAAGCTTACGCCGACCTCAGGAAGATGGAGCTCCTCGAGGAACGCGACTTGCGTTTGGATCCGGCCCGTGCTCCTACCCAGCCGGAGCTCGAGCCCCCGGGCATCCAGCGCGCCGCGGGCTAGGAGCCTTGCTTCGCCGTGGCGCGCGCGCCAGCGGGAAGTGCAGGTAACGGGTCCCAGGGCCGTCTTCGGTGCTATCATCGGCTTGACAGCAAAAAGGCAAGGCGGAGGCCTCAATGCCGTCATTCGACATCGTCTCGAAGGTCGATCTCGCCGAGGTCGACAATGCGCTCGCCAACATGACGCGCGAGATGAGCCAGCGTTATGACTTCAAGAACTCGCAGTCGCGGATCGAGCGTAATGGCTCCGAGATCACGCTCAATGCCGACGACGAGCTCAAGCTCAAGCAGATGCATGAGTTGTTGCAGGGCCATCTTGCCCGCCGCAAAGTTGACGCAGGCGTCATCGACTACAAGCCTCTGGAGAAGGCTGCCGGACAGGCGGTGCGGCAGAATGCGCTGATCAGGCAGGGCATCGACCGCGAGCTTGCCAAGCGTCTGGTCAAGGAAGTGAAGGACAAGAAGTTCAGGGTGCAGGTCACGGTGCAGGGCGACGAGCTCAGAGTTTCGGGCAAGAAGCGCGACGATCTGCAGGCGGTGATCCAGCACGTGAAGGGACTCTCGGTCGAGCAGCCGCTGCAATATGTGAATTTCCGCGACTAAGGCGGTCGCACACTCGCGGGGTAGTGCCGTGTCACGAGTTGTGTTCTCAGTTCTGATTTCGGTTTTGGCGGCGGCATTGATTGCCGGCTGCGCCTGGAAGCCGAGCGGCCTTTCACTTGGTGGCGGGCTGCTCGGCCGCGGCGATGCGACCGCGGATGCCTCTCCCGAAGCGTCCAGTGAAAGCACCAGCGTTGCCAGCTTCCGCTGCGACCAGGATCAGATCGCAGCAGCGAAGCCGGTCGATGCCTATGTGATGCTCGGCGGGCGTATCAAGACCTGCTGGTTCAATGCCGATGCGCCACTCCTGCCGGAGCACGTCTACCGCGCCGATGTGAGCCCGGACGGCAGCAAGGTGCAGATTACCATCCACAAGAAGATCGCGCTCGGCCGCGCCGGTGCGCCCACCTACGCCATCGATTTCAATCAGCAGGGCGGCTACGCCATCGTTACCACGCAAAATCGCGGTATGACGCCCAAGCTCGCCGCCAAGATGCAGTTCGACATCGACCGCTGGAAGCGCGGCGAAACGAATTGCAGCAAGCAGATCCCGAAGGCCGTCACGGCCTCGGCGCCGGCTCCTCGCTAAATCAAGTCTCCAGCTACATCCGCGAAGAGATGCCGGATGGGCTGATCGCCTTCCTTAGCCATGCGCTCGGCTACGATCAGGCGATGGCATTGCTGTGGATCGCGCTCGAGACAAAGCAGGCAGACAGGCTTAGCCGCAGCTAGGCCTAGAGCTTCGCCCAAGTCAAGCAACGCTTCTGGCTCTTCGAGGTGGTGACGGAAAATGCGCTCGAAGCTCTGGTGATCGCCCGAGCGCGCAGCCTCGCGTCCCTGCTTTGGCGTGCCGAGTCCGCGGAGATGCCGATAACCGGTTCCCGCCTCAGAGAGATGCTGGGCGAGGGGGTTCTTGGAGAAGCCCTTCTTGCGCGAGACTGGCGCTGCGCGGATGTCGAGCACTAGGGCAACGCCGGCCTTGCGTAGCGCGCCGATGAAGCCATCGACGGTCGCGCCCTCATATCCGATGGTGAAGATGGGATGCTGCGCCCTAGCCATCTCTCGCCAACGCGTCATGCCCGGCCTTGTGCCGGGCATCCACGACTTAGCATGTTCGAGGGCGAAAACGTGGATGGCCGGGACAAGTCCGGCCATGACGAAGAGTGTAACGAACGCAGCCTAGAGCTTAGCTGCCGCGATAGTCCTGGATGCGGGTGGCGCGCAAGCCCGGAAGGCCGTGCTTGTCGATCGATCTCTGCCAGCTCAGGAACTCGTCCACCGTCAGAGTGTAGCGCTCGCAGGCCTCTTCAAGGCTGATCAGCCCGCCGCGCACGGCGGCAACCACCTCGGCCTTGCGGCGGATGACCCACCGCTTGGTGTCCTTGGGCGGGAGATCGGCGACGGTCAGCGGGCTGCCGTCGGGGCCGATCACATATCTGACGCGCGGCCTGTAATGCTCGGTCATCGTACTCACAACACCATCTCTCGATGAGCCAACGTGATCGTGAGACTAACCGCGCCCCTTTAAGATTTGCCTAAGCCGTCCGGTAAAGGAAGCAGCAAGGAAATAGCCAAAACTTGCTGAATTATCGGCCCAAATACGCGTTATCCAGCGCCGGCGGTCGGGCTGCGCCCTTGGCATCTTGCCTTGCCTAGCATGCCCCCGATGCCTATGTTCGGCGCTGGGAAGGGCGGGGCCAGATATCGGCGAAAAGCCTTGTTTGGACCATCAATACTGTCTTGCCGGCACGGCATTATTCGTAAATCCGAGTCTAAGATCAGTGGCTTCGTCACAGTCCACGGCATTTAACAGTCTTCACCCTTCCGGCCGCCCGGCTGACAACCGGGTGGTTGTGGCCATGTCTGGCGGAGTCGATTCCTCCGTCGTCGCGGCGCTGATGAAGGCCGAAGGTTACAATGTCGTGGGCATTACCCTCCAGCTCTACGACCATGGCGAGGCAGTCGGCCGCAAAGGCGCTTGCTGCGCTGGTCAGGACATTCAAGACGCCCGCCGCGTCGCCGATGCCTTGCAGATTCCCCACTACGTGCTCGACTACGAGGCGCGCTTCGCCAAGACAGTGATGGGCGAGTTCGCCGACAGCTATCTACATGGCGAGACGCCCGTTCCCTGCGTTGCCTGCAACCAGAAGATCAAGTTTCACGACCTGTTGCAGACGGCGGAGGGACTCGGAGCCGCGGCGCTCGCAACCGGACATTATGTCATGAGCAAGCCTGGTCCGAGCGGCTGGGAGCTCTATCGCGCCGCCGACAAGGAGCGCGACCAGAGCTATTTCCTGTTCGCTACCACGCCTGAGCAGCTCGCCTTCTTGCGCTTCCCCCTGGGCCATCGCCACAAGGACGAGACCCGCAAGCTCGCCCGCGATTTCGGGCTTGCCGTCGCCGAGAAGTCCGACAGTCAGGATATCTGCTTCGTGCCGACCGGGCGCTACACGCAAGTGATCGAGCGCCTGCGCCCGGGCGCCGCCGAGGCCGGCAATATCGTACATCTCGATGGGCGCGTGCTCGGCCGCCACGGCGGTATCATCAATTACACGATCGGCCAGCGCAAAGGGATCGGCGTCCCGGCTAAGGAGCCGCTCTACGTGCTGAGGCTCGATGCCTCGCGCCGCGAGGTGGTGGTCGGTCCGCGTGAGGCTCTGCGCACGCGGACGCTCAAGCTTCGCGACGTGAACTGGCTCGGTGATGAATCATTCGAAGACTTTGCACAGAGTGGTGAAGAGATTCTCGCAAGGATCAGGTCGAGCGGACCATTGCAGCCGGCGCATGTTAGCGTGGAGCGCGATGGCGTGACGGTCGACCTTGTCTACGGCGAGGACGGTGTGTCGCCCGGACAGGCTTGCGTGTTCTATGCCGCCAAAGGCGGCGGCGAGCGGCTTCTCGGCGGCGGATGGATCAAGTCCGCTGGTGGAAGCCACGAGTTGGCCAAAGATCGCTTTAAGGCCTCCGCGTCAGGCGGAACCGAGGAGGCGTTCGCGGCCGTGTCGCGATAAAGCCGCTTCAGAAGAGCGGCGCTTCGGCAGGAGAGGGAACGTTGGTTTCCAAGTCACCGGTAATGGACACGACGTCGGTCCGAGACGCTTATCGCCGCTGGGCCCCGATTTATGATTTGACCTTCGGCAAGATTGCCGAGGCCGGCCGCAAGAATGCCGTCCAGATCATCAACCGGCGGCGCGGCCGCGTGCTCGAGGTTGGCGTCGGGACCGGGCTTTCGCTCCCGTGCTATGGCAGCCATCTCACCATCACCGGCATCGATCTTTCGCCCGAGATGCTGGCTAAGGCTGAGGACAAGGTCGACCGGCATAATCTCGCCAACGTCGCCGGGCTGCACGAGATGGATGCGGGCGCTCTCGCCTTTCCCGACGAGAGCTTCGACACCGTCGTAGCCATGTACGTCATGACCGTGGTGCCAGTGCCCCAGCGGGTCATGCGCGAGCTCGAGCGGGTGTGCGCCGCCGGCGGCGAGGTCATCCTCGTCAATCATTTCAGCGAGGACGAGGGCGTGCGTGGCTTCCTCGAGCGGAAGCTTGCCCCCTTTGCCGATCTCATTGGCTGGCGTCCCGTGTTCGACATCGACCAGGTGCTCGTGTGCGAGGATTTGCGGCTTGCCGAGCGGCGGTCATTGAGGCCGTTCGGCCTCTTCACCATGCTCCGCTTCGTCAAGGAACCTGGCTTCGGGCATGTGCCGCAAAGGATGCTGGGCGCGAAGTCGGAAGTCCGCGTGCCGGCTCGCGTGCCGGCGAGGTCGCGTCTGCCTGAGCCGATCAGGTTGAGGATCAAGTGGCAGGTCGCGCGGGCTCTCGTGCATTGCCGGCGCTTGCTTGACACTCATTACTGGCGATCTCTATATCGCCGGTTAGCAAGCCAATTGGCGGAGTGATATCCGCTTTATTCCCAGGCCAAGTGGCGGAGTAGCTCAGCTGGTTAGAGCAGCGGAATCATAATCCGCGTGTCGGGGGTTCAAGTCCCTCCTCCGCTACCAATAAGATCAATTACTTAGGGCAATGATTGGCTTTTTTTTCGTGTCGCGCGAGATGCCCAAAAATGCAACATGATTTCAGCCATTCTCAACGCTTTCCATTTTCCACCCGCTGGTCCACGCAACATGAACGCAACATGGGAATCAGACCACACGTTCACGAAGCGGGCTTTAAGCTCTGTCGCGGACATTGATGGTTGCTCAGCGTATGCGCAAAAAAAATTTCTAAACAAAGGGCCTCTTCCCTTGGAAAAAAGTTTCTGGCCAACCTTGCAAAAAAGTCGAATCGGTTGGTAAGGAAGAAGAGTCACGGGGCGCCATGGTGGAGCCCATC
>Ga0157371_10003183_pt1 | contig 15071 bp, 15 predicted proteins | sample C45metaG_FD_113462 | JGI IMG/M metagenome (GOLD analysis project Ga0157371, IMG submission 113462) | Corn rhizosphere microbial communities from Kellogg Biological Station, Michigan, USA - C4-5 metaG | ecosystem: Host-associated > Plants > Roots > Rhizosphere > Soil | place: USA: Michigan...
AAAAAGAAGCACAGATTAAACTGCAACAAGCGCAGCTTCGCCAAAAATCTATCCTCAATTATATTCTTATCGGCAGTGCGCTTGCCATATTAATTATTTCACTGCTAGGTTATCGCAACTATATTCATCGCCAAAAACTACAGCAATTAAAAATTGATGAATTAGAAACCGAAAAACAACTTACCGCTACAGAAGCAGTACTAAAAGGTGAAGAACAGGAACGTACCCGACTAGCCAAAGACTTGCACGATGGGCTTGGCGGGATGTTAAGTGGAATAAAATTTTCATTAAATAATATGAAAGAGAATTTAATAATGACCCCGGACAATGCTCTTGCTTTTAATCGCAGCATCGACATGTTAGACAGCTCTATACAGGAAATGCGCCGCGTAGCACATAACATGATGCCCGAAATACTGGTAAAATATGGACTGGATGTTGCATTGAAAGAATTTTGCATGGAGATGGATCGTAGTGCTGTGTTACATGTAAACTACCAGTCGGTGGGGATGCAGCAAACAAGCATACCGCAAACTACATCAGTCGCCATTTATCGCATTATACAAGAGTTGCTGAACAATGCGATTAAACATGCCCATGCCAAAAATGTATTGGTGCAATTGCATCAAGCTGATCAGGAAAAACTATTAGCCATTACGGTAGAAGATGATGGAAATGGTTTTGATGTCAATCTTTTAACACAATCTGGTGGAATGGGCTGGCATAATATTAAAAACCGCGTTGAGTTTTTAAAAGGCAGGATAGATTTGCAATCCGGTCCTGGCAAAGGTACTTCAGTAATGATAGAGATTAACATTTAACTACAGGCAATGAAAATAAGCATTTTCGTAGTAGATGACCATTACATGGTGACAGAGGGTATTCGTTCTTTACTGCAAAACGAAAAAATACTTGATTGGATGGGCCATGCCACCAACGCAGCATCCTGCCTTAGTTTTCTTAAGCTACACGAACCTGATGTGATACTAATGGATGTAAACCTTCCTGATAAAAGCGGAATAGATTTATGTAAAGAAGTTAAGCAACTGTATCCCTCTTTAGCTATACTTGGGCTTAGTACATTTAACCAGCAAGCCATTATCAAAAACATGATGGATAATGGTGCTTTAGGTTATGTATTAAAAAATGCCACAAAGGAAGAACTGTTAGAAGCGATAAACACCGTGATTAAAGGCAAAGTATATTATAGTTTCGAGGTCTTAAGCGCAATGAGAAAACCAGAGCCCAATCAGCTTCTAATCACCAGAAGAGAAAAAGAGGTTTTATTGTTAATTGCAGAAGGACTAACCAATGCAGAAATATCAGAAAAACTTTTCATCAGTATTCCAACTGTAAACACACACCGCAAAAGCCTGTTAGAAAAATTTGAAGTAAAAAACACAGCCATGCTAATCGGTAAGGCCTCAAAATTGGGATTGATTTAATTGTCTTGCAATATTATTTCTAAATCATCTATTTGACATTAAGAAAGTTGGGTTAATAAACAAATAGTGTTACACCGCCAGGGCATGTATTTCGCAAATAGTAGACACTTTAGGCACAGCGTCGATGGATCAGTGAGTACTGGCTATATTGATTACGATATTTTTAATAGCGAGGAGAAGGCACTTTTATTATTTTTGTCGCAAAAAATAAAAAGTGCCTTTCCTGTTTTTAAATGACATTTACTAAAGTTAAGATAATCCCCGTGGCGGCTAGTTTTTCACTCTTTCCAATTCATTTCCGGCGCCACCGGTATTGCGCTTCTTCGCAGCAGAAGCTCCTTTGCTGAAACTATAGCTGAAAGAGACAAGGCCTATTCGGTTGTCAAAAATGTTGCGGTAAGTGGCCCGGGTCTGCGGAATGTTGAGTATTTCGCCCTGTGGCCTGAAGCGGTTCAGCACATCACGTAAAGTAAATTTCAGGGTACCTTTATCTCCGAGGATTTTCTTTGAGACGCCGGTGTTGATGTTGTAAAGCGCGCGCTTTTTAAACTGAGCGCTTTGGTTGGGCGTCACGTACATGGCGCTCAGTTCTGCGCTCCATCCTCTTCCGAAATTGAACTGGTTATTTGGATTGACATAAAAATAAAAGCTCTGTACGGTATTGCCATCATTGCCGGGCAAGCCACTGAAATCAATTTCGACTGCTTCACTGTACATATTCAATGTGTACCAGTTTCCCGCCTTCAGGTTCAGGTTAACAGAGCCCCCGTAAAAATGCATTTTCCCAATGTTTCCTGTCCTGCTGATAAAAATGCCTTTTTCCTGCTCAATGACTTCAGAAATCATTGATGAGGTAACGTTGTAAAAAAGGTCGATGCTGAGCTTATTGTTGTGGTTAAAATTGAGGTCGATCTTGTGAGCAAACTCCGGTCTGATATAAGGATTACCGGCAAAGTAAGTGAACTTATCCAATAGAAAAATAAAAGGATTCAGGTCCTGGTAGTATGGTCTTCTGATTCGTTTCCCGTAATATAGTGTGAGTTTATTTTTGGCGCTATCCAATTTGTAGGAAAGATAAACTGTTGGAAAGAGATTGGTATAGTGCTGCGAAATGGAGGAATCCGGGCGGAGCCCATTGCCTAGTTGGTGTCCTTTCATATTTGTCTGTTCCATGCGCAGTCCGGCCTGTATGCTCCATTTCTTCCATTCCTTGCTGAAATTCACGTAAGCTGCATTAATGTTCTCCTTGTACCGGAAGTGATTGGTCTTTTCATTGTCCACCAGCAACACATCTCCCCGACGTATAAAGTAATCTGCGGTATTATCGGTGTTCACAAAGCTGGTCTTTGCACCTGCAGAGAATTTTGCTTTATGGGCCAGGGGGTGCTCGTAATCGCCTTTTGCAGCATAGATGGCAATGTCTGAGGGAAGTTGAGCCACGAGGTTCTCTTCGTTGATACTATTATTGGTGGTATTAAAGATTCTATTGGCAAAAGACTGGTCCGTTCTGGCACTATAGCTGATGTGGTCGAGATCGAAGCTGAGTTCGCGGCCCAGACTGTCAAACTTATGACTGTAATTGAAATTGATCCCGTTGCTGTTCAGTTTCGACTGTTCAGAATTGAGTGCCGTAATCAGAGAGTCCGTCTGTCCTGCAGAACCCGTTGCGATAGCCCCCACTTCTTTTCGGTTACGGCCGCTGTTGTAAGATCCGGTAAACACAAAACCCAGCGTGGTCTTCTCGCTGACATAGAAATCCATGCCTGCTTTGATATTCGGGGTTTTGTTCCGGTTGCGGAACACAGTACTTTGCATAAAAGCAGAGGTCAACTGCTGGTCCTGGTCATAAAACCAGCGGTTGATGTCCAGATCCCTCCAGGTGTCGGTTTTATTGTAACCGAGAGTGGTAAAAAAGTTGAACTTATTTTTGCGGTAGTTCAGGTCGATGCTCTCATTGTGGCGCCAATTCGGTGAGTACCCTGCACCAGCATTTATAGATCCGTTCCAGCCACTGATCAGTGATTTTTTCGTGCGAATATTGATGATCCCGGCGCCTCCCGCCGCATCATAGCGGGCGGGGGGATTTGGAATAAGTTCAATCTGGCTGATGCTGCCCGAAGGAAGCGATTTCAAGTACGCGGTAAGGGCGGCTTCCGAAAGATAAGTAGGGCGGTTGTCAATGAATACGACCACACCCTGCTGACCTTTCAGGCTAATTTTCCCGTCCTGATCAACCATAACCCCAGGTGCTTTCTCCAAAACCTCCAGCGCATTGCTGCCGGCATTGGAGATCAGGGCGTCTACATTGATGACTGTACGGTCTATTTTGTGTTCTATAAAACTTTTTTTTCCACTGATCTTTACTTCTTTGAGGTCTACCGGCTTTTTTAAGGTATCAGTTTTATTCCCCGAAGTATCCTTTTTTTGGGCAGGCTTGGATTGCGCTGCGGCCAAAATTGGGGCAATAGCTATCCACAGGGTGAATGTCACCCTCAAAAATGAGTTCGTCATATCTCTTTTTAGTTATTTAAGATAGTAGCTGCTGGATGTGCTAACTCCTTTGCCATTCCTGTTGTAAGAAAAATCAATGGTATCTTCTGGAGACTTAAGGAAATTTTTTAATACAGCATCTTTTACTGCCTCAGCTTGTTTTTTGCCGTTTACAGTCAATTCTTTGTTGCTGATGTGGAAACGAAACTGATCACCTTTGGTATCGATACCAGCTTTTTCCAGGGCTTTGATCAAATTCTGGGTCAGATCAGAAGACTTAGCTTCGACTTTTGGAGATGGTGAAAGCTTTACCCTTGGATTAGGGCTGGCTATAGGGCTCAGTTTCACCTGGGGGTCCGCATTGAGGGTTGAGGAGTACTGCTGACTACTGTCCAATGCCATATTTAATGCACTTAGTACTGTTGTAGTTATGTTCGAAGCGAAATTCTCGACCAGCTTATGGTCTACGTTTAAAGTTACATGACCAGTGTTATTGGTGTTTGAATTGACGTTTACCGAAATCTCCGGTTCAACACTGTCTTCAGTATTGGCCGTTTCTTTAGTTACCGTTGCCGGGGAACTTGTTTTTGCTGCTGGAGGTCGTACTTTTGATTTTACAGTGGTTCGTTTCTGAGGTTTAGCAGCAGGGCTGGTCTGAGATTTTTCCTTTTTTGCAACGGGTTCCTGGAAAATGGACTTTGGAGCCGGATCAGTTGTGCGCAATAGTGTAAAGCTGCAGAGCAGTAGCACAGCGATCAGCATACATCCCTTTTCTATGGAATTTAACGCGGTGTTCTTTTGGTAGACCATTCGTTTTATCCTGCTGACCAGGTTGCTTTCTTTTGCAAATGCCATGGCATATGTGGGCACCTTTAGCTGGTATTCCTTAAAGGAAAGCAATGCCTGGATATAGTTGTGTTTTTCATCCGCATTTTGGAGTACCAGTTCATCGCAGCAATTTTCCCGTTCTTTTCTGATTAGCGCCGATAACCATAATACTGCAGGGTTAAAGAAGAAAAGCAGTTCCAGTACATGTTGTAAAATATTTACCAGGAAATCCATTCTCTTGATGTGAGCAAGTTCGTGGAGCAGCATCATTTCTATTTCCCGGGGTTTAATGGCGGTGATCATTCCCAGGGGGATTAAGATCACTGGCTTGAAATGACCGATGACCAGCGGTACCTGGGTGAGCCCTGACTGCATGATCCTGACCGCTTTAGACAGGCCCATTTGTCCAGACAGCCTTGCCAACTGGTCTTCCCAGTGTTTACCAGCCGGATACACCTGGCGGGTTTTCAGGTAATGAAGCTCAAACAGGTTGCTGGTCAGCTTAATGCTTTTTGCGAAGACAATAAATAACCAGATCAGGGTGATGGTTCTGGCATTATCGTTCATAAAATCCCTGCTTGAGGCGATCAGATCTGTTGTCTCCGTATTTATTGTGTTATTGATACCAGCTTTCCGGAAATCCGTTGTTACTTGCGGAGTTCTTATCAGGCGGTTGAATGCGCTCGTGGTTGGATTGGTTTCACGAAGTTTGAAAACAACGGTAACTGCTATACTTGCCGTGAATAAAGCCAATAGTGTCACCAGTATACGGTAACGCAGTAAAGGACTTGCTGAACGGGTGAGCAAGAGTGTAAGACCGGTCAGCAGGGCCAGTATCAGGCCGAGTGCCAGGGAATATAGTAAAACGGTGTTTAAGATCTGTTCCATAATTTAGGTTTTAATAATAATGGTTTACTTTTGTTGATCCAGCTTATTCAGGATGTCCCTGATGGTCTTTAGGTCTTCAGAAGAAGCATTTTTACTGTCGAGCAGCTGCATTACCAGGTTGCCTGCAGAGCCGTCGTAAATGTGGTTCACAAACCTGTCCAGTAAATGGCTTTTGGTTTTGCTCGGATCTTCTGCAGCCCTGTAGATGTGAGTCATGTTACTTTCATCTCTGGTCAGCATCCCTTTTTCAGCCATAAGCTGCATTTGTTTTAATGTGGTAGTGTAATTTACCTCCTTGATCATCGCTAACTGGTTGTGCACAAACCTGACTGTATTTGGCCCATGTTTCCAAATGACGGTCAATATATCTAACTCTGCTTTCGAAGGTTCTATCTTAGGTTCCATAAAACAAACATACGATTAAAATCGTACGATGCAAATTTATTTAGCTTTTTTTTTAGAAAACCCTTAATTAGCAGATCATGCCCTATATGCTTTTATCACCATAGTTACATTAACCATTATTATTTTTAGAATTCAGCAGCGCCATTGTACTTTTTTTGCGAGATGCACCACTGGTGCAACAAGTAAAAGATCTGATAATTGATCAATCTTTCAATTCAAAGCTGAATAAATTGAAAAAGGCGAATCATGAAGCTTTTTATTATTGGATTAAAATAAAAGGCCTTCCATTACCATGTTTATTGTACCGGTTATTAGCAAGTAGCTTGATAAGCAATTGTAATTGGTTTGAACCTGAGGGAGCCTGGCTGTGCTGTTCATCATTTGTGGCTTTACTTCATTTTAACCACAACTTTTCCCTTGGCACGTCCACGCTCTACATATTCCAAAGCCTCATTAGTCTGCTCAAATGGAAATACTTTATCTACTACAGGCCTAATCACCTGCTGTTCAATTAGATCCGAAATCTCTCTCAATTGCTTTCCATCTGCCTTCATAAACAGAAACGAATAATCTACACCTAACTTCTTTGCTTTTCTGCGGATACCAGAACTGAGTAGCGACAGGAGAACCTTCACAAACCATGGCGTTCCAATTGCTTTAGCAAAGTCAGATGTTGGCGGGCCAGAGATGGAGATCGCCTTTCCTCCTGGTTTCAATATTGTTAGTGATTTTTCAAGTGTTTGATTGTCTTGGCTGTTTAACACGACATCATAATCTTTCAGGATGGCTTCAAAATCTTGTTTCTTGTAATCAATTAGCACATCCGCTCCCAGGTCTTTCAGCAGTCCAAAGCTCTTTTCACTTGCAGTTGTAGCAACGGTTGCCCCCAAATGTTTAGCCAGTTGTATCCCAACTGTACCTACCCCTCCTGAGCCTGCCTGGATAAAAACTTTCTGTCCTTTTTTGAGATTTGCTTTTTCCACCAAGGCTTGCCATGCAGTAAGTGCAACCAAAGGAACAGAGGCAGCTTCTTCCATAGAAAGGTTTTTTGGCTTTAAGGCTACGTCCCTTTCATTAATCGAAATAAATTCTGCAAATGTACCGATTGCGAAATCCGAAGGGCGTGAATACACCTCATCTCCTATTTTAAAATACTTTACATTTTTTCCAACCTGGATAATCACACCCGCCACATCATGCCCTAAAATAAGCGGCATTTTGTAAGGCAGTATCAATTTAAACTCTCCAGTCTTAATTTTCTTATCCAAAAGATTTACGCTTGCTGCATAAATCTCCAACAGAACCTCATTATCACCAACTTCTGGTGTTGGAACATCTGCAAGCTGAAGACCATGTTTGGTATATTTGTTAATGATAAAAGCTTTCATTTTAATTTTTTAAAAGATGATGGTTCTTTTTCGGATTAATTATGTTAAAAGCAATTTTAGGCAAAATCCTATTAACCAGATTAAAAATTTTTGCGTCGCCCACGCGAATAGTATATTGGTTTTTTGATAGACCTTTGATCAGCCCCTTAACCATTTCTTCAGTCGATATTTTTTTATCATTTCTATCTGCGGTCATTTCCGTCGCTACAAGTGGTGGGATCAATTCAAATACTTTCACTTTACTCCCAATGATCCTTAAGTGTTCACGAAGTGATATTGTATAGAAAGCCAGTGCTGTTTTTGACGAAGAATAGGTAGCTTCAATTAGGGAGGGAGCCTGACTCAGAATTGATGTGGTATTGATTATTGCAGCTTCATTTCTTGATTTTAGCATATCGAGAAATAGATTGTTTAGCCTTAACACACCCAGGTAATTAACTTCCATTTCGTATCCAGCGCCTTCAATATGTTTCTCATTTGCAACTCCTAAATTTGATGGTGGAACCAGGACCGCGGCATTATTGTACAGGATATCTATACCGCCCAATTCTTTCACTTTATTAAAAAGAGATTGCGCATCTGCCTTATTTCCTGCATCACTTTGTATGGCTGTTATAGCAGGGTATTTATTTTTAGCAGCATCTAGTTTTACCTGATTTCTTCCTGTAATGATAACGTTCGCGCCAATTGATAAAAACTGTTTAACTGCTTCTAGCCCTATCCCTGATGCCCCACCTGTTACCAGTACAGTTTTTCCTTTTAAGTTCATATTGATTAAGTTTTATAAGACAAAAGAATTAATGGTTTACCTCTTCTTTGATTAGATTTGCCAAGGCGTGCATTTTTTTACTGTCTCCAACCGGAACTTCGAATTGATTTTTTTCCAAGGCTGTAAACAGCTCATCGGCGACCTCTGATGGCGGAATGCCGTTAGCTCCACCAATCTCTGCCGAAAAATCAGTGTTAACCAAAGGAGGATAAAGTTCAAATACATTTAGACGGTCATTTTCAGAAAATGTATCTCTCAATCCCTGGGTGTAACTGTGGAGCGCTGCTTTGCTCGCAGAATAGGTTGGCAAGTACTTATTTGGCCTAAATACAGCTATTGAAGATACGTTTACAATAGCCGCTTCTGTTTGCTGCAGAAGTAATGGTAATATTAAAGCTGTAAAATCTATCACGCTAATATAATTCGTGTTGATTTCCTGATAGGCTTTTTCGGCAGCATTATTTTTTTGGCCGCTTAAATCATTTATAAAGGCAGCTCCAGCATTGTTTATGATTATATTTAATTCCGGATGGTTATTTCTTAACTCTTCTACAATCTTAATCCTCTCCAATGAGATAGATAAATCTCCCTGTATGGCAACTGCTGTTTTATCTAACTCTTTTAAGGCATTTTGAAGACGTTCTTCACTACGCCCATTGATAATAACTTTATTTCCTGCTGCACTCAATTTTTTAGCGATAGCCAAACCAATACCCGCGCTTCCACCGCTGATGAATATTGTATTTCCGGTTGTTTTCATTGCATCTCTGATATAATTGTTTAAATTTACTTGCGTTTTGCAAGTACAAATATACAAACAACTTTCATTTTGCAAGTGATTATATAAATTATTTTTATGGTGGATATAAAAAAGAGGTCTGAATGCCCTATAAGTAGCTCTCTAGATATTTGGGGAGACAAATGGTCATTGCTGATCGTTAGAGATCTTATGTTCTTTAAACAATGTACTTACGGCGACTTTTTAAAATCGGAGGAAAAAATAGCCACTAATATTTTGGCCTCCAGATTACAAACGCTGGAAATAAATGGCATAATTACCAAACAGAATCATCCTGAAAGCAAGGCAAAAGTTTTATATAAACTAACTCAAAAAGGGATTGATTTGCTCCCGCTGATGATTGAAATAAACTTATGGGCAGATAAATATTTTACGTTACCAGCAGAAAGAAAAGAAGTGCTCGAAGATTAAAGCAAAATATTTTGATCAAGTTACCCTTGATCAATTTTCAAGGCAAGACTTTGCGAAAAAAAATACAACCCGAGCGCAGCGAGTGTGGAGATTTTTTTTCAGCAAACCCTAAAGGGGCTTGGTCTTGACGGAAGCGCCCGAACCTATCAGCAGTGCCAGAAGTTCCCCATCAGACAAAGCATAAGCCCCACGGGCAAGAAACTTCTCCCTCGGCCGAAGTTCAGATTCCATACCCTTAATCCTCTTTTGTTGTTGAATTCTGGCCTCACGTAATTCATGTACATCAACCTCCTTTCTCGGCATTTACTAAATCAAACTGGTACGGCTGCCCTTCGTGAAAGGGATAGCAAAGGATACTGCAACTCCACCTTCTTTATCTATCTCGATCCGTAGTTCTTCACCGAATTGATTCCTCAGACGTTTGGCTGTATTGTTTAGACCTATTCCGTCACAGGCAAACATCTCCTCGACAGTTCCCCTGTAGGGTATTCCGGTATTATGGATATAGAAATGTGATGCCTTTTCATTAGTGTGGCATTTGATGTATATCCTACCGCCATCAATGGCTGGCTCAATCCCGTGTTCTATGGCATTTTCCACAAGCGGTTGAAGCAACATGGGAGGAATCATTGCTTGACCATCGCAGGAGCGGACATCAATTTCAAAATCAAGTCTGCTACCAAAACGGCTTTGCTCCAACAACAGATAGGACTTTACAAATTCGATTTCCTGCCACAGTAGAACGAGCTCTTCCTGCGTAGAACGCAATGCATAACGGAAGGTGTCGGCAAGTTCGGCAATCAGTACACGGGTGTGCTCATTCTCCGCGGGCACCGATGCGCTGATGCTGTTTAGGGTATTGAAAAGAAAGTGGGGCTGTATCTGAGCCTTGAGGCTCTCGATCTCTGCCTTGTGGGCAAGTTCACGCAGTTCACGTTCCCTGTGCTGTTGAATTTCCCGCTCCCGAAAGAAAAGATCAATGTGAAGCGAACTGAATACCTGGATGTAGAAAAGGAGATTGGGCCCGATATTTTGGAGCATTTGCTGGCTGGTCATCACCGGTAGGCCTGCAAACTTGTTGTACCACCGATAAAGGACAATCCAGATGATATAGTATATAACGCCGGTAAAAAAATGCAGGGCGAACCGTTTCTTCATAGGAAAGCGGGTCCACTTCCGGAAATGGAGCCACCAGACTGGAAAACATGCGATGGCCATTATCGAACAATCAACCAGCAGCTCCCTGATAAATGGTTTGGAAATGCCTTGAGAAAACAGCCGCGGGGTAGCATACAGGATACTCATCAAAATCAGGCAGAAAAGAAAAAGCAAAATTTCCCTTTTCGCATTTCCCATATGTTTATGCTTTGTCATTATCAGTAAGTTTAACCTGAGTTGAATTTATGTGTTTTTTTAATTATACTATTTTTTCTTTTACCGCTCAAGCTGGTAATTCGACCAGCTTATATGTCGTTTGTCCGAAAAATTCCACAGAAGTTTCTTTCTCGCTATATTGCAGTAAAAAGATACCATGGCAAAAATGTCCGTTTTGATCATCGATGATGAAGAACCTGGGAGGATACTGGTACGACAATATCTTGACTCTTATGCTGAATATTTTGTCGCCGGCGAATGTGCAAACGGCCTGGAAGCCATCTCTCTGATCGACAGGCTCGAACCTGACCTTATTTTTCTGGATATACAGATGCCCGGCGCTAACGGATTCGAAGTGCTACAGCGGATCGGGCATGTCCCAAGGGTAATCTTTACGACAGCCTATGACAACTATGCTATTCAGGCCTTTGAAACAAATGCTACAGACTATCTCCTGAAGCCCTATACCAAGGGTAGGTTTGAAAAAACCATGGCGAAACTTCAGAACCAACCTTCACAGCTGCCATTTGCCGTTGCTGATTCTTATCGGGGGAGAACAAGCTTTCCCGAACGGATCCTGGTAGAGTGCAAGAAGCGCTTCCGTAACATCCAGGTAAATGAGATCATTTTTCTCAGGGCCTTTGGGGACTATACCGAAATACATAGCGAAACTGACATGTATATTAGTTCAACAGGCATCACCGTGCTTACTGCAAAATTAAACCCGGAAAAATTTCTCCGGATCCACCGTTCTACTGCGATCAACGTACAACACATTGCAGAGCTCTATCGGGACATCGGTAAAACATTTATCGTTATGAATAACGGCACCGAATTGACTGTGGGCAGAAATTACCTGCCCACAATAAAGGACCTGATCATTTAAGATGGTATTCGGCTGTTAGCTTGTGATCTATTCCGTCGGTGCTTGTGAACCGATGTTCCAAAACCAGCTTTTTTGAACTGGACTCCAATACTTTAGCCTCGTCCTTCTTGCCATCGCTGTGAAATATGATCTTCGCATTATTTCCTGCCAAAGTCCAGGTCCCATCCTCTTTTTGGTCTGCTTCTTCTTCATCACATCTTTTCTTTTCGGCAAACCGGATTACCACGCCATCGCGACGAAGAAGTAAGAGGTCGTCCTGATCACAAGGCTCCAGCAATGCAAAGATGTCAGTGTCCTGTTTTCCATCAAGGTCCCAGTCAACACTTGGGCTGACCGTAAATTTCTGCATTTGCCACTTCTTATCTATAAAAGACGTCTGAGTTTCCTTCTCCCCTCCAGCAACATGGCATGCTCCGATCAGGATAGCCATCGAGCTTAACATAAGCATGATGGCCGGTAGTCTAATAAATTTCATATCTGTTTTTATTTTCAAAGATCATAGGAAAATGCATACTAATATCAAAAATACGACGAACGGTATACTAAGGCCATGAACGGCTGTCTGAACCGTTGAGCCTTCAAATACCACTTCTTACCCAGCATTATTACGGTTCATCGAAAAGAAAACCCGGGCGTTTCCTATTCCGGTAACTTCACGGTCAACAAAAATCAAATACTTTAAAATCTCAACTTATGAAAACTTTTCTCCGAACATTTATATTGCCCGGTTGCTTATTCCTCTTTGCATGCTCAAAAGGAGTCGACGGTAAACAAGAGGAAGAAATTCCTTTCGGCCAGGACGAAGTAAGAAAACAGCTTTCCTTCTCGGACCTGCCTGAAAGGTCTAAAACGCTCATCGTGTCTGGCACCGGTACTTATGTTAACCTGATGGAAAATCAGCGTCCAAAATTGCCTGATTTCAGATCTCTGGATAGGAACCCCAATATATTACGTGGGTTTGTGAAAGATATATTCGGCAGGCCGGTGAAAAATGCAGAGGTCGGTGTACGCTCCTCTATTGCGGGAGGATTCTATAGTTCGGCAACAGGACTGTCTGATCAGAACGGTTATTATGAAGTGAACATCCCCGTTGGCAATACAGAAATATGGGGATCTAAAGTAACCATCGAATACCAAGGCGGTCGGGCATTTGTCTCATTATTTCCTGCGGACAGTACTTTAAGTGAATTCAGATCCTCGGATGGTGCTGTGAAAAACTTTGTATTGCTGCCATATGGTAATGGCCGTCCCGATGAAATTGCCAAGGCCCCTCAGTGGCCAACAAGTTATGTGGGAGGATCGATACATCTTTCTTATAATCTGCGGACAGAAACCCTTCCCTTACCAGGCAGTTTCCCTATCGGGTCGGTCATTGTGGTCAAACTCATGCCGGTTGATCTGGTCCATGCAGAAGAAAGGATTACGTTCATCATAAAAAAAGAAGTCCTTAACAACAGTCTCTACATCAACAATATTCCATTAGGCAAGTATAACCTGGAGCTTTCCCTTTCTGATGGCAGAACGATCCTTATTCAGGAAGGAATCAATTTGAAACAGGAATTCGGACTCAGCCCCAAACAGGCTGAAGGAAAAGCTGCGCTGACATTCATCCCCGGTGATCCGGAATGTTTGACCTGGTTTGGAAATTGGAAAGAAGTTCCATTGAACATTGAATTAAAATAAACGGAAACAACATTCGCAATAGGAATTCGCTTATGCATGCAGTAGTCTTGCCTCGGTGAGACAGTGCAGCGTACGAAAATATAACTAAAAATGATAATTAAAATAGAGAAAACAAGAATGAAAATTACAAGAAAATTAACACTAGCAATTGCGCTAACTGTATTAGGAGCATCATCAGCATCTGCTCAAACTTATAAAAAGGGAGACAAATTGGTAAATGCAGGACTGGGTATTGGTGGCGGTTTTGGAATTCCAATTGGTGTAAGCTACGAGCATGGCTTTACAGATAGAATTAGTGGAGGTGGTTATTTGGGTTACGCGGGTAAAAACGAGTCGTTTGGTGACTCGGGCAAGTGGAAATATACTTATGTGCTGGCTGCAGCAAGAGTTTCATATCATTTTAGGATTAAAGATGAAAAATTTGACCCTTATTTAGGCGCAATTTTGGGTTATAACATAGCTTCGGTAAAATGGCAAGGTGAGGAAGCAGCGCCAGCATCTGCTTCTGCAGGAGAGGTCATTTTTGGCGGACATCTTGGGGCCAGATATTGGTTGGCAGAAAAAATTGGCATCTTCGGCGAATTAGGTTATGGCGTAGGCCTGTTGAATTTAGGTGTAGCTTTTAAACTATAAAGGGATTCCGGTATTATCAATTAAAAAGGCCTTATACGCCTATCCCTTTATAATAAAGCTATAGGCGTATAAGACTAAAAGAAAAAATTTCAGCACGGGAAATTTTTATAAGCAACGAATATTCGCCATGTAGTTCGACCGCTGATTTAAGTTGTTTAACGATGTTTTAAGGGGTTCGAATATTTTTTTTATAACGAACACATTTAGAGGCTATTTTCACAAAATGAATAAGATAAATTTTTATATTGGATTAATAACAATCATGTTATTTGGTTTAGCAAGTTGTAAGAAAGGGGAAAAGAATATTCTTAAAGAAGAAGAACTTCCTTTTACCAATATTGGTAGTGTTAACAATTTGCCGGGTTTTGGCAATGATGATGATAAGCCTGAAGGTATTCCATTTGAACTGCCAACAGGACTAAGGTTTGTATCAAGGCCCGACCATCCATTTGACCCAGATTTAAGGAAACTACATGGCAACATGAATACCTTTTATGTTGATGTAAATATTGAGAGAGATAGTACCTGGAAGGAAGACAAACTTCTAACATTTCCCCCTGGTTTGGTAATGCTTAATGTATCACCTAGCAGAATTCAAAATGGGATGTTAATGGGTAGGGTAAGAATTAACGTACCACCTAACGGGAGAGGGCCAGGAGGTAAAAAGGACACTATAACTGTATATTTAGGTGTTGCGTGTATGAATTCTTCTAAAGGTTTACCCTGGGAGGATAATCAAGAACCAGACACCCGTAATTATGTTATTGGAAAGGGTACTCACACCCCGTATGTAGTTGTCACCAATGCCGAAGTTTTAAAGTTTTTGTCATTATTGGAAGATAAACCCCATTTGAATCTTACAAGGCATCAAAATCCTTTGGATGTTTATGATCCTGACTATGTAGAACCAGAATGGATGAAACCCTACAATACCATACAAACGATGTTCTGGAAAATAACCGATGGACAAGGATTGACCGAGGCAGACCTTAGGGAACTTCTTGAAGCAGTTAAAGGATAGTTATCAAAGTACCAGAGATCTGGATTTTGTCGGTGCGCTCATTCATACGCT
>Ga0157371_10003184_pt1 | contig 15066 bp, 12 predicted proteins | sample C45metaG_FD_113462 | JGI IMG/M metagenome (GOLD analysis project Ga0157371, IMG submission 113462) | Corn rhizosphere microbial communities from Kellogg Biological Station, Michigan, USA - C4-5 metaG | ecosystem: Host-associated > Plants > Roots > Rhizosphere > Soil | place: USA: Michigan...
ACGGTGCTACATGACGGCACCAGGAGAAAGATGGCTTTTTGTTTTATGGGTTTTGCGTTTCCAAAGCACTGGCGGCGCGCATTCCGTATCAGGGAGAGCTCGTGGTCGCTGGCATGGGCATGGTGTGCGGTAATATGCTTTAAAGGTATGCGGGGATCAAAGTAAACGCCGCAGACCGGACATTTCACTCTTTTCTTCTTCATGTAACCTCCTTCAACAAAAGAAATAGCACTGAACAGTGCCATCTCGTTTGTTGAGAAGAAGTTGGGTTTTGCCACTTCGGGGCTCGCGCTCCTGCACTCCCCCCGCCCGACAATATGCTGTGCCGTTCAGCTGATGACCAAATAATGAACTAAAAGTACAGTTTGCGTCAACGCTTTTAGTACCAAAAGATTCGATTTTTCCGTCATTTGGTTCATTTCATTGATATAGATAGAATTTTTAATCAGTGGTGTCTTGCCGGAAGGAACAGTCTTCAGCGGGATCGGGATAAACAAAACTCATTCTGCTTTCAACTACTACGCCAATAAACGTGCAGGTGTCGTCAATCTCAATAGGATTGTACTTGTTGTTCAGAGACTTGAGATACTTCCTGTTTGTACCTTCATCCACAAAGTATTGCTTAAAGGTTGCTTCTTTAGCATGTTCAAGTCTCGCAATGACAAAGTTTCCGCTTTGAGCTGTCTGACATGGATCAACCAGAATCAGGCTCTCTGTCGGAACAGAAGGGCCTAAGGGCGAGGTCATAGAATCATCTTTAACGGATAGCCAAAAAGCACTGTCGTGCTCCATGACTGATCCCGAAAAAAAATATCTCAATGTGTGAAAATTTTCCCTCACATAGTCTGACCAGTTATCAGCTACTTCCCAGCCAATCAGTGGGAACCCGCTCCGAAATAATGTGTTGATCGCACGGTGTTCAAGAGCAGTGGCCTCATTTCCATGCTGAAGCCATAAAGCATCCACATTTAAGGCTTTAGCAAGATTCTTCATCATGGCAGCGCGGGGGAGTGATTCACCAGCTAGCCATTTACTGACAGCCTTGATGTTACCCCCATGCGCTTTGCAAGCATTACCCCCCGTCCATGTGGCGGGTAATTTGCGTTGTTTAGCGCCTCTGTAAGTCGCGCAGCGAACTCTTGGCGAATCGAATCGGTATGTACCATAGGTACAATATGAACTGACTTGCTGAAACTGTCAGTTCATATTAAATTTGTACCAAAAGTACTATTTAGGGGGATTTTCATGACAGTCATTAACCTTGCAATCAAGTCTTTAGGTGTCGCTGAAGTTGCAACAGCGTGTGGAGTTAGCCCAAGAGCGGTCTATAAATGGCTTAAAAAGGGGTCGCTTCCCAAAACAGAGTTTTATGGAGGCACGCACTATGCAATTACCATTGAGAGGCTGTCCCAGGGTCAGTACAACGCGGAAAAGTTACTGCATGAGAGCCGGAACGCGCTGCTGGAACGTTAGGTCAGGGTAACGCTTATTCACAAATTTAATGCTCATGGGGAGAAATTAAATCGTGAAAATTGCAAAAACACGCAAACAGGGATCTTCAGCTCAGGGACGACACCTTCATACGCTGGCCTTAAAGGCTCTTTTTAACACGCGTCAGTCAGTGGTTGCCCGTCGTCTTAATGTTGCAGACTCAACCATTTTAAGACGCGCTGAAAAATATCCCGAAATCATGGAAACACTGGCCGCCAGCGGTATTGAGGATTTCGTCATGAAAGGGGAGATGAAAATACCTCAAGACCAGTATCGATGGCTAATGACAGTAGCCATTAGATATGCCGAGTGTGAGCTTGAACGCACGCGGGACACCCAATCAGACGCGAGCGATACACGCATCTGATTCAAACGGACATCATTCAGGAATATTTTTATGAGCATGCACCCTATGGCTCAGGTGACAAGCACACGGCTGGACAATCCCAGCAAGAAGCTTGTCTTGGTCAAACTTAAAGAATATAGCTTCAACAGAGTCAAATGTTGCTGGAGCCAACAACCTTCACCCGGACGAATAAACCGCTTTATTTTTATGCATCAACCTATTGATTGCGTTGCTTCAAAGGGGGATGTATGAGCCGCATAGCCACTTCATGGGTATGGGAACAGACTCTTAAACCCTCTCAGAAACTCCTCCTGCTCTCACTGGCAGATCGTGCTGACGAACATCACTGCTGCTATCCAAGCATTACAAGGTTGATGCACGACACTGGTCTCGATAAGAAAACAATCGGTAAATGGATTAATGAGATGATTCAGCAGGGTCTGCTCATCGATACCGGTGAGCGTAAAGGCATCACAAAACGTGTGCGTGTACTGAAGCTGAATCTGGATTTTGAATTTACCCAAAAAGGGGATCATTCCAATAAGGCTAATAAACCCAAAAATGGTAATGTTCCCAAAAACGGGAATGTACCCAAAAACGGGTGTTTGAATGATCCCAAAAACGGGTCACTGAATCAGTCATTAGAACCTAAAAACAACACACACACAGCGAACCATCATTCTGAGCCTGTGGATAACTTTGCTATGCATCCGGATTCAGTACGGGGTAAAAACCAGGTAAGGTTCGGGGAAGGGCAGGTGGTACGAACGCGATCATCCCCAGCAATCGCTCAGACGAAACGTAATTCCAGTTGTGCCACGTGGCGTCATCCGAATGCGCGTCAGGAGGACGCCAATGCACGCCTCAAAAATCAAATCGCGCCGAATTTGCATCCGGATCCGTTGCCTGCTGACCAAACGGGGGACCTGAGCAAACGCACGGCAAGTCATCCTGCAGAAAAATTTGTGATGTTCGCGGGCTGGCAGCCGTCGCCAGAACTGAGCCGCACAGCGCGAAAAATCGGTATAGAACTTTCAGGCCCACCAGACCAGGCCGCACTTGCTGATTTTGTTACTTACTGGGAGGCCGATGGGGCAGCTTACAACCAGATTCAGTGGGAAATGAAACTGGCACGCTCCCTGAAAAACCAGCGACAGCGCGTGCCTTACCGTCATCGTCCAGGCCGAGAACTCAAGGCTTCTTCAGCCATGGAGTATACGATTCCAGAGGGGTTCAGGGGGTGACAGAATCAACAAGATTATCTATTGTCGGTTATCTACCCAGTGGCCCCTGAAGGTTCTAACGAAACTGAATCATAAGCAGGCTAGAAAGGTGCTGGGAGGCTGGAACATGGACTGGCTTAAGATGAATAATGGTATCTGGGGCCATTTTGACTGGGAGAGCTACAGGAGCAACGTTAAGCATGTGCATTTACTCAACTAACAACATGTCGGTTGTTCACCGTAATAGCAATCACCGGGGCAATTCAGCAGCTAATGCAGGGAAGGTGATTATCGCGCTGAAGGCCTGCCGGATGAAAATACGCTTTACGACATGGTAATGCGCTACTGCGCGCGCAGGGGTTTATATAACTCAGCTGAAGCCTATCCGTGGCAGGCTAATGCGCACTACTGGATGGTGACGAGTCTCTGCAGCCAGATGAAATCAGATAATTTATCTGAGGCTGAATTACGTAAGGCGTGTTGCAAAGAACTTGAAAAAATGTCCTGTCGTATACGTAACGGGGATTCGATACCACAACCGCGTGCGCAACTGGAAAAAATCTATACTCCAGCGAGCACTGAAAAGGCGAGGGCGCATATAATTCGGATAAAAATGCTCTTAAAAAGACATTCCCTACAGCATCTGAGGACTGTCAGTGCAACAGAATCAGTTTCAGCAGAGAAGGGCGGTCTGGGCACTATGCATTAAGTTTCATGCACACCAACCCTTCGAGTGTAGTGAGTCAGGTGTATGCAGCATCTCTTGAAGCCTGCTCATCTGCCGAGGAGCAAAAGAATAACAAGGTGAGTTAATTTCTACGCTGTGACTTTTTTTCAGAACCTGATATGTCCTATGGGATTCCAGAGGGGATTCAGGGGTGACGAAAATAACCAGATCATCGATTGCGGGTTATCTGCGCTTTGTCCTGTAGGGTTATGACGAACCTTAACCATCAGGAGGTCAGCGAGGTACTAGGGGTAAGAATCATGGACCGACCGACATGGACATTGGTATTTGTGTAAATTTAGACTGGTAGAGCTACAGAAGCAACGTTAAGCTCTTGGACCTAATCGAATATTGATAAGTAGAAACTATTCAAAAAAGGGCTGATTAAATCGCCAAGGGTTTAACAGACAAACCAGAATCATTTAAGATGACTGGAGAAGAGGTTGCTAAAGGCGCTAAGCATTACCCTCAGAGTTTAAAATCGGAGCCTTCAATTAGGTTGGTGAGCGTAGTCATTATGTTTCCAGCGTTTGCAACACGTTTTGATATCACCATCTACAGCCTGTAAGCCAGTATAAAGAAGTAGGATTCAGAGTGATCTATTAAGCATTAATAAGGATTAGTCAGATGTTCATGCCGAGACCCGCCGTATTTTAGAAGGATCTGAAGCAGGCTACTGAAGAAATGGACATAAAAAAAATTAGAGCGCACTTTGCAAAGCTGCCCGACAAAGGTATGCCTTAATCCGTGACAACTCCTATTGCTGGCCTGTTAGTCTGTTCTGCTTGGTACTAAATATTCAACAATAATCTTTTACACCTGCCTTCAGCAGCCACATTCCCAGTGCCATCAAGCAGACCTGAGACTAACGGAACAGATCAAAAAATTCTTGCTTAAGTCCTGTTAGGTTTATGGCTACCCCAAGATCCATATTAAGCTGAGTGACAGCGGGCAAAAGTGCAGAATTAAAAGAATCTGGCGAAATATGATGTGTGTTGGTATAAAGGTTCAGGTATGGTACCGGAACCAACGTGCGTAAAAGGATAGGTAAGCATTGTATCGCCTAACAGGCTCCAGCGACAGTTTGATACGGATGCTCCGGAGGGGCTTTAAGTAAGAAATATAACCAAAATCACCACCCACAAATGACGATTTAAGTATTGGTGATTGTTTGCTTCTTTTAAGTAAGTTCATTTGCTCAATGCAATCTTAGATGACAAAGGCCATTGTACTGAATACACTCGTGATGATTATAAGATGACATACCCCCAAAAAACAGGTGCTAGTTGACCCGGGCTAGTGTAATCAGTACACGATCTATAAGTGGCACTCGTTCCTGGATCATATGGCTAATAGGCGAGTCAGTGTCGTCGCGGTAAACGTCATGATAATACGGTGAAGAAAGCTTTTCCAGTTACTGACGAGCTAACGGATAAAGAGAAAGGTTATCAGAACGCAGTAAGGATTCCGCAGCGATATTTTTGACAACAATGAAAATTATTTTTATTTATGCATCGGTATGGTTCGAGCGATGAGATTTCACCTATAGAATATAAAAATTAGTGTTACTTACTTCTTGGCAGTATGTGGACTATCCTTAAAATTCATTGTGAATATATTATGCATTTTACATTAAAATATATAATTTTTTTATCTTTAGGCTAGCAGATTGAATTTACTTTACACATATTAGTTAAAAAAAATTTAAGAAAAGGTATAAGGCGTTTTTTATTAAATTGAAAATTAATATGTATGTAATGTTTAAAGGGATTTGTTAAAAACATTGTTTTTTTGTGAATTAGTCAGTAAAATATGAAAAAGCTGATTTTTTAGGGTGTTGTAAGTGCTTAATTATATATCAAATAATAGCCCTGAAGCTATAAAGAAAAACATCAACAGTGTTGACACTTCTCACTTGTATCTTTCACTCAAAGAGAGTTTTCAAATTAATGGTAAGCAGCCTATCCAGGTAAACTTTCGTGATTTATTACCTTGGATAAAGCTAGGTGATCAGTTCACCCACCTAATTCATCCTTATCCAGCTAAATTGCTACCTCACATTGCTAACTTTTTTATTAACGCTTCAGTTTTAGTAAAAAAAAATGAGATTGTTTTAGATCCATTTAGTGGATCTGGAACAGTAGCCTTAGAAGCTTCACTGGCAGGTTGTGTACCTCATATTGCTGATGCAAATCCTTTAGCCTTACTCATAACGTCTGTAAAAAATTACAACTACAATATTGAAGAATTAACTGCAACTCTTCTGGATGTCGTTGGTAAAGCAAAGCGTTATCGTAAAGCTCCAGTTGTTGACATTATAAATAGTAAACTCTGGTATTCTGACTCAATTAAACTCAAGTTAGAAATTATCCTTAGAGCGATTGAAGAAATAAAGAGTCAGGAAGTAAAGGATTTTTTCCGAGTCTGTTTTTCTGCTACTGCCAGAAAATTAAGCACTGCTGATCCTGCCATTTCAGTACCAGTAAGATTGAAATGCAAGCCATCTTTTAGTTTAGAAAAAAACGAAAATATCTTAAAGAGACTCGACTGGCTTAATACTGTCAATGTTATCGATGAGTTTACTTTTGTATGTTTCAATAACATAGGTAGAGTAAATTTAACTAATGATTTCAATAATGAAAGACGAAGCGTCAATGTGATTTCTGATAATGCATGCGATTTGGTTAGACGTTATGAGGGTTGTGAAAGGCCAGCGTTGATAATCACATCGCCTCCGTATGGAAGTGCACAAAAATACATTCGGTCATCTAGTTTGTCATTAAACTGGCTTGGGTTTGCTGATTCTAAAAACCTCACTAAGTATGAAGCGTTATCAATTGGTAGAGAGCACGTTCCTTTATATAGAAAGAGAAATATCATCAATGGATTGCCGCTGAAATTGATGCATTTGCTGGATGAAATAAAGTCAGTGAATGAAGAAAGATTTCATATAACTAGCCAGTATTTGTACGAAATGAAATTAGCTCTTATAGAAATGGCTAAAGTTTCTAGGGCCGGCGGACATTTAGTTATTGTTACTGGTAATAATAGTGTATGTGGCAGGGTTTTAGAGAATGATGCTTTCATTAAGAATGTTCTCATTGAGGCAGGGCTAAAACTAGAACTGCATTTGTACGATGATATTAAGTCACGTGGTCTTATGACAAAAAGAAATAAAACAGCATCTGTCATAAACAAAGAGCATATTTTAGTTTTTAGTAAAGAGGTAATGTATGGAACGAATTGATATTGATGGTAAAATTCGTGAATTGATGAGTCATGCTTGGGACGAAGAGGTAAAGTGGCATGAGATCGAAGGATGGCTTAATAATTTTAAAGGCCGTTATCATGCTGCGGATGATGAAAAGTTACATGCAATTTATTCTATTACTCAATATATGTATTTTGGTAAAAGGTTGGTTAGAGAAATGTTAAAGTCTCTTTATCGGGATTATTTTTCTTCTCCAATTAAACAACGAATACGGAGGAATCATGGGGATACATTAGACTTTAGTATGATAAAAAAGCAATATGAGGTAGAGTTATTCAGTACCAGATTTATAGGTGTGGGTAATCCTTCAGAAAGTGGAGCTCATTTATTGTATTACTTTAGACAGATTAATGATTTGCCTAAAGATTTATTTTCTGACTTATCATCAGTGATCACTCCTGTTAAAGATAGGAATGATAGTATTACTTATAAAGTTGAAAAGAATATAAGGCGATTAGTTTTTTTTGATGACATCGTTGGGTCTGGCACACAGGCTAGTAATTATCTTGGAAGTTATATTAGAGAGTTGAAGTTAAATGAGCCAGAATTAGATATTAAGTTTATGTCTTTATTTTCAACTACAGAAGGTCTTCAAAGATTAAATAGTGAAAAGGTTTTTGACGGTAATGCCATGTGCTTATTTGAATTAGATGATTCATATAGATGCTTAAGTGAGAATTCAAGATATTTCAAAAACACACCTGATTGGTTTAACATTAATGTAATGAAATCAGTGTTACATGATTATGGATTGGAAATATGGCCAGGAAATCCTTTAGGCTACAAAAGTGGTCAGTTATTGATAAGTTTTTCCCACAATACTCCAGATAATGTGCCGCCAATTTATTGGCATTCAAGGCCGCAAGTATGGAATCCTGCCTTCCTTAGATACCATAAATTATATTGACATAGGGCGTTATATGATAACCGAAAATCCATTTTCACTATCTCATGCTTCAGGATTTACTGATAAGCAAATTAATTCATTTTGGACTGATTTAGGTAATCCTGAAATAATTAATGCAATATTTGAACCTTCTAAGAAATCATCGAAATACATACTCGGGGGAAAGGGGACTGGTAAAACTCATTTGTTAAGATACTACTCTTATAATGTTACACGCCTAAGAAATGCTGATAAAAATGGCATAGATATTGTAAAATCAAATAAATATCTTGCGGTATTTTTACGTGCTACTGGCGTAGATGCATCAAGATTCGAAGTAAGTTCGGGTGTCGATATAAACTGGCAAAGATTGTTTGGCGTGTACCTAGAGTTAAAATTAACTGAGCAGGTCATTGAAGCTCTTTGTGATATACAGCTAACCTCTCCTTCAGAATCTTTTGATGATTTAAGCTTGTTAAATGAAGTTCGTAATAATGTGACTCATAATGGTCTGGATAATGCAACTAGTTTAGCTGAATTAAAGGACTGGTTGATTAATCAAAGGCGAATAATTGACGATGCTGTAAATAATGCTGCTTTTACTGGCGAAATCGCTCTGAGGGCTCCTTTCGCAATTGGTGCTTTGTGTTTAACTATTAGTAATGCAATAGGATTGTGGCATAGTGATCTATCAGAAATTACTTTGTTTTATCTTATCGATGAAATAGAAAATTTCTCATTAAAACAGCAGCAAGTAGTTAATACATTGATTCGATATGGAGAGTCTAAAGCAACGTTCAGAGTTACAGGACGTCAGTATGCTATCAAAACTTATTCTACTTTAGCTGACGGTGAAATAAACAGAATAAATTCGGAATTTACTACAGTTATATTAGATGAATTGCTTTTAAAGCTGGGTGTTAAATTTTCTGATTTTTCAGAACGTCTTATTTTTAAAAGGTTGTCACTGGCTGGAGAATCAGTGGCATTCCATGATTTAATTTTAGATGATAATAAAAGTAAGATAAGTGGTAGAGATTATTTTGAGGAGATTGATGGTGATTCCTTTTACGAAGAAGCTATTGCGAGATTAAAATTACAAGTTGATAAAAGTGCTTTTATTTCTAATTTTGAAAAGGCTCTAGGATATGCTTATAAAGATACAGAGTTTGATACTCAAATGGGTGATGTTGTCAAATTGTTAACTGATGGTTTTCCTATTATAATTCAGAGGTTAAATGTACTACTCTATATCAAGAAATTTAAAAGACACCTTCTTCCCCTTGAGTTTGCTAACTTTATACGAGACTCGGCTGTAGAATACATCGTAAATAGAAGCCCGGGTTTTTACTACAATGCTTATGGTCACTATGCTGTCGACCTTTTTGCACAAATTTGCAAGGAATCACCAGCAGGTATTGGAGTATGTTATGCCGGTTTTGATACTATTATTAAAATGACTTCAGCTAATCCAAGAAACCTTCTAATTATACTAAGTAAAATTTATGAGGTAGCGACTTTCAGAGGTGCTAATTTTCTTGGTAAAGAAAAAATTAGCGTAGAGATACAAACTGAAGCCGTTTTAGACTCTGCAAGATTCATGTATGAAGCTGATACAAACTTTGGTTTAGATTCAGATATTGCTCTCAGAGCGGTAGATAGATTAGCTGCTTTACTACGTACGGCTAGATTTGCTATGAACATACCAGAGGTATCACCATTGGCATTCAGTTTTTCGAATGATGACCTTTCTGATAGCGCAAAGAAGATTCTACAAGATGCTCTAAATTTCTCTCTTATTTTCGAGCTTACTGAAGGTAGAGCTGACCGTAATAGTGATAAAATTATTAGGAAAATACAATTAAATCCAATGCTATCTCCTAAATGGTCACTTCCAGTCTCAAGACGTGGTGATATCAGCCTGAATAAAGAATTGCTTGCTGCTGTTTTTTCAAGCGATCATAAAAATGAATTTGATCTGTATTTAAAAAAGTTAAGCGCTAAATGGAATTCAATAACTAAGCCTGTGGTAAATGAGACTAAACAAGGAGACCTTTTTTAAATGATTGATTATTCGATATTTTATAAAAGGAATATAGATACTAATCGTATAGGCGTTGAATTGCCTGTTTTTGATGTTTTTGTTTCGGCATATAATTCTAGTCAGCGGGTAAATGGCGTCTATGACGCTATTAGAGCAACTAAAAAAATATGGCATATACACCCTGAGTATAATTACAGCCCAATAGAGTATCCTGTTGACAATCCTAAGGTATGTCCAGTCGAAATGAGCGAGACATCTCAGGTTAAATTGTTACTCGACGAAATAGGAGAGATTGAAAATAAATCAATCTGCATTGATACTACTGGCTTTATGAGGCATGTTATTATTTTCCTTATGGCTGCATTATATATGAAAAATGTGAAAAAGTTTACGGCTTTATATTCAGAGCCTCTATACTATGATAAGCAGGGTGATACAAATTTTAGTACCGCTTCTAAAGGAACACCAGTCACTGTCAAAGGAACATATAGTAGTAATGCGGGAAATGACCATCTAATAATTAATGTTGGATACGATCATAAACTTATTGGCGAAGTGGTAGATAATAAAGAAGGCTCTGCTATATATCCTATTTTTTCATTTCCATCTTTAAGTGCAGATATGTATCAACAAAGTGCAATTAGAGCATCTAAAGCCGGCAGTACAGCACAAACGGCAAGTTGGATTAATAATAGACATTTTGCCCCTGCTAATGATCCCTTTACCAATGCTGCTGTAATTTCAGAAATAGTAAGATCTATTGATGAAAGCAATGAAAATGCAAACATTTATTTGTCTCCTCTTTCAACGAAAATACAAACATTAGGTGCTGCATTATATTGGATTTTAGAAGGAAAAAGTCGTGGCGGAGTAAGTATATTACTTCCAGAGTGTATCTCTTATTCTAGAGAGACTAGCCAAGGTTTAAAAAGGCTTTGGTCATATGACATAGAATTTTTTTCATAATCGAAAAGGATAATTAAATGTCTTTAAGTAATAATGATTTAAAATTTAAGATAAAACCAAGTCTCCAGTTGCTGCCTTGTTATAAAAAGGATTGGTTATCATTTTTATCACCAAGTTTGCTTTTTATTCAAAATTTACCATTTTTTGAGTTTATTATAATCCCATTTCTGTTCTTATATTCAAAAAAGAGGGGGGAGCCTGATAAGCTTTATCATTTTGTTGAAAGTGAAGAGATTTTTTTTAAAATTTTGAATAAGAAGCTGGCGCTATCACTTGCTGGAGGGAAGCTGCATACAACTAGTAGTATGAATCCGTTTCTCGGAAAGAAAGTTAAGGACTCAAAAAAAAGTTTCTACGTGTTAGTTATTGAACATCCGCGTGACATCTCGCTTTTTGAGCCGATAGTTTATGGTTTCCGTTATTTTCACTCTTATAAGTGGTGGAAGCATTTAAGACGTGAATATACTTTTTCTGAGTTGAAAGATGTCGGATTCAAATTGAGGGGGGGTGTGGTATATGAAGAGGTTAAATGTATAAAAAATATTAATAGGAGGTTTTTGGTTGCATATATCTACGCATTAAAGCCCAAGGATAATGTTAGGCTTGTACAAAAAGCTCAAAAGAGATTGTTTTACCTTGGAGAGTTCATTTTGAGCTTTTTTACCTTTTATATTTCCACTCTTTTTAGTTATATGTATTTCTTTTATGATGATATAAAAGAGGTGATTAATAGGTTTTTAGCTATAGACTTATCTTCCGAAAATTTAAAGTCATTTTTTTATATTTTTCTTTCGGTGGTTGTTGTGTTGCTTCCTTTATGTATTATAGCTCATGTGTATTTAAGATTTATGGCTATTAAATCTCGGGAATAAATTAGTTTGCAGTAGTTAGACACTTATTGCCCATTCCCTTAAGTTCCAGATCCCACGTCCCTCAGACGATTACAGGCGTTCAAAGCGAAAGGGCAATCTATCAACCATTCCCCCCTTGCTTCCTTTAAAAGAAGCTTACATGATAGTATTGACGTGCATGAAGTTATGAAGCCGCAATTACCTGTTGTGAACGAGTAGCCAGCATGGGGTAGTCATAAAACCTATTTAAATCGCAAGGTTAAGTCATCGTTCCATATATCTCATGGCACGAAACTGTTTTTTGCCAGTTAAGATATTATGCTGAAATCATCTGTCACTGAGCTGGGGTATTATAAATCCACTAAACGCAAGCTTCTGGACATCAATATGTCAGATACGAGCCTGAATATTGCTGAAGCTTTCATGCTGAAATTTTTTGCTGCAGCTGACAGATGTGGATTTCGGGTAAGGTTGGCTGAACGGGGAGATTGCTTTCGTAGAAGAGATATCACTTTCGCTGAACATGGGACCTGCAATTATCTTTACCTGGCGCTGTGGAGGCCCTCAGGCCCCAGCATTATCAGTGCAGAAGGCGTAAGCGTTGGCTTCTCACTGGTTGAGATGACGGAAGAGGTTCCAGTGAAGGAGGTGAAAGGGCGTTATGTGCGGGATGAAAGAAGGATTAACTGGTCTCGCGGTAAAAATTCAGCCCAGCTTGGGTTCACCAGCCGGCGGCATATACCTAGTGGCCGATTTAGGCTGCAGCTCTACTCACCTTATGAGTCCGAAGGCTGGCATCAGGTTTTCTTTCAAACTAAAACCTGCAGCCTGATAAGTCAGATACCGAAAATCATTAAAGCGGCTCAAGCTGCTTTGCCTGTCCTGAAAAAGGAAATACAGACAATAAAGGAACGCGCTGAAGCCAGTCGTCTGCGCATGGAGCAGCAGATGGTCGAGTATAAAAAACTTGAGGCTATCCGTAAGCAGGAAGAAGCGCATAAAACCAGTGTGAATGAACTGCAGGTCATCATGGCTAAATGGGCAGAAGATATACGTATCGAGCAATTTTTCAGGGATGCTGAAAAAGACATTGAGGTTTGTGAGGCTGCACTTCAGGAGCAACTGAGAGAACGCCTCAGAGCTGCCAGAGAATTTATGCAGGGTGAAACTGCACTGCAACGCCTTCTGAAATGGCGAACGCCGGAAGAGCGATTGAAATAAATCACGCGAAGTTTATTTTGCGGACAGATACAAGGCTTTTGCTTCGCGCGTTTAATGTAAAGAGCCGTTTTGTGTCTTGTACACCGCGCGTATGTAAAGAATGAATCACCCGGGGTGATTAAAAATACCCTTTGGCGGATTCAGTCCTTACGTCCAGCGTTCTCAGCCAGTCAGACAAGAAAGGCCTTTGCCGTGCGGATTTAGTGTTACCTCATTAACTTACTCTGCTCGTCTGCACCTGAGAAGGTGTGCCAGATTTGCCCACGAAGCATGTCAGATGCTTTACGATGGTCACCATTTTTTCTGAGCATTATGAGTTCCCGCGTCAGTGGCCTGAACTGATGTTCCAGGTTGATGTTAGAAGGCAAAACTAACTGTTTTCTGATGTCTGCTATCAGGTGAAGGCTCCGGGCGACGCAACAGGATTGTGCTTTCTCAAGTGAGTCTGACCAGGTGAAGTGGGCAGCGTCTTCACGTTTTATTCTGCATACATAATCGAGCTGGTCTAAGTCAGAAAGCAGTTCGCCTTCATCCACTTCCACTTCGAAAACAGAGAAGAAATTCTCTCTGCGAAATATGGCTTCTTTGTTAGCCACGTATATCGCATAACCGATATTATTCGTCAGATAGACGAGACCATTTGTCGTGGGAAAAAGTGATGATTCATCATAGGTACGTTCTATCTGATGCAGGATTTTCTCTGAGCTGATAATGCTCTGTGATGCACTGAATGATGTGCCGTGATAGAGGCGCATTGTATATCCTGTTTTTTTGAGTTAGGCCTTTTTAACTCGTTTATAACAATTCATGCAACACAGTAAAGCCAGTACATGATGTTATGCCATATCTGCCTGTTTATGCAGGAGGTTATTTTACAGAAGTCATTGTGATTTGAGCATAAGGGGCATCAATCAGAACTGCTAATTTGACCTTTATTAGCTAATAGAAAGCTGGTGGCGGGGTAGATAGTTAAGTACGGGATTTTGACTGCGATGTTCACGGTCGTACAGTGTGCTGTTAACCAACCGGTCAGTAAGAATGAGGCACGCTTCCTGACCGGCTTATTCATTTAATTACAGGCTGTTTTGCAGAAAATGATGATGCCGGCAAACCTTAGTGATGACGTTAAAAAACTGGCAACAGATCAAACTCACTCAGCGCCCATGAAAGGATGTTCAGGGCGGCATATGCCATAATCATGCTCAACTGAACCCCGTCCCACCGGCCGCGCTGATAGCCTGAGTGATGACGGGATCGCATTTTCAGATGAAGTAACCCCGGAACAATCACTGCCCAAATTGTCGCGATTAGACCGGCATAACCAATCGCCCTGACAAACCCATCCGGAAAAAGCAGAGATAAACTCAGTGGTGGCAGGAACGTGATCGCTGTGGCTTTAAGGCGTCCCGTTCTGGTCCTGGGGAGAGTCAGGCGGTCACTGATGTAATCCACAAGGCCCGCTGTCACCCCCACGAACGAACAGATAACGGCAAAATGTGAAAATATTGAGAACAACAGCGACATCCCGGCGGTATAACCGCGCAGACTAAACGCGTGCATCAGTGCCGCAATGTCGCCGCCCTGACTGGCAATTTCAGGAAAGGCTGATCGGGGAAGGTTACCCATCGTGCAGATTATCCAGAAAAGATAGATAACCAGCGCCACGGCGGTGCCTGTGCACAGGCATCTTTTCACACGTCGATGATCGCCATTGTAATAGCTAATCAGACCAGAAATGTTTCCATGATAGCCGAATGAGGCAAGGCAGAATGGCACGATGCCGAGCATGTAGGGCCAATACGATGCCGCCGGATTCTGACTGTCCAGGAGGTAGTCGGCATTCACGGTAGTAAATAATCCACCAAACAGGATAAGTAACAGAACAATTTTGGTGATGAGCAGAACAGACATTATCCGGCCAATGCTGCTGGTGCCTAACCAGACGATGGCAGCCACGGTCAGGCTTAACATAACTTTGGCTTCGGATGATGAAACCGTTTTGCCGGTCAGTCTGCTCAGTGAGTGATCATAAACAGGCCC
>Ga0157371_10003186_pt1 | contig 15064 bp, 10 predicted proteins | sample C45metaG_FD_113462 | JGI IMG/M metagenome (GOLD analysis project Ga0157371, IMG submission 113462) | Corn rhizosphere microbial communities from Kellogg Biological Station, Michigan, USA - C4-5 metaG | ecosystem: Host-associated > Plants > Roots > Rhizosphere > Soil | place: USA: Michigan...
CGGGAAGTAGACGACCGTGACCCACACCCCCGCGAAGACCATCCAGGCGCCGAACTTCGCACGGTCCGCGATGGCGCCGGAGATCAGCGCCACCGTGATGATCGCGAAGGTGGCCTGGAAGCCCGCGAACGCCAGCCCGGGGAGATCCGGCGACATCGCACCGCCCTTGCCGATCCCCACCAGTTCGCCGAGGCCGAACAGCGTGCTCGGATTGCCGAGGAAGCCGGGGATGAGCGGCGGCCCGAAGGAGAGCCCGTAGCCGTAGAGCACCCACAGCACCCCGACCAGCCCCATCGCGCCGAAGCTCATCATCATCATGCTGACGACGCTCTTCGCCTTGACCATTCCCCCGTAGAAGAACGCGACACCGGGGGTCATCAGGAGCACGAGCGCTGCGGCCACCAGAAGCCACAGGGAGTTCACATTGCTGGTTATGGCGTCCGTCGCCGCCGATAGCTCGACCATGGGCGATTACCTCTTTCTCGAACGGGCGGGTATGCGGACTGTCTCGCTCGGCCTCTCACACGGCCCGCCCTGGGCACACCGCCAGTTTCCTGCCCCGAGGTTTCGTCCCCTGTGCCTGTCTGTTTCGGGGGTGTTACGCAGGCGCCTCCCCGGTAAACATCCTGTTTCGGGATGCCGCTCCGCCCGTCCGGCAGAGGGCGCACCATCTCGTAGACTTCAGGGGATGAAGTTTCTGAGGAGCGAACGCTACGCGGCACTCCTGTTGATCGCCGCGGCGGCGCTCGGCCTGATCCTCGCGAACTCCCCGTGGGGTGCGACGCTGCAGGCGGTTCGGGACGCGCACCCGCTGAGCGTGTGGCCGGGAGCCGACTTGTCGCTCGGTCACTGGGTCACCGACGGCCTCCTCGCCGTCTTCTTCTTCCTCGCGGCCATCGAGCTCCGTCACGAACTCAGTCACGGCGAACTGAACAGTCCCCGCAGGGCGCTCGTGCCCGCACTCGCCGCGGTCGGCGGGGTCATCGTGCCCGCACTCATCTTCCTGGGCCTGGTGCGCGAACCCGGGCTGGCGTCCGGATGGCCGATCCCCACCGCCACGGACATCGCCTTCGCCCTCGGCGTGCTCGCACTCGTCGGCCGGGGGCTGCCCGCGCGGATCAGAGCACTGTTGCTCGGCGTCGCCGTCATCGACGACCTCATCGCCATCCTGATCATCGCCCTGTTCTTCACCACCGATCTGCAGGCGATCCCCATGCTGGTCGCCGTGCCGCTCGTGCTGATCTTCGGCTGGCTCAGCCGCCGGGTCAAGCGGAAGGGCTCGGGCGCGCTCATCGCCGTCCTCATCGTCATCGGTGTCGCGGTGTGGGTGCTGGTGCATGTGTCCGGCATCCACGCCACGGTGGCGGGCGTCGCCCTCGGCCTGTCGATGGGCAACAGCAGTGGGGCCAAGGCGCGGCGCGCGCTCGAACCGTGGTCGAACGGGATCATCCTTCCGCTGTTCGCCTTCGTCGCCGCTCTGGTCGTGCTCCCGAACGTCCCGATCGGGCAGCTCAGCCCCGTCTTCTGGGCGATCCTGGTCGCCCTGCCGGTGGGCAAGCTCGTGGGGATCACCGGCGGAGCGCTCGTCGCGCGACAGCTCTCGCCGCGGGGGAAGCGAAACTCGACCCTTCCCCTCGGCGACATCCTCATGGTGTCCGCTCTCGGCGGGGTGGGCTTCACCGTGTCGCTGCTCATGAACGAGCTGGCCTATCGCCCCGCCCCGGAGGTCGCGGTGGAGGGCACCCTCGCCGTGCTCGCCGCATCCGTCATCGCCGGCATCGTCGGCGTGATCTTCACCGCCGTGCGCTCGCGACACTACGGCAGGCTGAGCAGACCGAAGAACAAGAAGTAGCGCGGTTACGCGACGGCTTCCGTGGTCAGCGCGATGAGCCGGGAGACCGCGCGCAGATACTTCTTGCGATAGCCTCCGGCCAGCATCTCCTCGGGGAACACCTGGTCCAACTGCGTTCCGGTCGCGTAGAGACGGACCTGGGCGTCGTACAGGCGATCGACGAACGCGACGAAACGCAGCGCATCCGTCTGATTGCGGAGCGCACGCACATCGCGCAGCCCGACGACGTCGACGCCCTCCAGGAGCTTCACATAGCGTGATGGATGCACCGTGGCCAGGTGGGCGACGACCGCATCGAAGTCGTCGACGACGACCTCGCCCTCTGCCGCATCGATTGCGGCGGCGAACCGTTCTTCCGTGACCGCCACAGCATGGCCCTCGACGGCCCTGCGGCGGTAGTCGAGTCCGTCGATCCGGATGGTGGCGAACTTCGCGGAGAGCGCGTCGATTTCGCGCAGGAAGTCCTGGGCGGCGAACCTGCCCTCCCCCAGCGCGTTCGGCGGCGTGTTGGATGTCGCCGCAATGCGGGTTCCGGAGGCCACGAGCTCTGACAGCAGCCTCGACATCAACCGGGTGTCGCCGGGGTCATCGAGCTCGAACTCGTCGATGCAGATGAGGGACGCACCCCGCAGCAGGGACACGGCGGAGGCATAGCCGAGCGCCCCCACCAGCGCCGTGTACTCGATGAAGGTGCCGAAGTATTTGCGCCCGGGGGCAAGGTGCCACAGGGCGGCGAGCAAGTGGGTCTTGCCGACGCCGAAGCCGCCGTCGAGATAGATCCCCGGAAGCATCTCCGGCGACGCCTTCCTCCGCGAGAAGAGCTTGCCGGATTTCGGCACCCAGGCCGCGACGAAGTTGCGGATGGCCGCAACCGCGGAACCCTGCGACGGGTAGTCGCGATCGGGGCGGTACGAGTCGAGCGTCGCGGAGCCGAACTGCCGGGGCGGAACGAGATGGGCGACGATCTCCTGGCCGGAGAGGGTCGGTGTTCTCTCGATCAGGCTCGCTCTCGCGCGCGGTGAAACTATAGTCAATCGAGGGGCCTCTTATTGTGTCGAAGTCTTACGGATCCCTATAGACAGGCATCCGGATTGCGTAGATTCGAAGCTACGGACTTGTTAAAGCCTAGCCCGACCCATCCATGTCCAACGCCGCCTAAAAAGCGCCAAACGGAGGTAACCATGACCGTAGAGGTCGACCCATCACCCACGTTCGCCGGATTCGCCCACCCGGAGCGGCTGGTCAGCACCGACTGGCTGCAGGCTCACCTCGGCAAACCCGGGCTGGTCGTCGTCGAATCGGATGAGGACGTGCTGCTCTACGAGACCGGTCACATCAAGGGCGCCGTGAAGATCGACTGGCATACCGACCTCAACGACCCCGTGGAGCGCGACTACATCGACGGCGAGGCCTTCGCCAAGCTGCTCGGCTCCAAGGGCATCTCCCGCGACACCACCGTGGTGATCTACGGCGACAAGAACAACTGGTGGGCCGCATATGCGCTCTGGGTGTTCACGCTCTTCGGTCACGAGGACGTGCGCCTGCTCGACGGCGGCCGCATCAAGTGGGAGGCGGAGGGCCGCGAGTACACCACGGAGGTGCCGACCCCGACACCCGCCGAGTACCCGGTCATCGAGCGCGACGACGCCCCCATCCGCGCATACAAGGACGACGTCCTCGCGCACCTCGGGAACCCGCTCATCGATGTCCGCTCCCCCGAGGAGTACACCGGCCAGCGCACCACAGCCCCGGCGAACCCGGAGGAGGGCTCGCTCCGCGGCGGCCACATCCCGAGTGCGCACAACATCCCCTGGGGCAAGGCTGCCGCCGAAGACGGCACCTTCCGTCCGATCGGCGAGCTGAACGCCCTGTACCGCGATGGCGCCGGGCTCAAGGACGGCGACAAGATCATCGCCTACTGCCGCATCGGCGAGCGGTCGAGCCACACCTGGTTCGTCCTGACCTACCTGCTGGGCCTCAAGGGGGTCCGCAACTACGACGGATCCTGGACCGAGTGGGGCAGCGCGGTTCGCGTCCCGATCGTCAAGGGCGCCGAGCCGGGCGCCGTTCCGGTCCGCTAGTCAACCGATTCGGTCGGGGTCCGTTCGGGCCTCGGCCGTTTTTGGGCAAACCGGGAGAGACGCTCTCCCGGCAGCGAAATCCCATCGGTGAAATACTGGAAAGACGATGACCGAAACCACTCTCCCCGGGTCTCTCGCCCAGATCAGGGACGACTTCCTCGAACTCGAGCAGCATGACAGGCTGCTCTTGCTTTTGGAGTTCGCCAACGAGTTGCCCGAGTTGCCCCCGCGGTACCTCGATCACCCGGATCTGCTGGAGCGGGTGGAGGAGTGCCAGTCCCCCGTGTTCCTCTTCGTCGAGGTCAACGACAACATCGTCCAGTTGTTCGCCACGGCTCCGAGGGAGGCGCCGACGACGCGGGGTTTCGCTTCGATCCTCGTCCAGGGGCTGAGCGGGCTCACCGTCGGAGAAGTACTGGCGGTCCCCGATTTCTACCCGCAGGACCTGGGGCTCACCGAGGCGGTCAGCCCGCTCCGGATCCGGGGGATGACCGCGCTGCTCGGGCGCACGAAACGCCAGATCCGCGAAAGGACCGCCGGCTGAATCAGCCGACGCGGGCTACTTGGCGCCGAGTTCGATCAGCCACTTCGTGATCGCGCGTTCCCACCGCTCCGGGTCGTAGTTCCACAGCTTGGTGTGCCGGGCGACGGAGAAGGTCTCCATGGCGACGATGTCCGGCCTGGCCGCCGCAAGGGCGTGCGAGGCATCGGACGGCACATAGCCGTCGTCATCGCTGTGCAACAGCAGCACCGGAAGAGTGAGCCTCGCCGAGTTGCGGACCATGTCCAGCCTGCCGGTGTCGATCGGGCCGTCCCGCCCGGTCACCCGCCCTCCCCAATTCCTCCCCACAACGGCAAACGCCACCGATCCGATGAAACCGGGCAGGTGGAGCAGTCTCGCCTGGAACTCGAATGTGCTCGCCCAGTCCACGACCGGGGAATCCAGAACGAGCCCGCGCACCACGCCGGCGAGGCGGGAGCGCGTCGCCGTCTGCAGCACCGTGACCCCGCCCATCGACCACCCCATCAGCACGACTTCGCGGGCACCGTGCTCGACGGCGAACTGGATGGCCGACTCGACATCCAGCCACTCAGCGTCCCCGAGCGCGTAGCGCCCGTCCCCGCTGGAGGGGGCGTCGCCGTCGTTCCGATATGACACCAGAAGCGAGGTGTAACCCGCATCATGGAAGACCGGCACGGCCCGTAGCGTCTCCGCTCGGCTGACCGCCCTGCCGTGCACCTGGATCGCCCAGCGGCCCGTGGCGGCCTCGGAGGGGATCAACCAGGCGGGCGCAGGACCGAGCGAAGTCGGGATCTCGACCTCTTCGAACGGGTAACCGAGATCTCGTGGGGACAGGTAGAACCATCCGCTGAACCGGCCCCGCGCCGCCAACGCCAGGTCGCCGAAGTCGACTCCGAGGACTCGGCGGGTGACCGAACGGGGCGAACGGTGCACGATCTCGCCCAGCCGAGCGTGGCCCGTGTCCCTCGAAAACCACAGGCCGTACCTGCCGGGAACGACGGCGTCGAGAGCGGGGCTGAGCGTCACGGTGCCCGCGTTCTCGTCGAACCCGAGCACGGCGATGTCCTCTCGGCGCGATCGCGGGGGCGTCACCACGGCACGGGCCATCGCCAGGGAGAGGATCGCCGCCGTGGACACCGCAGCGGATGCGAGCAATCCGGTCGCCAGGAGCGCAGCGGAGACCCGGCGTGCGCCCCGGTCGGCGTGCCTTCCCGAATCCGTCACGGTCAAACTTTAGTCTTCACTCGTGCCCGTAACAGTCTCAGGACCAGCGGTTCCCGCCGAATTCGGCGAGGCTCTCGACGCCGTGCGCCGTGCGCGTGTCCGTCCGGAGCTCGCGATCAGCGAGATCGCGTCCCCCGGCAACCTCGCCCCATACTCCGTCGCGCTCGCCGCGGATGTCACCCCGGCACGGCACGGGACGGACTCGGAGCTCGGGACGGGGCGCTTCGTCCTGCTCTACGACCCGGCCGCACCGGACGCCTGGGGCGGCCGATTCCGCGTCGTCTGCTTCGTCCAGGCCCCGCTCGAGACCGATATCGGGCTGGACCCGTTCCTGGCGGATGTCGCCTGGTCGTGGCTCGTCGACGCCCTCGACTCGAAGGGCGCGCATTACACCGCTGCGTCCGGCACGGCGACCAAGACGATCTCCACCGGTTACGGAGAACTCGCGAGCCAGGGCGACGGCGCGCTGATCGAGCTGCGGGCATCCTGGACTCCGACGGATCGCGAGATTTCCTCCCATGTCGAGGGCTGGGGCGAGCTGTTGTGTATGCTGGCGGGGCTTCCTCCGGCGGTGGAGGGGGTCAGCTTGTTGTCAACCCGCCGCGGAGGACGTGAGTAGCACGAACGATCATTCGCAGCCCGCTGCGGGAGCAAACATCGAAGAGGCCACCCACACGACTGTTGCCGCCATCGACACCCGCGAGGCCTATCTCGCCGCGGTGAAGGCGATCGCGGCGGGAACGGGCCCCATCGCCGTGGACGCGGAGCGGGCATCCGGATTCCGCTATTCGCAGCGCGCCTATCTCATCCAGATCTTCCGCCGCGGGGCGGGAACCTTCCTGTTCGACCCGCCCGCCATCGGGCGCCTCGACGAACTCAACGAGGCCATCGCCGCAGAGGAGTGGGTGTTCCACGCGGCCAGCCAGGACCTGGCCTGCCTGCGCGAGGTCGGCCTCGACCCCACGAGAATCTTCGACACCGAGCTGGGTGCCAGACTCGCAGGCCTGCCGAGGGTCGGCCTCGGCACCGTGGTGGAAGAGCTTCTCGGCGTCCACCTCGCGAAGGAGCATTCCGCCGCGGACTGGTCGACCAGGCCGCTCCCCCAGTCCTGGCTCGTCTATGCCGCGCTGGACGTAGAACTCCTCGTCGATCTCCGCTACGCCGTGGACCAGCTCCTCGACCAGGCGGGGAAGTCGGAGATCGCCCGGCAGGAGTTCGCCGCAGAGCTCGCCCAGGGCACCCGCCACTCCAAGGTGGAGGGATGGCGCCGGCTGTCCGGGGTCCACTCCATCCGCGGAGCACAGCACCTCGCCGTCGCCCGGGAACTGTGGGAGACCCGCGACCGTTACGCCCAGGAGATCGACACGGCCCCCGGCCGGCTGGTCCCCGACTCCTCCCTCGTGGCGGCGGCGAAGGCCCTGCCCGGCAGCAAGCGCGAACTGGCGGCGCTGCGTGATTTCAGCGGCCGGGCGAGCCGCTCGGAACTCGACCGCTGGTGGGCCGCGATCGAAGCGGGCAAGGCCGCCGAGGATGTCCCGATCCTGCGGATGCCCGGGGACGTTATCCCGCCGCCGCGCGCGTGGAGCGAACGCAACCCCGAGGCGGACAAGCGTCTCAAGCTGGCACGGGTCGCGGTGAGCGAGCTGGCCTCGGAGCGGAACCTCCCGGTGGAGAACCTGCTGACACCGGACTTCCTGCGCCGTGTGGCCTGGGCGCCGCCGGAGCCGCTCGACGAGGCCGGCCTGAGGTCGGCACTCGCCTCGCTCGGCGCCCGCCCGTGGCAGTTGGACGAGACGGTTCCGACAATTTTCCGTGCCTTTGTCGAAGCAGGCCAAGCTTCCGCGGGCGCGGACGACGCCGCTTCGTAGGAAGGATCAAAGGATTAATTCCCTCTCAGGGCGCCACCTAGGATCGAAACAGCTGGACAACCTAGGAGGCACCGTGGCCGAGAGGCATGAAGTCGTGTTCGTCGATGGGGTCAGAACCCCGTTCGGCCGGGCGGGCGAAAAAGGCATGTTCTGGAACACCAGGGCGGACGACCTGGTCGTCAAAGCCATGATCGGCCTGCTCGAACGAAACCCGAAGGTTCCCCGGGACCGGATCGACGACGTCGCCATCGCGGCGACTACCCAGCAGGGCGACCAGGGTCTGACCCTGGGCCGTACGGCCGCTCTCCTCGCCGGGCTGCCGAAGTCTGTTCCCGGTTTTGCCATCGATCGGATGTGCGCGGGTGCGATGACCTCGGTCACCACGCTCTCCGGGGGCATCGCGTTCGGGGCCTACGACCTCGCGATCGCCGGCGGTGTCGAGCACATGGGCCGTCATCCGATGGGTTTCGGCGCGGACCCGAACCCGCGCTTCCTCGCGGAAAAGCTGGTCGGGGAAGATGCCCTCAACATGGGTTCGACCGCGGAGCGCATCCACGACCGCTTCCCGCACCTCACCAAGGAGCGGGCGGACCACTTCGCCATGCGCAGCCAGCAGAAGCTCGCCGCCGCCTACGAGGCGGGCAAGATCCAGCCCGACCTCATCCCGGTCGCCATCCGCAGCGAGCAGGGCTGGGGGCTCGCCACCCGCGACGAGGCACCGCGGCCCGACACGACCATGGAGGGGCTCGCCGCGCTCAAGACCCCCTTCCGTCCGCATGGACGGGTGACCGCGGGGAACTCCTCCGGTCTTAATGACGGCGCGACCGTCAGCCTCCTCGCGAGCGAGGCCGCCGCCAAAGAACTCGGCCTGCACGGCAAGATGAAGCTCGTGAGCTTCGCCTTCGCCGGCGTCGAGCCGGAGATCATGGGCATCGGCCCCGTCCCGTCGACAGAGAAGGCCCTCAAGAAAGCCGGGCTCTCGATCGACGACATCGGGCTGTTCGAACTCAACGAGGCGTTCGCCATCCAGGTGCTGTCGCTGCTCGACCACTTCGGGATCGACGACGACGACCCGCGGGTCAACCAGTGGGGCGGCGCCATCGCCGTCGGGCATCCGCTCGCCTCCTCCGGAGTTCGGCTGATGATCCAGTTGGCGGCGCAGTTCGCCGAGCACCCCGAGGTCCGCTACGGGCTCACGGCCATGTGCGTCGGCCTCGGCCAGGGCGGCTCGGTCATCTGGGAGAACCCCCACTTCGACGGGAGAAGGAAGTAATGGCGCAATTCGACGAGCTCACGGCGATGTCGGGCGACGAGGTCGTCACGCACTCCTACGTGCGCGACGTGACCCTGCCGAGCGGCAAGACGCTCGCCCTCATCACCCTCGACAACGGCCGCGACCACACCCGCCCGAACACGCTCGGCCCGGTCACTCTGATCGAGCTCGGCGGGGTCCTGGATGCCCAGATGACCCGCGCCGCCCGAGGCGAGATCGCGGCGCTGGCCATCACCGGCAAGCCGTTCATCCTCGCCGCGGGAGCCGACCTCAGCAAGGTCAGCGACATCCCGAGCAAGGCGATCGCGAAGCAGATGGCCCAGCTCGGCCACCAGACCCTCGGCAAGCTGTCCGAGCTCGGCGTCCCGTCGTTCGTATTCATCAACGGGCTCGCGCTCGGCGGCGGTCTCGAGGTCGGGCTCAATGCCGACTACCGCACGATCGACCGCAACACACCGGCCATCGCGCTGCCCGAGGTCTTCCTCGGAATCATCCCCGGCTGGGGCGGCGCATACCTGCTGCCGAACCTCATCGGCATCGAGAACGCCCTCAAGGTGATCGTCGAGAACCCGCTCAAGAACAATCGGATGCTGAAGGGCAAGGATGCGTTCGAACTCGGCATCGCGGACGCCATCTTCGACTCCGCGAACTTCCTCGAGGACTCGCTGAAGTGGGCTGACGGGGTCATCTCCGGGCAGATCAAGGTCAAACGCGCGAACGAGCCGGGCAAGATCGAGCGGGCCGTCAAGTGGGACGCCGCGATCGGCATCGCCCGCAAGATGCTGGAGAGCCGCATCGGAACGGTGGCCAAGTCGCCATACGCCGCCCTGGAGCTGCTCAAGGGCGCGAAGAGCAACGACAGGAAGACCGGGTTCGCGGCCGAGGACGAGACACTCGCCGAACTCATCTCCGGAGATCAGTTCCGCGCGAGCATCTACGCCTTCAACCTCGTGCAGAAGCGGGCGAAACGCCCCGCCGGAGCACCGGACAAGGCACTGGCGAAGCCGGTGACCAAGGTCGGCGTGATCGGCGCCGGCCTCATGGCGAGCCAGTTCGCGCTGCTCTTCGTCCGTCGGCTCAAGGTGCCCGTGGTCATCACGGACCTCGATCAGGCGCACGTCGACAAGGGCCTCGGCTACATTCGCGGCGAGATAGACACGCTGTTGCAGAAGGGACGAATCTCCCCGGACGAGTCGAACCGGCTCACGGCACTCGTGACCGGCACGACGGACAAGGCCGATTTCGCCGACTGCGACTGGGTCATCGAGGCCGTCTTCGAGGAGCTGGGGGTGAAGCAGGATGTCTTCGCGGATGTCGAGCAGTACATTTCCGACACGGCGGTCCTGGCCACCAACACCTCCTCCCTCTCGGTCGAGCAGATCGGATCGAAGCTCAAGCATCCGGAACGGGTCGTGGGCTTCCACTTCTTCAACCCGGTCGCGGTGATGCCGCTGGTCGAGGTCGTGAAGACCCCGAAGACCGACGACGCAACCCTCAGCACCGCGATGGTGACGGCGGCGAAGCTGTACAAGAACGCGGTCATCACCGCGGACACCCCCGGTTTCGTCGTGAACCGCATCCTGGCCAAGCTGCTCGGAGAAGCGATGCACGCGGTCGACACGGGGACCCCGTTCGAGGTGGTCGATGCCTCGATCAAACCGTTCGGTCTGCCGATGACCCCGTTCGAGCTGCTCGAGCTCGTGGGACTGAAGGTCGGGGCGCACGTGCTCGACACGCATCACGCCGCCTTCCCCGACCGCTTCTTCGAGAGCACCAACCTGCACAGACTCGCGGAGCACGGCAAGATCTTCGACCGCGACGCCAAGGGCAAGATCAAGGGTTACGACAAGAAGGCGGTCGAGATCGTCGCGGGCGGCACCTCACCGATGACGGGAGAGGAGCTGTTGCGCCGCATCGAGGACGGACTCGCCGACGAGGTGCACCGGATGCTTCAGACGCCGGTCGTCGCCGCACCGGAAGACATCGACCTCTGCCTCATCCTCGGAGCGGGCTACCCCTTCCAGATGGGCGGGGTCACGCCGTATCTCGACCGGGTCGGGGCATCCGAGCGGGTGTTCGGAGACACCTTCCACCACCCGCCGATCCGCGGCACGGAGTAGGTCGAACCGGCGATCAGAGCCGGTGCTCGGCCGATTCCTCGGCCAACGGCCGCGCAACGGGGAGCTTGCTCCCGACGACCTGGGCGACGAGGTCCCGGGCGATCCGCTGCGGCGTGAGCCCGATCCGCTCGAATATCTGCGCACGGCTGCCGTGGTCGAGGAACTCGTCGGGCAGGCCGATCTCCGTCAGCGCCGTGTCGACGCCCGCCGCCCTGAGGTCCTGGCGGATGCGCGTTCCGATGCCTCCGACCCGAACGCCGTCCTCGATGACGGCGACCAGCCGATGTCCCGCCGCGAGATCGATCACCCCGTGGGGTACCGGGACCACCCAGCGCGGGTCGATCACCGTCGCCCCGATTCCCTGAGCTGCCAGACGCTCGGCGATCTGCAGCGCCATCTCCGCCATCGGGCCGACCGCGACGATGAGCACATCCCTGTGTGGCGCCTCGACGAGCACATCGACACCGTCCGCGGTTCGGCGCACCGCCTCGAGTTCACGCCCGACATAGCCCTTGGAAAATCTGACCACCGTCGGCGCATCGTCCACCAGGACGGCTTCGGCGAGCTCTTCCCTGAGCCGGGCCGCATCCCGCGGTGCGCTCAGACGGATGTGCGGGACAACCTGCAGGATCGCAAGATCCCACATGCCGTGATGGCTCGGCCCGTCCGGACCGGTCACCCCCGCCCGGTCGAGCACGAAGGTCACCCCCGCCCGGTGCAGGGCGACATCCATCAGCACCTGGTCGAAGGCGCGATTGATGAAGGTGGCATACAGCGCGACCACCGGGTGAAGACCGCCGAAGGCGAAACCCGCGGCGGAGGCGACCGCGTGCTGCTCCGCGATGCCGACGTCGAACACCCGCTCGGGGTACTTCGCGGCGAGCTTGTGCAGGCCGACCGGTCTCAGCATCGCGGCGGTCAGTCCGACGATCCGCGGGTTCTGGTCGGCGAGTTTCACGATCTCATCCGCGAACACCGAGGTCCAGGACGCCCGATCGGAGACTTCGACCGACTCCCCCGTCTCGGGATCGATCTGGCCCACCGCGTGGAATCGGTCCGTGACATCGTGCAGGGCGGGTTCATAGCCCCTGCCCTTCTGGGTGATGACGTGCACGATCACCGGCGCACCGTAGTTCTTCGCCTGCTTCAGCGCCTCTTCGACGGCCCGGATGTCGTGCCCGTCGACCGGCCCTATGTACTTGATGTCCAGATTGGAGTACAGCGCCTCGTTGTTGGTGAATCTGCTCAGGAACCCGTGCAGGCCTCCGCGGACCCCTCGGTAGAGGGCACGGGCGGGCGAGCCGAAGCGGCTGAACAGTTTCTCGCTGGAACGGTGCAGCTCACGGTAGCTGCGCCTGGTGCGCACCCCGTTCAAGAAGCGGGCCATCCCGCCGATGGTCGGGGCGTAGGAACGCCCGTTGTCGTTGACGACGATCACCAGATTGCGGTTGTTGTCGTCGCTGATGTTGTTGAGCGCCTCCCAGGTCATCCCGCCGGTCAGTGCGCCGTCCCCCACGACGGCGACGACACAGCGATCGTCCTGCCCGCTCAACGCGAAGGCGCGGGAGATCCCGTCCGCCCAGCTCAGGGAGCTGGAGGCATGGGAGCTCTCCACGACATCGTGCACGGACTCCGCGCGCTGGGGGTAGCCGGCGAGGCCGCCCTGCTGGCGCAGGCCGCTGAAGTCCTGACGCCCGGTCAGAAGCTTGTGCACGTAGCTCTGGTGCCCGGTGTCGAAGACCACGGGATCCCTCGGCGACTCGAAGACGCGATGGATGGCAATCGTCAACTCGACGACACCCAGGTTCGGCCCCAGGTGTCCACCGGTCTTCGAGACCTCCGCGACCAGGAACTCCCTGATCTCGGCCGCCAGCTGCACGAGTTCATCCCGCGAGAGCGAGTCCAGGTCACGAGGACCATGGATCGTCTCGAGGATGCTCATCGTTGCAGCCTAGACCAGCGATCTCAAGACATACTGCAGGATTCCGCCATTGCGGTAGTAGTCCGCCTCACCGGGCGTGTCGATCCGCACGGCCACATCGAACTCGACCCGCTCGGCTCCGGCGGGAGAGTCCTCGCTCGGCTCGGCGACGACGTGCACGGTGGCCGGGGTGCGCCCCTCGTTCAGTTCGTCGAGACCCGTGATCGAGATGTACTCCGTACCGTCGAGTCCCAGGGTCTCGGCGTTCTGCCCGTCGAGGAACTGCAGCGGGGCGACGCCCATGCCGATCAGGTTGGAACGGTGGATGCGCTCATACCCGGCAGCGATGACCGCGTGCACGCCCAGCAGTGCCGTGCCCTTGGCGGCCCAGTCGCGGGACGAACCGGAACCGTACTCCTTGCCCGCCAGCACCACGAGCGGGATGCCCGCGGCCTGGTAGTTCTGCGATGCGTCGTAGATGAACGACTGCGGTCCGCCGGCCTGAGTGAAGTCGCGGGTGTAACCGCCCTCGACCCCTGCGCCGTTGTTCGCGCCGGCAAGCAGCTGGTTCCGCAGGCGGATGTTCGCAAAGGTGCCGCGGATCATCACCTCGTGGTTGCCGCGGCGTGAGCCGTAGGAGTTGAAGTGCTTGCGGTCGATGCCGTGCGCCTCGAGGTACTGCCCGGCTGGACTGTTCGCCTTGATGCTGCCGGCGGGGCTGATGTGGTCCGTCGTCACGGAGTCGCCGAGAGTGGCGAGCACGCGCGCTCTGGTGACGTTCTGCACCGGATCGAGCTCCATCGTCATCCCGTCGAAGAACGGGGGCTTCCGGATGTAGGTCGACTTCTCGTTCCAGTCGTAGATCGAGCCGGTCGGAGTCTCCAGCGAACGCCAGTGCTCGTCGCCGTCGAAGACCGATGAATACTGCTTGTTGAACATCTCGGTGTCGATCGCCTCATCGACGACCTTCTGCACCTCGGCGGAGTCCGGCCAAATGTCTCTCAGGTACACCTCGTTGCCATCGCTCCCTGTGCCGAGCGAGTCGGTGTCGAAGTCGAAGTCCATCGAGCCGGCCAGCGCGTATGCGACGACCAGGGGCGGGCTCGCCAGATAGTTCATCTTCACGTCCGGGTTGATCCGGCCCTCGAAGTTGCGGTTGCCGGACAGCACCGCGGTGATCGCAAGATCGTTCTCGCGCACCGCGGTGGAGACCTCCTCGGCCAGAAGCCCTCCGGAGTTGCCGATACAGGTCGTGCAGCCGTAGCCGACCAGGTAGAAACCGAGGTCTTCGAGGTACTTGTTGAGTCCGACCTTGGCGTAGTAGTCGGTCACGACCTTCGATCCCGGGGCCAGCGTGGTCTTGACCCACGGCTTGGACTTCAAACCCTTCTTGCTGGCGTTGCGGGCAAGCAGGCCCGCCGCGAGCATCACCGACGGGTTGGAGGTGTTCGTGCACGAGGTGAGTGCCGCGAGTCCGACGATGCCGTGGTCGATCGTGAACTTCTCACCGTCGGCCAGAGTGACCTCGGCCGGGTTGGAGTGATTCGACGGGCGGGGGCTCTCCGCGCCGACGTGGGCCAGTTCGGCAGCCGCAGAGACGTCCACCGTCGCGTAGTTCTCCAGGTCGCGCTCGAACTGCTCCTTGGCGCGGGTCAGTTCGACCCGGTCCTGTGGGCGCTTCGGCCCCGCGATGGACGCGACGACCGTGCCGAGGTCCAGCTCCACGTACTCGCTGAACACCGGCTCGCTCTCCGGGTCGCGCCACAGGGTCTGCATCTTGGAATATGCCTCGACGAGCGCGATCTGCTCCTCGCTGCGACCGGTGAGACGCAGGTAGTCGAGAGTGATGTCGTCGATCGGGAAGATGGCGGCAGTCGAACCGAACTCGGGGCTCATGTTGCCGATGGTCGCCCGGTTGGGCAGCGGCACCTGGGCGACGCCGTCGCCGTAGAACTCGACGAACTTGCCGACCACCCCGTGCGCCCGGAGCTGCTGGGTGATGGTGAGCACGACATCCGTCGCGGTGACGCCGCTCGGAATCGATCCGGTGAGCTTGAAGCCGACCACCTTGGGGATGAGCATGGAGACCGACTGGCCGAGCATGGCCGCCTCGGCCTCGATGCCGCCGACCCCCCAGCCGAGCACGCCCAGGCCGTTGACCATCGTGGTGTGCGAGTCGGTGCCGACGAGCGTGTCCGGGTA
>Ga0157371_10003189_pt1 | contig 15056 bp, 14 predicted proteins | sample C45metaG_FD_113462 | JGI IMG/M metagenome (GOLD analysis project Ga0157371, IMG submission 113462) | Corn rhizosphere microbial communities from Kellogg Biological Station, Michigan, USA - C4-5 metaG | ecosystem: Host-associated > Plants > Roots > Rhizosphere > Soil | place: USA: Michigan...
ACGGGAACTTTCCGCCGAATCTTCGTATTCGGTAGGGAAGTCACATTCGATCATGCACAATAGTCACTACATGGAGCGGATCGAGGCCGTCAATTTCGCACTCGAAAACGACGACGGCGCCCGTACGACCCACTATGCGCAGGCCGATCTGATCCTGGTGGGGGTCTCGCGCTGCGGCAAGACGCCGACCTGCCTCTATATGGCGCTGCAATACGGCATCCGTGCGGCCAACTATCCGTTGACCGAAGAGGACATGGAGCGGCTGCAACTGCCCACCTCGCTCAAGGCCTACAAGGACAAGCTGTTCGGCTTGACCATCGATGCCGAGCGGCTGGCGGCGATCCGCCACGAGCGCCGGCCCAACAGCCGTTATGCGAGCTTTGCCCAGTGCGAATTCGAATTGCGCGAGGTGGAGAGTCTGTTCCGCCGCGAGAACATCTCCTTCATCAACACCACGCATTTTTCGGTGGAGGAAATCTCGGCGAAGATTCTGGTGGAGAAAGGCGTGGAAAGACGGTTTAAATAGCGCTCCAGCCCTCCTTTCTCGCGCCCCAGGCGACCGCCATGAATCTCTTCGACGCCCTGCTGTTCTTTCCGGTCGCCCTACTTATCGCCCTCACGCCCGGCCCGAACAATTTTTGCTCGCTGAGCAACGGCATCCGCCATGGCGCGGTCACCGCAGGGCTCGCGGCCCTGGGGCGCGACGTGGCCTTCGTGATCTTCCTGGTGATCTCGGCGGTGGGCCTGGGCGCCATGCTGCTGGCCTCGGAAACGGCCTTTAGCGTCATCAAGTGGATCGGCGCGCTCTATCTGCTCTACCTGGGCGTGAAGAGCTGGCGCAGCCGCGCCTTCGAGGGGTTGGACCTGGACGAGGCCGGCACGACGCAACCGCGCTCGCTGCCCAGGCTGATGCTGCAGGAGTTCCTGATCGGCATCAGCAATCCCAAGGCGATCCTGCTGTTCGCCGCGGTCTTTCCGCAATTCATCGATCCCAGCCAACCGACGATCCAGCAGTTCGTCTACCTGGGCGGCACCCACCTGTTCGCGGAAATAGTCGCCGCCTTCGTCTATGGACTGTTCGGCCGACAGATCCGCCGCTTCATCCGCGGTCCCCGTGGGGTGCGCCGCCTCAATCAGGCCACCGGAGCCTTCTTCGCCGGCGCGGGCGGCTTGCTACTGACCGCTCACCGCTAGCTCAGGACGATACCAGCCCGGACTGGGCAGCGCCCAGCTTCGCCAGGGCCGTCTCTATCGCCGACCAGGGCTTTTCCGCGCTGGCTGCCGGCTTGAGCGTGGCGGCCTCGCGAGCGGCCCTGACCAGGCGCCTGAATTCACTGTTCGTTGCGGCTGCCTGACCCGCGCCGGTCTCACGAGAGCCGACGGCAGGTGATAGCCAGAGACGATCCTGCAAGCGCTCGCCCGCCTGCCGTGCGAACTGCAGCCGCCGCTCCTGCACGCCAGGTTCGGAGTCACCCGTCAGCCCCAGCGAAAGTGTCTTGTAGGCAGGAAGGCGATCGAGCAGACCTTGTTGCGCCTGGGTCGTACGCGGCCAGTCGACATGCAGTCCATCCACTGGGAGAGCCGCGGCCAGACCCAGGTTGTCGGTCAACTCGCCATCGCGGACGGCAAGCAACTTCCGCAATGGCTCGCGCTGCAGCAGGTTGTAGGCTCGTTCGAAGGCCGTGCGCCAGGCCAGTGGCAATTCCCGGGTAAGCAGGGGCTCGTCGATCTGAATCCATTCCACGCCCTGCTCGGCCAGTCTCGCGAAGACTTCGCCATAGACCGGCAGTAGCGACTCCAGCAGGTCGAGGCGCTCGAAGGCGGGATCGAGAGAGCGACCAAGCCACAGATAGGTCAAGGGCCCCAGGATCACCGGCTTGACCGCCAGCCCGAGCGCTTGAGCCTCGGCAACCTCGTCGAACAGGTGCTCCCAGCTGAGGGCGAAGGACTGGCCAGGAGTGAATTCGGGAATTCGATAGCAACGCTCACCATCGAACCAGCGGCCGTCTCCTGCCGAGGCCTGACAGGTAGTGGGCGAGGCTGCGCCCACCAGATAGGAATGAGCCAGGACTCGATCGGTCCAGCCAACGTCGCCCACGGCGAGTAACTCGCTGCCCGCGGCCTGCTGGGCACGCCAGGCCTGCTGACGCTGCTGGCGTCCATGAACGACCAGGGTTGCGCGGCGGGTGTCATCGAGGCGTGCCATCGTCGCCCAGGGCGCATCGCCGCACTGCTCGATCTGCGAAAAACCCTGGGAATGAATCCTGACCATGGCACACCTCCACCTGACGATGCGGAGATTGTCCTACCTGGACGTGCATGAAACAAACTCAGGTTTCTTGTGGCGAACTCAAGTTTTTCTCATACAGCTCGATTCTAGGGTTTGAAGCGCGCCATGCTGTAGACATCGGCGAACACCCCATCGCGCAGGGCGTAGCGTCGCAACAGGCCTTCTTCCTCGAAACCCAGCTTGCGGTAGAGTGCCAGGGCCGGGGCGTTGTCGCTGAAGACGGTCAGCTCGACCCGTTGCAGATTCATCCAGTTGTCGGCGAGGTCGAGCAGCGCCGCAAGCAATTGAGTGCCTATGCCCTGCCCTTGGCAGTCACGGGCGACGCCCATGCCCAGGGCACCACAGTGCTGGCGGCGAATGCGTTGCTGCTGTTCGAGACTGGCACTGCCCACCACCCGCCCCTGCTGCAGGGCGACCAGCCCTACCCGCCCCTCGCGCTCGCCGCTCAGGCGCTGCCGCCATTGCTCGGCGGTCTGGTAGGGCAGTTGCAGCACCTGACGCGCCACGGCCGGATCGCCATAGAGAGCGGCCAGGCCCTCGGCGTGGCGGTCAGCGTAGCGTTCGAGGTGGATGGACTGGCTGGACATGGGCGGCACTCCTTCGCAGAAGTCCGCAGCTTCGCCCAGGTCCGAGGGATCGGACAAGGGCACCTAGGCCAGCGGGTGGGTCAGAGGGTCCACTTCAGGCTGAGCATGACGTTGCGGGGATCACCGTAGACGCCCGTGCCCGTACCGCTGGGAATACCCTGCCAGTATTTCTCGTCAAAGATGTTGTTGAAGTTGACGCGGCCATCCCAGTGGTCATTGAAGCGATAGCCCGCCATCAGGCCGACCACGGAATAGCTGTCCTGCTTGGCTTCGCCGTTCCCTACTCGCTTGAAGGTCTCGCTCTGCGCCAGCACATCGGCGCCAAGGCGCCACTTGTTCAGGTTGCCAGTCAGTTGGTAGCTGGTGGCGGCCTTGAACAGGTGCTTGGGTTGATCCGGCGCGAAGCGGCGGTCTTCGTAGGTGACGTCCTTGGTGTATTCGCTCAGCACCAGGGTGTAGGCCGCCGAGGCTTGCCAGTTGGGTGCCAATTGGCCGGAAACTTCCGCGTCGATGCCGCGACTACGGACCTCGCCAGCCGTGTCGTAACAGGTCCGATTCTCCTGCTGACACTGTTGCGGCTGAGGCGAGAGTTCGTAGGCGCGACCTTCTTGGATGGTGTCGAACAGCGCAACGGAGGCGTTCAAGGCCCCATCGAAGTAGGCGCCTTTGAGGCCGATTTCGTAGCTCTTGCCCGTCATGGGGGCGAGAACCGAGTTTCCGACGCTCTGCTGGCTCTGCGGCTTGAAGATGTCGGTGTAGCTGGCATACACCGAATAGGTGTCGTTCAGATCGTAGATGACACCCGCATAGGGCGTGAATTCTCGCGTCGCCTTGTAATCGTCGTCGCTGTAGAGGTTATCGAAGTCATACCAGCTGACCCGGCCGCCGACGATCACGTGCAGCGGATCTATGGGATTGAAACGCGCCGCCGCGTACACCGCCTCCTCGGTGGTGGTGTTCTTGCTGGCATAGGGGGTCAGCGTGGCCTTGTCGGGTTTTACGATGCTGCTGCGCTGGAAGTTGAAGATGTCGACTGGCGTCACTCCCGAGTAGCCGCCCCGCTGATAGAACTTCTCCTGGCGCCGACTTACCCCAGCCACCAGCTCGTGCTCGCGTCCAAGCAACTGGAACGGGCCGCTTAGGGAGGCATCCAGGTTGAGCTGATCGGAGTCGGTGCGATAGGCACCCGAAGCCGTTCCGAGGTCATCTACCGAGGCATAGGGATAGGACAGTGACGTTATGTAGTTGGAAAAGGTATCCGAGTTCGCCCAGACCTGCTGCGCCGCCAGCTTGGCCTTCCAACCGTTGTCGAAGGTGTGGGTGATGTCGGAGAACAGGGTGTAGGTGTCCTGATCCCAATAGGACCAATCGCCGCTCAGGAAGGTGGAGCGCGACAGGTGCAGGTCTTCGCCATTGGGTCCGCTGGGCAGGCTGCCCCAGTCGGAGGTCTTGTCTTCACGCTGCTTGGACGCGCCTAGGGTCCAGGTGGTGGCGTCGGTGAGATCGGCCTCGAGGACGCCATAGAAGGTCTGGCGCTTGCGCTCGCGGACGTCTTGGAAGCTGTTGCTGTCTTCGTATGCCGCGACGGCACGACCGCGCAGGGTGCCGGCTTCATTCAGCTTGTTGGAGGCATCGACCTCGGTACGGTAGCGATCCCAGCTGCCGGCGCTGGTGGTGACGCTGACCTGGGGAAAGGCGGTCGGGCGCTTGCGCACCAGGTTCAGGGTGGCCGAGGGATCGCCTGCGCCGGTCATCAGGCCGGTAGCGCCGCGCACCACCTCGACCCGGTCGTAGATGGACAGGTCGGCCGAGGACAGGGTATCGAGGGTGAAGGTGCCAGCCGTGGTGGGCAGGCCGTCGTACATGATGTTGTCGATACGGAAGCCGCGCGCGAGGAACTCCTGGCGGTCACCCCCGAACTTGTTCAGCGTCACGCCCGGGGCGTACCTGACCACATCGTTGAGATCGGTCATGCCCTGGTCTTCCATGCGCTGCCGGGTAATGACGCTTACCGACTGGGGCGTCTCGCGGATCGACAGCGGCAGACCGGTGGAGGTGCTCATGGCTCCGGTGGTGTAGGAGCGGGTACCTTCGGTGGTGGCGCGACCGGTCAGGGAGCCGTCATCCGCGGTGATGGTGGTGGCATCCAGTACCACGCTACCGGCACCGGCCTGGGTAGCCACCGGGGCGACGGTCGCGACCGAACCGGTTAGCGACGCGGCCAGGCCACTGCCGGCCAGCAGGCGCTGCAGGGCTACCTCCGGCTCCATCCGCCCCGACAACGCAGGGGCACGCTTGCCGGCCAGGGCCGCGGGATCGTAGTTCACCTGCAGGCCGCTGGCACGCGCGAAACTCTGCAAGGCATCGGTCAGCGGCTGCGCCGGTTGCGACAGCGCCACGGGGGCGGCCTGGGCCAGGGCCGCCACGCCCAGGGACACGGAAAGCGCGATGAGGCGAAGGGAAAAGAGCTGCATGTCGTTGGTCGTCCTCTAGGGAAATACCGACCCGTCCGTACCCCACGTAAGGACTCGCTGGAGGCTTTCCAGGGACCGGTATCCGATGCCGTCTTGCGCGGCGGAACGCAGGCTATGCAACCCGGACTCATCTGTAAATGCAAATTAATATCATAAGCGACAGCAAATCAAAGCGCCGATAGAGGCATCCGCTCAAGGACGCGCCTTTCCCACAGGCGGCCTTCCATCGACCTTTTCCAGGTATTTTCGAGCAAATGTTTCCAAGCGGAGCAGGCGCGCTACCCGTGGCTGGGCGGCGGTCGGCAAACCCCTGGGCGAGGAGCCGCCCGGTGCTGTTCGCGAGACAGGTGATCGATGATCGATCAGCAATGACAGGCAGTTGCAGAACTTATCGTTTGGCTCAAACCAGGCGCCGGGTACCGCCGTCACCTTCATCGTGGAAGCGCTGGGCGATGGCCAGGATCTGCGGTTCGATGGCCAGGAAGGCGTCGAGCACCTGGGGATCGAAGGTGCTGCCACGCATCTCGCGCATCATTTGCAGCGAATCCTCGTGACTGAACGGCTCCTTGTAACAGCGCCGACTGATCAGGGCATCGTAGATGTCGGCCACCGCCATGATCCGTCCGGCCAAGGGGATGTCGGTACCGGACAGCCCATTGGGATAGCCGCTGCCGTCCCACTTCTCGTGGTGGGTGCTGGCGATTTCGGCCGCCAGGGCGAGGAAGTTGTCATCCTCCAGGTGGCTGGCGGTGTTGAGGATGATCTGGCGTCCGAATTCCGCATGTCGCTGCATCACCTGCATCTCTTCCGGGGTCAGGCGCCCGGGCTTGAGCAGGATGGCGTCCGGCACCCCGACCTTGCCGATGTCGTGCAGGGGTGCGGACAGGAACAGCAGATGGATGTAGTCCGGCTTGAGCAGCTCCGGCGCCTGGCCCATGCGGCGCATCTGCTCGGCAATGGCCCGGACATAGTGCTGGGTGCGCTTGATATGGGCGCCGGTCTCGGGATCGCGGGTCTCGGCCACGGCAGCCATGGACTCGATGGTGACCTGGCGCGAGCGCTCCAGTTGTCGCCGCCAGCGCTCTTCATGCCGACGCGCCAGGGTGATCCGCGTCACCAGCGCCAGGGCTGTCAGCATCACCACCAGCACCAGGGGGCCGGCCAGCGGCAGGAAGACGTTGTAGCGCACGAACAGCCAGGTGCCCAGCAGTTGCGGAAGGACGATGAGCGCAGCGGCCAACAGGGCGAAATGGCGCTGACTGCGATCGAAGAGGAATCCGGCGGACAGCAGCAGACCGCTAGTCAGGCACAACACCAACTGCAGCACCCCGGCGAACTGGGGAATACGCACCAGGGCATCGTCCAGCAGGTCCTGGGTCAGGGCGGCCTGCAGCCTGACGCCGGAAAAGGCTTGCCCCAGGGCCGTGGTGTGCAGATCGTTGAAGCCCACGGCCGATACGCCAATGAAGACGACCTTGCCCTTGAGCGAGGCAGGTGCCACTTCCCCTCTGAGCACTGCCAGCGCGGAGATTTCCGGATAACGCTCGGCACTGCTGTGCAAATGCAGCAGCGCCTGGCCTTCGCTATCGAGCGGCAGGCGGTGATCGCCAAGCCGCAGCACCGGACCGGCCAGGCTGGTCTCCACTACGCCTTGCGTCAGCCCCAGGGCACGCATGGTGGCGGCAAGGGCGAGACTGGGGTGGATGATGCCCTGGTGACTGATCAACAGGGGCACGCGCCGCAGGATACCGTCGCTGTCTCGCTGGCTGTTGATGAAACCACTGAAGCGCGTCTGGCTGGCGATGGCGGCGATGTTGTCCAGCGCCCCACTGGCCTTGGGCAGCGCGAGCGCGTCCAGAGCGCCGGTAAAGCCCACCCCTGGCCGCAGCGCACCGGAAACCGGCTGGTGCAGATCGAGAAAGAAGAAATGAGCACCGACGGCCCCCGTCTGCCCCATGACGTAGCCAAGATAGCCGTCGTTGTCCTGCAGCTCCTGAGGCACACCGGAAAAGCGGAGCTCCACGCCGAAGTCGTCTTTGAAGCTCTGCTGCAACGCCTTGAGCGAGGTACGGTCGGGCTCGCTGAACAGCACATCGACGGCGATGGCCGCCGGCTGGGCTTCGGCGATGCGGGAGAGCAACTCGGCTATCCGATAGCGGGGCCAAGGCCATTGACCCAGGGCCGCCAGGCTGGCTTCGTCGATGCTGACCACCTGAACATCCGTGGCGTGCGCGTCGCTGGCCGAGAGTCGACTGAGCTGATCATAGGCAAGGCGATCCAGGTACTGCAGCGGTGTCCATTGCAGCAAGGCACCGAGGCCAAAGAGCAACGACAGTCCCAGGCTGACCAGGAACATCCAGGGTGCTCGGCATCGCAGCAGGGTGACCACAGACTTCATGCACCAGGCCCTAGAGAATCAGAATTTCAGCGCGGCGGTTGCGCGGCTCGGATTTTCCAGGCCGGGATGGCAGCAATGGAACCGTGTCACCAAAGAACTCGACGTTGATGCGCAGCTTGGGATCGAGCTGCTGCAGCAGACCGGCGACCTTGCGCGCGCGCTGGGCCGAAAGTTCGAGATTGTAGGAGGGCGTACCCAAGGCATCGGCGTGACCGAATACCGAAATCTCGGTCGGCATGCGCTGGCGTGCCGTCTCCAGCACCTCCGGCAGCAACGCCTTCGACTGGGGGGTGAGCTCCATGCTGTCGGAGCGGAAGTTGAGGATGAAGGTCTTGGGCGGCGACGGCTGGGCCGCGAGCACCTGCTGGTTCTGCTGCTCGAAAGCCGGCTGACTCACCGGTTGCGAAGGCGTGGGCACCTGGCCGGGTCGGTCCACGGTGACCTCGGCAAAGCCCTGATTGATGGCCTGCTGCCCGGCAGAGCTGGTGACCGAGACGGCACCGACATGCCCATCCTCATCGGGCATCAGGATCACCCGGGTCTGGGGCGAGGGGCTGGCACAGCCGCTCAGCACCAGCGCCGACAGCAGGACGCTCAGCAGCAGACGAGCAGAGGACGAGACAGCCATCGCGGCGCTCATTGCGCCTGCACCAGGAAGCGGGTGCCGCGCACGCCGATGGTGGCGGAAGGGGTCTCGATCCTCACCGAGTCGGGGGAAATCTTGCCGATCTTGCCGGACGAGTAGATGGCTGTGCCCTTGCTCAGGTATAGCGAGAAGCCATAGCGACTGCTCTTGGGCTCGAACAAGTAGTCACGCAATTGCACATCGGCGCCGCTGCCCAGGGTAAGCAAGGTGCCGTCGAGGAAGACGATGGCCGCGGTGGACTTCGGGCCGGCCTGCAAGCGATCAGCCACCAGCAGGGTAGTCCCGGCTTGCGCCTCCAGGGTGGTGCTCTGGCGCAGCACCTTGACGCTGCCCGAGACACTCTTGATCAGGGCGACATGAGCCTCCTGTGCCACAGTGACCCGCGGGGATGCCAGCAGCTGCAGCCCGAGCAGCGCCATCGCGAATAACGTTCTTCTCATACTTCCCTGGTCCCTGGATGGACATGCATAGGCAGCCTCTGGACAGGCTGGAGGCCTTCAACAACGCGCCCGCAGCGCGCTCTAGGCGGCAGATTCGTGAACCCGATCACGTTTTACCAGGCAAACAAGCCAAGCGGCGCGCCAAGCGGCACGAGTGGCGCATAGCCACTATCCATGCCGGTCATGACCTGCTGAGACGAATAGCACAGGCAGTGGTCTAGTGACCATCTTTCTCAGGTCACCTCGCATGCACATCATTCTGGTCCGTCACGGCAAACCCGATCTTTCCAGCAAGGCCCGCTGCACCCCGCGGGAGATGAAGGATTGGGTCGCTCGCTACCAGAAGGCACCGGTACCCGAAGGCCAGGAGCCCGCGAAGACGCGGCAGTTGGCACAGCAAGCCGGCTTTGTGGTGAGCAGCCCCCTGGGGCGTTGCGTGCGTTCGCTCGAATACCTGATGAAGCGCACCGGCAATCCGGTCGACGAGGTCTATGCCGAAGCCCACCTGCCCTATCTGGAGCTGGATACGCCCCGACTGCCGGTCAAGGCTTGGCGGCTGCTGTTCAGATCTGCCTGGTTCCTTGGCTTCGCCGCCCATACCGAGTCCATCGGCAGCTCCTCGGTGCGCGCCAGCCAGGCTGCCGAGCGGCTCATCGAGCTGGCCGAACGCCATGGCTCGGTACTGCTACTGGGGCACGGCATCATGAACGTCCTGATCGCCTGGCAATTGCGTAAACGCGGCTGGCGCGGGCCGCTGCATCTGCTGCTCAAGGACTACTGGAAGCCCAGTATCTACCGCAAGGATGCCCCCTGAGGCGGATCAGCGCCCCAGCCTGGCGCGGGCGTCTTCCAGCTCACGGCGAGCTTCGGCCAGCTTTTCAGTGCGGGTGCGGATCTTGTCGGCATCGCCCTTGGCCTGGGCGGCGCGCAGATCCCGTTCCCGCTGGGCCACTTCGCGGGTCTTGGCCTGCATGACGTCCAGCCGCTGCTGACGCAGGCCAGCATTGGTGCAATGGGCCTGGACCTGGCCCAGTGCCCGCCGCAGACCGGCCAGGCGCCCCGCATTGCCTTGCGCCTCGGCCTGGGCGATCTGGTTTTCCAAGGTCAGCCGCTTGGTGGCGCAATCCCTGGCCTCGGCCGCCTGGGCCAGGCCAGGCAGCACCAGGGTAGCCACCACCAGTACAGCAATACCTTTGCCTTTCATCGTCGTTCCTCCAGGAGCCTGTCGACTAGGACCCTGATGATCCGCGATCGTCTCGCTCAAGCCTCCAGCGAGGGGCCTACCAGGGCCGCGAGTTGGTCATAGACGCCGGGCGCCGCCACCAGCAGCGGATTGCCATTGATCAAGCCATCGTTGCGTAGAAAGGCGTTGTAACGGCCACCCGCCTCCTCGATCAGCACCAGACCCGCCAGGCAGTCCCAGCCATTGATCAGGGTTTCGTAGTAGCCGATCAGCCGCCCGGCGGCCACGTAGGCGGTCATCAGCGCGCCCGAGCCATTGCGGAAGAACTGACCGCCTTCGGCCAGCAGACCGGTCACGAACGGCAGAAAGTTTTCCTTGCCCCGTCTATGGGTGGTACCCAGGCCGGTCAACCCCTGGCGGATCTCGGTCGCCGGATGGACGCGCAGTGGTTGATCGTTGACGAAAGCACCCTGGCCCCGCAGGCCATGGAAGAGTTCGTCGTGATTCGGATCCATGATGGCGCCGAGCAGCGGTTCGCCGTTATGCATCAGGCCGATGGACACGCACCAGTTGTGCAGCCCATTGAGAAAGGGCGCGGTGCCATCGATGGGATCTATGACCCAGAGGTAAGGGGCCGCCAGATCGGTGGCACCGCCCTCCTCGCCCAGCAGGCCGTCCTCCGGAAAGCGCTCGCTCAGGCGTAGGCGAATCAGCTCTTCCAGGGTCTTGTCGGCGATGCTGACCACGTCCTGCAGATCGTCCCCCTTGTGGTCCACCTGCAGCGCACCGCGTCGGCGATAGAAGTCGAGGCCGAGTTGCGCCGCTTCCCGGGCGATGTCCTGGACAGCGCGGTAACGTTCGGCGATGGCGGGGGCGATAGCGTTCATGAGCGCTCCTGGAAGGGGAAAAGGCGCCAGGGTGCCAGTTCCACCTACGGAAAAGAATAGCCGCGATCACCTCCATCATCGCCGCTGAAGGTGACGGCCATTGAGGCGCGGCGAGGCGGTGGCCAAAATTTGCCGACGTTGACAAAGGTCCGACTAGAGGACCTGGTAACAGCCATGTCATCCTCAGGGCGCAGGCTGTCGGGTATTGGCAGTCGAGGTGGCGAAATGCGTCGGCGGACCGCACCAAATCCGCTCGCAGCCGTCAGAAGACTTGAGTGCTCGTTGTACCGGGAGGACGCCATGACCGCACAAACTTCGCTATTCCACGGCAATGGTCAGTTGCAACAGCTGCGGCGACTGATTCCCAGGCAGTACTTCGAAGGCCTGGAACGTCATCTGGAACTGCTCTCGACCGAATTTCCGTTGTTCGATCATCCGCCGCTGAGCATCGACTGCGCGGTCGCCGAGACGCTGGAAAACCTTGGCATCCGGGCGTTCCAGTGGCAGGGCTGCTGCAATCTGCCGCAGCGGATGGCCCTGGGCAGTGCCCTGATGGGTGAGGGTTTCATAGCCCAGTCGAGCACTCCCGAGTACACGCTCTACCTCAATGCACGCGCCGAAAAGGTGCTGCTGCGGCAGGAAACGGCGGCCGATCAGACCCGGGTCAGTCTGGTCTCGGATTGTCCGGCGCTTTTCACCTATCTGGCAGCCAAGCACAGCGAGACCGCGCCCGTTGCCTGAGCGCCCTGAAGGCGAGTCGCCAGAGACGTGATCCACTGGCGACCTGCACGGCGAACGAGGCCACATTTGCGCATTAAGGTCACACTATTCGGGAACCAAACAGCTACCTAGGTGGTAGATTCGCGCTTTGGATCCGCCAGGAGGCCCAAGGAATGGGAATTCGTATTCTGGTCAGCGTCATCGCGACCCTCGCCGCTCTTCACGCCGAAGCCGTCACCCTTCCCGCCGTCGTACCGCTCGAACTGGCGGACCTCACGCTTCAGGTGCCCCCTTCGAAGACCACTACGCTGCGCTCCAGCGTCGGCACCTCGCAGCGTAACAGCCGCCAGTCGATCAACAGCGCACGCTGGTTGAACGAACGCCAGACCTTTGTGCAGGAGCAGCGCTGGGTTTTCTAGGTTAATCCCGGTATGCCGACGAATGACCCGGAAACTGTCTGCCTTTTGCTCCCACCCAGGGAATGAATGCGCTTTTTTCGGGTCCGTCTGGTTCTACGGGCGGCTCATTCGTCTGCCCATTTGACGCGCACGCGGAGCTGTCATGAGACGCCTAACCCTATGCTTGCTGGCCACGCTTGCGGCGTGCAGTGCCACGCCCACTCCTCCGCCGGCCGATCCATCGCAATTCGGCGGTCGCACCCAGGACCAACTCAGGCAGAGTTTCGGTTCACCGCAGCGGGTGGCGCAACTGGATCGCCTGATGGTCTACGAGTACCGCAATCTGCGCGCACCCGGCAGCACCACGCCGGTCTATTCCTTTCTCATCGAAAACGAACGGGTGATCGAATCCACACCCGGAACCTTGCAGCTCTATCGCGAAGACGGCATCACCAAGGTCAGGGCGGAAAGCCTCTGAGTTGAGCTGCCGAACCCTGGCCGGAGCAGCGTACCGCCCTCGGTTGACGTGCAAAAAAGTACCGATTTTGGTGTCTTCCAGCATTTGTTTCCTAGGCGGCAACGGGCTGTAATCCATCCGTGGCTTCCGCTACAAGGGCCGTCATAGCCCGTCGCGTAGTGGGTTACAACAACAAGAAAAGCGTCTGCTGCAGTGGCACAGAACGCGGAGTGCAAGATGAAAACAACACCAAAAGCGCTTTTATTGTCCGCTGTCACCCTCTCTGCAGGCCTGACCTTTTCCCTGGCCCTCCAGGCTGCCGAAACGGTCACCATCGCCACCGTCAACAACAGTGACATGATCCGCATGCAGCGGCTGTCCAAGACCTTCGAAGAACAGCATCCCGACATCAAGCTCAATTGGGTGGTGCTCGAAGAGAACGTGCTGCGTCAGCGCCTGACCACCGACATCGCCACCCAGGGCGGTCAATTCGACGTGCTGACCATCGGCATGTACGAAACCGGCCTCTGGGGCGCCCAGAACTGGCTGGAACCGATGAAGGACCTGCCCGCCAACTACGACCTGGAAGACCTCTTCCCGTCGGTTCGCGAAGGTCTCTCGGTCAAGGGCACCCTCTATGCGCTGCCCTTCTACGCCGAAAGCTCCATCACCTATTACCGCAAGGATCTGTTCCAGCAGGCCGGCCTGACCATGCCCGCCCAGCCCACCTGGACCCAGATCGCCGAATTCGCAGGCAAGCTGCACCAGCCGGACAAGGACCAATACGGTCTCTGCCTGAGGGGCAAGGCCGGCTGGGGTGAGAACATGGCCCTGGTCAGCACCATGGCCAACGCCTTTGGCGCGCGCTGGTTCGACGAGAAGTGGCAGCCGGAATTCACCGGTCCGGAATGGACCGCGGCGGCCAACTACTACGTCACCAACATGAAGAAGTACGGCCCGCCCGGCGCCTCCAGCACCGGCTTCAACGAGAACCTGGCACTGTTCAACAGCGGCAAGTGCGCCATCTGGGTCGACGCCAGCGTCGCCGGCTCCTTCACCATGGACAAGAGCCAGAGCAAGGTGGCCGACAGCGTCGGCTTCGCCGCCTCGCCGCGGGAGGTCACCGACAAGGGCTCGTCCTGGCTCTACGCCTGGTCCCTGGGCATTCCAACCTCCTCCAAGCACAAGGACGCGGCCAAGACCTTCGTGACCTGGGCCACCTCCAAGGACTACGCCAAGCTGGTCGCGGACAAGGACGGCATCGCCAACGTGCCACCGGGTACCCGCAAGTCCACCTACAGCCAGGCCTACATGGACGCGGCGCCGTTCGCCAAGGTCTCGCTGGAGATGCTGCAGCATGCCGATCCGGCGCACCCCTCGGCCAAGCCGGTGCCCTACGTCGGCATCCAGTACGTGACCATTCCGGAGTTCCAGGCCATCGGCACCTCGGTGGGCAAGCTGTTCGCCGCGGCCCTCACCGGGCAGATGTCGGTCGAGCAGGCCCTGCAGGCAGCGCAGCAATCCACTGCCCGGGAAATGAAGCGCGCCGGTTATCCCAAGTAGCGCCGGGCACCGGGGGCCGCGTCCAGCGCCCCCTGGCCTAGCGGCTTTCCCTGCCTGATCCGTCGCTGGCGTCGCAAGACGCCAGCGCCTCGTCACGGCCTACTGCCTCGCGGAGCATCGCCATGCAGACCTCCACCCTCAAAACGCCCGCCGTCGAAACCCCCGCCGCTCCCGCTCGTCGTCAACGCCGTCGTGCCGGTCCCGGCTGGTTCCTGATCAGCCCTTCGGTGGCCCTGCTGCTGGTGTGGATGCTGGTGCCCCTGGGCATGACCATCTGGTTCTCGCTGATCCGCTACAACCTGCTCTATCCCGGCGAGCACGCCTTCGTCGGCCTGGAGAACTTCGAATACTTCGTGACCGATGCCGGCTTCTGGCCCGGCATGACCAATACTTTGTTGCTGGTGGGCAGCGTGCTCTTGATCAGCGTGGTCTTCGGCGTGCTGATCTCGGCACTGCTGGAGGCCAGCGAATTCTTCGGTCGCGGCATCGTCCGGGTCCTGCTGATCTCGCCCTTCTTCATCATGCCCACGGTCAGCGCCCTGATCTGGAAGAACCTGATCTTCCATCCGGTCTCCGGCATTCTCGCCGCCATCTGGAAGCTGTTCGGCGCCACTCCGGTGGACTGGCTGGCCACCCACCCGCTGCTGTCGATCATCCTGATCGTTTCCTGGCAGTGGCTGCCCTTCGCCATTCTCATCCTGATGACCGCCATGCAGTCGCTGGATCAGGAGCAGAAGGAAGCGGCTCGCCTGGACGGCGCCGGTCCGCTGGCGATCTTCTGGCACCTGACCCTGCCGCACCTGGCCCGCCCCATCGCCGTGGTGGTGATGATCGAGACCATCTTCCTGCTGTCGGTGTTCGCCGAAATCTACACCACCACCAGCGGTGGACCGGGCTTCGCCTCCACCAACCTCGCCTACCTGATCTACAACCAGGCCCTGCTGCAGTTCGACGTCGGCCTGGCCTCCGCCGGCGGCCTGATCGCCGTGCTCATCGCCAACATCGCCGCTATC
>Ga0157371_10003190_pt1 | contig 15054 bp, 6 predicted proteins | sample C45metaG_FD_113462 | JGI IMG/M metagenome (GOLD analysis project Ga0157371, IMG submission 113462) | Corn rhizosphere microbial communities from Kellogg Biological Station, Michigan, USA - C4-5 metaG | ecosystem: Host-associated > Plants > Roots > Rhizosphere > Soil | place: USA: Michigan...
AGGCGGAAGGTGCCGATGTGCGGCTTGCTGACGTAGAGGATCTCTTCCGGCGCGCCGGCGCGGACGAATTCGTGCATCACCTTGCGGGCGTAGAACTTCGGATCCTTGATCTGGCTGTAGAGCTTGCCATCGGAAAACAGGCCGGCACCGCCCTCACCGAATTGCACGTTGGATTCGGGGGTCAGCACCTTCTTGCGCCACAGCGCCCAGGTGTCCTTGGTGCGGCTGCGCACCTCCTTGCCACGCTCGAGCACGATGGGCTTGAAGCCCATCTGGGCGAGCAGCAGGGCAGCGAAGAGGCCGCAGGGACCGAAGCCCACCACCATCGGGCGCTGGGTCAGGTTGGCCGGGGCCTGGCCGACCGGGTAGTAGCCGGTATCCGGCGCCGGACGTACCTGCAGGTCGTTGGCAAAGCGCGCCAGCACCGCCGCCTCGTCGCGCACCTCCAGATCGATGATGTAGATGAACAGGATGACGCTGTTCTTCTTGCGCGCATCGTAGCTGCGCTTGAACACGGTGAAATTCAGCAGATCGGCGTCGCGCAGGTTCAGGCGACCGAGGATGGCCTGGCGCAGCTCAGCGGGGGTGTGATCAAGCGGCAGAGACAGTTCGTTGATGCGAATCATGACAATAATCCTGGCCGGTGACTCCGGCAAAGGAAGGGACGAGGAGGGGTAGGGCGGCGATTGTACCCGGCGGCTCAAGGGCTGTCAGTCCGGGACGATGGGCGCTCCCTTGGGCGGCCTGGCGGTCGCCCGGATGATGCCGGGTTCGTCCCGGGGCGTTATCGGCTTATAATCGCCGCCTCTCTGCGGCCGGCCAGACCTGGTCTGCGTCCGCATCTCACCCGCTTTCCCGTGGTGGCTCCAACATGAAACGATCCAAAAGCAGCCGTCGTTGGCTGGACGAACACGTCAACGATCCCTTCGTCAAACGCGCTCAGAAAGACGGCCTGCGCTCGCGCTCCAGCTACAAGCTGATCGAGCTCAACGAGAAGGACAAGCTGATCCGCCCCGGCATGTTGGTCATGGATCTGGGCTCCGCTCCCGGCGGCTGGTCGCAGGTGGCCGGTGGCATCGTCGGGGAGAAGGGGCGGGTGGTGGCGACCGACATCCTGCCCATGGGGGCGCTCGATAACGTCGACTTCGTGCAGGGCGACTTCACCGAAGATGCCGTCTTCCAGAAGATCCTTGGCATGCTCGAAGGCCGGCAACCCGATCTGATCGTCTCCGACATCGCCCCCAATATCAGCGGCGTCGCGGCGGCGGACCAGGCGGCGGCGATGTACCTGGTGGAGCTGACCCTCGACATGGTGCGCCAGGTGCTCAAGCCCGGCGGCAACTATGTGGTCAAGGTCTTCCAGGGTGAGGGCTCCGACGAGTTCCTCAAGGACGTGCGCACCTCTTTCGAGAAGGTGTCGATCCGCAAGCCCGAGGCCTCGCGTCCCCGCTCGCGTGAGGTCTATCTGGTGGGCAAGGGCTTCAAGGGCTGAGTCGGCCCTGGCGCTCCAGCGCTCGACCGTGCATCGATCCGATCGAGCCCGTTGCGGTGGATACCGCGCTCACGGCGTCCACGGCCGGTCGGGTCCATGCCGCCCATACCCTTGGCGCGAGAGCGGGACCCAACTGCGCCGCTAACCGCTTCGCCTGCTCCAGGCGGGCGACGCCTGGGTATGTCCATGACCTGGCGGCGTCCGCTCCAGTGCCGTTGCTCCACTGAGCTGGCCGGCGTTGGCGCAGAACGATCCAAGGGGGTTGCTCGGCGGCGAGGGGAGACGCCGGTGCACTGAGGCAAAGGTAGCCATCGTGCGTTGAGACGGACGGTGGGGAACGATGCCTATCGGGTGCTATCAGACTGCCATTGAGGGTAGCTCTCGCAGGGACAGCCACTATGGATCGTGTCGTCGCACAGATCTCTCAGTCTCTCAACTGGGACTATCTCATCGCACTGGAAAGCAGCCTGAAAGCGCGTGGCGTCATGAACACGGAGATCCAGGCTGAGTTGGATCACCATGCGCTCAACCTGGCGCGCCGCTACTTATTAAAAAAGGGCCGGCTTGGTGCGGGCCCCTTCTCGGCTGCGGAAAACGAAATTCTCGAGGTCCTCGCAGAAGCAGTAACGACGTTGCGGCGCTCGGGGCGTTTGCCGCACGACATCATCAAGAGTCTGTGCGCGGGCGGGCTTATCGCCGCGGTGCAGCGCAGCGTTTCCCATTCCGGTCTGCTTCGGTGCCGCACCGATTTCGAGTCCGATGCGGTGTTGCGGGGGCTCTTCGAAGCCATCGTCAATCGCCATCCGACAGCGTTCAGTGCCGAAACCGTGAGATTGGCGAGTCTGCACGCGGTTTAGCCCCTGAGTGCCACTGCAGGCGCCGGCATGATCTGTCGCCCGCCGTGGGAACAGGATGCGCTCAGGTGCCCAGGCGTTGGCTGGTAGACGCCGAGCAGACGACTGGTCCCTAGCGTCGCTGACGCGGACAGGCCAGAGCCGGGCAGTCGATCTACTCGGCACCGGCACCGGCACCGGCACCGGCACCGGCACCTGGCGCTTTCCGCAGCCTGGGTCTCCTCGACACTGGCCAAGACGGCACCGCTGCCTTCAAGCACTGCCGAGGAGGGCGCCGCTCGACACGCTAGGCCCTGCATGGCGCTCGACCGCTCACCACGAGCCTGGCCGTAGGGTGCGGCATTCTGCTGCCTGTCGTCGTGACCAGTATCTGCTGATTCAGCTACGGACACCCCCGATCTGGTGGCTGAGCACTGCATCCAGGATTGCCGCTTGCGTCACGGATCGCCGGGAAATACGCATGGCGCAATCTCTCCTTTTCTGCGCTTATAAAGCAGCTCAAGAATATTGCGCGTGTCGAGTGCATATCCATAGGCCGCCGTGTTGATTTTGGCTGGGCTGAAACTAGTGTGAAGGTGTGGGCACGGAAAGTGACAGGGTTGTTGGGGCGTTTTTACTGGTCACTATCCGAGCGCTGGCAAGGGTAGGGAGGGTATCTCCGCGGCACTCGAATTACGGCCTGGCAACCTGTAGTGATATGAAACTTGGGGCGGTCTTTCGCCCAGAACGCTAGCGGATCGATAGTCCGGGCGGGCTTATATTTTTCGTTGAGAAAAATTAATTTTCTACCGTCGATAATGATTGAGGCACCTCGACTCCTTGAGTGAATGCCGGATTTAGAGAAGGTGATCAGGTTGTATCTCGTTTTGACAGCCTCGTCGTTGATGGCGGAGTCATTGTTTCGAAGGCGGTGAGTCGCGCAAATAGCGCCTGGGCGGGTCGCTTGGTGAGGATATCGCTGATCTTTACAGATAATTAGCTATTGAAATAAGAGGCGCTGGGTTCGAATGGGTATTCGATGCGACAGTGCCCTTGACTCGACACCCTGTCATAGGCGAGAGCGCTGCGGAGTCCAAGATGCCATTTCGTGATAGCCGTATTCAAGCGGGCTGGCTGGGCAGAGGTGGCGATGGACGTTGATGTGATGGTCGTTTCTACGAAAGCACGAGCCGCTGGATTCATAAAGAGTATTGGTTCGGTAGCTCAGCTGTTCGATGTTTCTCGGTTCAATAGCGTTGATTCCGCCTTGGCGGCGCTCAATGGTGAAGGAACGCCCGATGTCATCGTTTTAGTATTGACCAAGGGTCTTCTGAAGCCCGCCAAGATCCTGGATCTCTTGAGGGCTGCCGCTAACAAGATTCCTCCCATTCCCGTGATGCTGGTAGGGGCGGAATCACTTCGAGCGCGAGCAGATTTCGCCATTCAACAAGGCGCGTGCCTCTACCTGAGCGATGACGTTTCAGATTCTCGCCTGGCACAGGCTTTACAGGACGTCTGGACCGGGTCCGAAGGCTACCGCGTACGTTCCAGCGCGCTGTCGAGGGCGCAGATCACCCTGGACTCCATCAGTGACGGGGTGATAGGGACTGACGGCGCGGGAAAGGTCGAGTACATCAATCCGGCCGCTGAGAAGCTGACGGGTTGGTCGAAGGAGTTGGCGAAAGGCAAGCCGGTCGGCGATGTCATGAAGGTCAAGCTCGATGGGGCCTTTGGCGATATCCCTCACCCGGTAGAACTGGCGCTGAGCAAACGCGCACCCACGGGATTGAGTGCAGGCGCCGTGCTCTTGAGACGCAACGGTGGCGCAATAGACATCGAGGACTCCACCGCGCCGATGATCGATGAAAAGGGTGCGGTGACGGGCGCGGTAATCGTATTCCATGATGTTTCCATGGAACGTGCCATGAAAGCCAAGATGACGTATCTGGCAGAGCATGATCAATTGACCCATTTGCCCAATCGCCTGTTGTTCCGCGACAGGGCCGCGCAATCGTTGCGATCCGGTATCCGGAATCGCTCAAGCGTCGCGATACTCTTTCTGGATTTGGATAATTTCAAGGGAGTAAACGATGCCTTTGGGCATTCGGTGGGCGATAAACTGCTGATTTCAGTTGCGGCTCGTCTGTCGGGATGTGTCCGGGAAGAGGATACGGTCAGTAGACAGGGAGGCGATGAGTTCTTGGTGTTGCTCGCGGGGCTCAAGAGTCGTGAGGCAGCGGAAAAAGTTGCAGAAAAGATAATAGCCAGCTGCAAGGAACCTCATGTTATCGAAAGCCACGAGATTCATATCAGCATCAGCATGGGGATAGGATTCTCCCTGCACGGGCCTATCGATATAGACGCGCTCATTGCCCAGGCTGACACGGCCATGTATCGGACGAAACAGAATGGGCGAAACGGTTACACCTTCTTTAGTCATGAGATAGGCGCCCAGGCCCAGGAACGGCAGAGAATTGAGGAGGGCCTTCGTCAATGTATCGACCTTGACGAGATCAGGCTTGTCTACCAGCCCAAGATCGATCTCTCGAGCGGCGCGGTCGTGGGGGTCGAGGCGTTGATGCGCTGGACCAACAACGTCCTGGGAGAGGTGGCGCCGAACAGCTTCATTCCTGTCGCTGAGACGACGAGGCTGGTGATAGCGCTGGGTCGCTGGGCCATAAAGGAAGCCTGTACTCAGATAGGACAGTGGAAGTCGCTCGGTCTGGGGGAGATCAAGATCGCCGTCAATGTATCGGCGTTGGAGTTGGAGGACGACGCCTATGTCGACTATGTTTCCACGGTGCTGAGCGACTGCAAGCTGGACCCAAGCCTGCTGCAATTGGAAGTGACCGAGACGGTGTTCATAAAGGATTTGAACAAGTGCTTGATGAGGTTGGAAGTGCTGAAGGAGGCCGGTGTTCTACTGGCGCTCGATGATTTTGGAACCGGTTATTCGAGCTTTTCCTACCTGACCAGCATGCCTTTTGATTTTTTGAAAATAGACAGGTCGTTCGTTCATGGTATCGAACTGGATAGCGGGAGGGTGGCGGTGGTAGGTGCCATGCTCTCAATGGCGAAAAGCCTGGGCCTCACGGTGATAGCCGAGGGTATAGAAACCTCTGCCGAAGCGGAGTTTTTCCTGAACAGCGGCTGCGATCAGGCTCAAGGATTTTTCTTCAGTAAACCGCTGGAGGCCGTGGATATGCCGTACTTCCTTAGCCGGCAGCACCTGACTACAGGCTAATCTTCGCTGGCGATACCCGGTGCAGCGTGCCTGACGGCGTAGAAAAGTCAGGCTGCTTGAATGAGCCTTGGCCTATGGGCCCGCATCCATCCACGCGTCCGATGCTGCACGCGCCTTAGTGGCGTATCGGTAGATACGACAGCAAGCGATCGGTTTCCTTTTTCACCACGGCATAGCATTCGCAACTCAGCTGTTCGAGTTGCTTACGGTCGAGCACCGTGATGTGGCCGCGGCTGTATTCGATCACGCCCTGGCGTTGCAGCTTGCCCGCTGCCTCGGTAACCCCTTCGCGACGCACGCCGAGCATGTTGGCGATCAATCCCTGGGTCATGTTCAACTGATCACCCGGCAGACGATCCAGAGACAACAACAGCCAACGGCACAGCTGCTGGTCTATCGAATGGTGGCGGTTGCACACGGCGGTCTGCGCCATCTGGGTGATCAGTGCCTGGGTATATCGCAGCATCAGCACCAGCATGTCGCCGTGTCGATCGAATTCTTCCGTCAGGCGCTGACCTTGCAGGCGATACGCATGGCCGCCGCTCTGCACCACGGCACGGCTAGGGGTGCTCTCGCCCCCCATGAACAACGAGATACCCACCAGACCGTCGTTACCCACCACGGCGATTTCCGCAGAGGCGCCGTTTTCCATCACGTTGAGCAGCGAAACGATCGAGTCGGTGGGGAAGTAGACGTGGCGCACGGACTCGCCGGATTCATGGAGCACCTGGCCCAGCGGCAGATGGACGAGCTCCAGGTGCGAAGAGAGCCGTTGCTGGACGTCGCCAGGTAGCGCAGCCAACAAGCTATTGCGCTGCGGCTTGGAGTCTTCGGGCATGGCTTCTCTTTGGCGGGGCGCTCGGATTGACCCGTCACTATACGCCTGGCAGCACCCAAGGACGTCCCTTTGGCGTCAGGCGCTGCTGGGATGGTTCGCCGTCTCGGCGATATTGATCAGGTCCTGACCGCGGGCGTGCGCGGACGCATAGCGGGCAAGCTCGCTGGGCGAGGCCTCGACGAAGGTGACGGTTGCGGAATCCGGCGGCCTGACATCGCGCCGGGTGACCCGGATGATGTTGCCCGAACTCTGTGAAACGGCGAAATAGGCGAGCATGATGGTTTCCTCGTGGCTGTCTGGATGATCTCGTCGCATGGTGCACCCCTGTTGCCGCGAGGGCCCCGGGCGACGGGCTCCGGGGCCTTCTGTCACCGCGTCGCGCTAGCTGTTCGGCCAGCGCACATCGACCCGATGCTCCAGGCCATCGTCGATCAAGCCGAAGCTGTCGCCTTGCAGCGTCATGCCGTCCATCTGGATGGTCGCCTGGGGCAGGTCGCTGCGGGAGAGCACGATGCGGTAGAGGGTGGTACCGAAGCGGTAGTCCAGGCTGAAGGTCGTCCAGTCCGCCGGCAGTACCGGGCGGATGCGCAACTGGGTGCCGCTGCGCTGCATACCGAGCAGTGACTCGACGATCAGTTGGTACATCCAGCCGGCCGAGCCGGTGTACCAGCTCCAGCCGCCCCGTCCTTCGTGGGGCGGCATGCCATAGACATCCGCTGCCACGACATAGGGCTCGACCTTGTAGGTGGCGGTGGCCCTGTTGCCGTGGCCGACTGGATTGATCATCCGCAACAGTTCCCAGGCTCGGGCACCGTCCCCCAGCTCGGCAAACGCCATACCCGCCCACACCGCCGCATGGGTGTACTGACCACCGTTCTCGCGAACGCCGGGTACATAGCCCTTGATGTAGCCAGGATCGAGCACCCCCTGATCAAAGGGCGGATCGAGCAGCTGCACCAGGCCGATATCACGGCGCATGAGGTGCTGCTCCAGGGACGCCATGGCCGCCCGTTGGCGCGGCTCCGGCGCCGCGCCCGACAGCACCGACCAGCTCTGGGCGATGGAGTCGATGCGGCACTCATCATTGCGGGTCGAGCCCAGGGGCGTGCCATCGTCGAAGTAGGCGCGGCGATACCAGTCTCCATCCCAGGCGTGCGCCTCGAGGCTCAGGCGCAAGGTCTCGGCCTGTTCTGCGCAGCGCTCGGCAAAGGCGGTATCGTCGTGGAGCAGGGCGGTGCTGGCGAAGCGGCGGAGCACGTCGTAGCCAAAGAAACCGAGCCAGACACTCTCGCCCTTGCCCCCTTCGCCGACGCGGTTCATGCCATCGTTCCAGTCGCCGTCACCCATCAGCGGCAAGCCGTGAGCGCCCCGCGCCAGGCTGTGCTCGATGGCCCTCACGCAATGCTGGTACAGCGTCTCTCGTAATGGGGAGTGGGTCGGCAGGTCGTAATAGGACTGCTCACCACTGCTCAGCGCGCGTCCTTCCAGGTAACCCACGCTTTCCGAGAGGACGCTGGCATCACCGGTGACCTTGACGTAGCGGCTGGTCGCCCAGGCCAGCCAGAGATAGTCGTCGGAGCAGCGGGTACGCACCCCCCGATCCAGGGGCGGGTGCCACCAATGCTGCACATCGCCTTCGATGAATTGATGGGCAGCGCACAGCAGCAGGTGCCGACGGACCGCGGCCGGGTCGGCATGCAGCATGGCCATGCTGTCCTGCAATTGATCGCGGAAACCGAACGCCCCGCCGGATTGGTAATAGCCACTGCGGGCCCAGAAGCGGCAGGCGATCACCTGATACATCAGCCAGCCATTGACCAGTACGTCCACGGCCGGCTCTGGTGTAGTGATCTGCAGCTTGCCCAGGGTGTCGTGCCAGTGTTCGCGTACGCCTTGCAATTCCGCTTCCGCGGTGCTGTTGCCCCGCATGCGCAGCACCAGACGCGATGCCGAGATGGCATCCTGCGCCGCGCCAAGCCGGAAGGTCAGGCTACGCTTCTCGTCGGGCGCCAGTTGCATGTCCACCCGCAAGGCGGCGCAAGGATCGAGCCCGGGGCCGCTGCGCCCGGACAGATGCGGCTGCGCCATCGCGGCAGGGGCTCCAAGATGCCCATTGCGACCGATGAAGTCACCGCGCCCGGCGGTACTGCTGGCGATTGGCAGATCGACGTCATAGAAGGCCACGCGGCCGGGAAACTCGATGGAGTAGCTGTTGCGTGCGAAGAGCGCGCCGCTGTTCGGGTCGGTCTCGCTGACCACGTGCATGCAGGCTTTCTCGCGAAGATCCCCGAGTACCCAGGCCACGTAGCCGGTGATCGACAGCCGCCGGGGTCGAGCTGAGGTGTTATGGATTTTCAGGTGCGAGAACTTGACCGGATCCTGTAGCGAGACATAGACCCACAATTCGCTGCGGATACCGTCTTCTTCGTGTTCGAAGACGCTGTAGCCGAAGCCGTGCCGGGTCACGTAGCCACCCTTGCCAGGACGGGGCAGAGGCGTGGGTGACCAGTAGTGGCCGCTGTCCTCGTCACGCAGGTAGAGGGTCTCGTCGCCCGGGTCGCTGACCGGATCGTTGCGCCATGGGGTCAGGCGGAATTCGTGGGCGTTTTCATACCAGGTGTAGGCGTTGCCGCTTTCCGAAATCACGCTGCCGAAGCTGGGGTTTGCCAGCACGTTCACCCAGGGCGCCGGTGTGCGCTGGCCGGCATGGGAGTGAATGACGTATTCCTTGCCATCGGCGCTGAAGCCGCCATGGGGGTTGCTCAGGATCAGGGAAGCATCAGCCGGTGGAATCGCAGCGGTCGCGACGACGGCGGGCAGCAGCTTCGCATCGAAAGCAGGGAGCCTCGGCTCCGCGCGGCGCCGATGGACCTGTTCGGCGAGACTGCCACGTTCGTCGCTGAGCACCAGGTGAGCGACCGCCAGCATCAGCACGCGATCCTCCTGGGAGAGCTGTTGCGCCGGGCGGACGAAGATGCCATCTGGCCGGTCGATCAGGTGCGCCTCGCTGCCCGAGGTGACCAGCTCCATGATCGAATCCTGCAGATCCTGACGATAACCGGCCTGGTCTTCGTTCCAGATCACCAGGTCGACGCTGAGCCCTTTGTGTCGCCAGTAGGCGTGAGCCTGCACCAGCTTGCGCACCAGATCGATATGGATAGCTGTGGAAATCTGCAGCAGCACGATGGGGCGGTCGCCCGAGATCGCCTGGCCCCAGAGGCCGCTCTGATTGCGCTGGTTGGCCGCGAGGATACTGGGCGCGGCTCGCAGGGAGGGATTGGTATAGAGGATGGACGCAGCCATCTGCTCGAACAGCCGCGCCTCGGCGTGGGAGGTGTTGAGCTGGCGGAGCAGCACCTGGCTGTGGGTCCAGCTCAGGTCGAAGACGCGGTCAGCGAGGCGGCGGTCGCGGTACTTGTTGATCAGCTGGAGGCAACCCTCACGGTTGTCGCTCACGCCGGTCACCAGGTCGATGGTGGCGATCTGGCCCGGGTCGAAGGTGATCCGGCAGCGGATGGCCACGATGGGATCGAGCACCGCGCCGGCGGTGCCGGAAAGTGCCTCGGCATCCATGGCGGCAGGGTGCGTCAAGTTGCGCCCACGACCGATGAAGCGGGCTCGGTCGGTCTCGTAGGAGATCGCCGCGATGTCCGCATCGTGGACGGCCAGCAGGTGACACAACCACGGCACCTTTTCATCACTGGAGCGTGGCCGGCGACTGCACAGGATGGCCTGCAGCGGGGTGAGCAGTTCGCTTTGCACGAACAGCTTGCTGAATGCCGGGTGCAAGGCGTCGCTCAAGGCGGGGGCCAGGACCACTTCCGCGTAGCTGGTGAGCTCCAGGGTTCGGCACCGCCCACTGCGATTGCTGATGTGCAGGCGCCGCAATTCGATGTCGTCTTCCGGCGAGACGACGATTTCGGTATGGACGTCGAAATCACGTTCGCGGACCCGAAACTCGGCCCTGGCATCGGTGAAGATCGCCTCGAAGCCCTCCGTCTTGCGTAAGGTGGGCTGGTGCGCCGAGGACCAGAAGTCGCCGCTGTCCACATCGCGCAGGTAACAGAAGGTGCCGGTGTTGTCGCAGGTGATGTCTTCCTGCCAGCGCGTGACGGCCAGGTTGTCGCGGCGGCTGTAGCCGCCGCCGGCATTGCTGATCATCACATGGTAGCGGCCGTTGGACAGCAGCTGCACCGCCGGGTGACGGCGGCAAGGATCGGTGTAGACCCGCAGCTTGTTCTCACTGACGCGGGAGACCTGGCCTTCCAGCGCGGCATTGGCGGTGTGCAGGTACTGCGCGGCACTTTTCGGCGCCCGTTCCTGCAGCAGCAGGGACGTGGCCTGGAACTGCGGATTGGCTTCGAAGCGGCGCTGCATGGGGCGGTCGAGCAAGACATAGGTCAGCGACAGCAGGCTCATGCCCTGGTGGTGTGCCATGAACGACTGGATGAGTCCGGCATGCTGTCCTGGCGGGAGGCGGGCGCTGGTGAAGTCGATGGCTTCATACAGGCCGTAGCGGCCCGCCATGCCCATGCCGGCCAGGCGTTGGAGATTCTTGCAGGCGGCCTCTGGCGCTACCATCAGCGCCAGCACCGAGGCATAGGGGGCCATCACCAGGTCTTCGCCCAGCCCGCGCTTGAGACCCAGGCCGGGCACGCCGAAGGCGCGGTACTGGTAGTTCAGCTGTGCGTCCAGGGTGCTGTAGCCGGACTCGGATACGCCCCAGGGCAGGCCCAGTTGCTGGCCGTATTCGATCTGCCTCGCCACGGCCGCGCGGCAGGTCTGGTCGAGCAAGGTGCCGGCGTAGTGGGGCATGACCAGCATCGGCATCAGGTACTCGAACATCGAACCGGTCCAGGACAGCAACACGGGATTGCCGCCGTTGCTCGTCAACAGCCGGCCGAGGGTGAACCAGCTTTCCTGTGGCAGTTGGCCCTGCGCGATGGCCAGGAAACTGGTCAGACGCGCTTCCGAGGCCAGGAGATCGTAGTAGCCGCCATCCAGGCGTTGCTCCTCGACGTTGTAGCCAATGGTCAGCAGCTCGCGTTGCGGGTTGTAGAGAAAGGTGAAGTCCATGTCGGCCAAGTCGGCCGTGAGATCCGCCAGGCGCAGCGCGGTGGCGATGCGCTCGCTGGCCTGGGCGATCACCGCCCGTACCCGAGGCTGTTGGTCGAGGGGCCACTGCGTGACCTCCAGCTGCGCCAGCTCATGCCAGCTGGCCGACGCCAGGGGCGATCCGGGTAGGGTGAGGCTTGCCACCTCGTCGTGGAGATCCTGGCATTGGGCGAGCAGCGCCAGGCGCCAGTAGTCGGCTTCGGGAGCCACCGCTAGCGCGGGTTGCAGAGCCTCGGCCCAAACGATCAGGCGCTGCAGGACGGTACTGATCTCGTTCAGACCTTCAAGCGTAGGGGCGGCCGCCAACTCGCTGTGCGCACCGTCGAGCAGGTGCTCATCCAGTTCGCCCGCCCGTACCGCCTCGCGCAGCACGGCAAGGCAGTCCGCCAGGCCATTGCACCAATCAGCGTTGAGCAGCGGCGCGTGCGGCAATTCATAGAGTCCGGATCTCAGCGTCAGCAGCAGGCCAGCCAGATTGCCGCTGTCCACCGTAGACACGTAGCGCGGTGGCAGCGGTTGCAGCGTCTGGGTGTCGTACCAGTTGTAGAAGTGGCGGCGATGACGCTCCAGCCGCGACATGCTGGCCAGTGTCTGATCCAGTCGTGTGAGCAGGCGACCGCCGCTCAGGTAGGCGAAGTCATGGGCCGCCAGGTGGGACAGCAGCGCCATGCCCATGTTGGTGGGCGAGGTTCGATGCGCGGTCACCGCCGTTGGCTGTTCCTGAATGTTGTCCGGTGGCAGCCAGTTATCGCCAGGGCCCACATGATCGTCGAAGAAGGCCCAGGTCTTGCGTGTCAGGCCGCGCAGGAATTGTTGTTCTGCGGGTGACGGCGTGAATACCGAAGGGCCGCTTGGCTGGCTCAACCGATAGGCGACGGCCGGTGCCAGCAGCCAGGCCAGCAGGAAAGGCGCGGCGCTTGCCAATGCCCAGGGGTCACCCAGCAGCAGGGCGGCGATGACCCCCGCCAGCAGCGGCGCGACCCACATCAGCCGATACAGGCCCGACAGGTCGTTGCGGCTGCTGCGCTCCACTTCGCGGGACGAATCCCATTGCAGCAGATGGCGCCGACTGATGGTCAGGCGCCACAGCGTGCGACCGATGGCGTCCAGGCTGCTGAAGGCTTCGAAGGGTAGCCACACCAGGCTCAGCAGCGCCCGCGTGAACTGCTGGGTCGCACTGCGAAGGACCACCTTCAGGTGCTGACCGAGCTGGATGTCCGGGGCCTTGTGGAGCAGCTCCAGGTAGGCGCTGATCAAGGGGTGGGCGATCACCAGCAGCAATACGCCCAGGCTCCATGCCAGTGGATGAGCGCTGGCGAACCACCCCCAGAGCAGTACCCCGAGAAAGGCGGCCGGCTCCAGGCTGCGACGCAGGTTGTCGATGATCTTCCAATAGGCCAGGTGAGTCAGGCGATTCGGCTCCAGACCACCATCGGATTTCGGGGTCCAGGGCATCAGCCACGGCAGCAACTGCCAGTCACCGCGGATCCAGCGATGACGGCGTTTGGCGTCGGCGCTGTAGCGCGCCGGATGCTCTTCATAGAGCTGTACGTCACTGATCAGGCCGGAGTGGGCATAGCAACCCTCGATCAGGTCGTGGCTGAGAATACGGTTTTCGGGAAAGCGGTCCTGCAGGGCATGTTCGAAGGCGTCCACGGCATAGATCCCTTTGCCGATGAAGGAGCCATTGCCGAACATGTCCTGGTAGACGTCGGAGACGGAACGCGTATAGGGGTCCACGCCCGCGTCGCTGCCGAACAACTGAGCGTACGAGGAGCGGGCGATGCTCGGCAGGCTGATGCCGACACGCGGTTGCAGGATCGCGTAGCCGCTGGTGATGCGTTTCTGTCGCCCATCGAAGCGCGGTTGGTTGAGCGGGTGGCAGATCGCCCCCAGGAGCTGGCGCGCCACGTCGCGCGGCAGCTGGGTGTCGGTGTCCAGCGTGATGACGTAGCTGATCCTGGGCAAGGCGGAAAGGTTGCCGACGACCAGGGAGAAGCGTCCAGCGCCATGCCCGCGTAGCAGCGCATTGAGGTCGGCTATCTTGCCGCGCTTGCGCTCGTGGCCTATCCAGCGCTGTTCGGTGGGATTCCAGCGTCGCGGGCGATGCAGCATGAAGAACCGCGCCGCGCCGGTTTCCGGGTACTTCAGGTTCAGCGCCTCGACCGCCTGGCTCGCGTAGTGCAGCACCGCCGCGTCACTCTCGAGGACTTCGCTCTGGGCATCCATGAAATCGGTGAGCAGGGCGAAATGCAGGTTGGCGTCACGGTTGGCGAGAAAGCGTACCTCCATGCCATCGAGCAGTTCTTCCACATCCTGAACGCTACCGATCAGCGTCGGCACCACGACCAGTGTGCGTGCATCGGAGGGAATGCCGGTGCTGAAATCCAGGCGGGGCAGGATGTCCGGCCGCAGCGTCAGGGTCACCAGGCGGTTGACCAGCGCCATGGCCAGCTGGCTGGTCATCACCATGATCGGCCCACTCAGCAACAGTATCGTCCAGAGCCCCCCTCCGTCCGCTCTCGACCAGGTGAAGAAGGGCCAGGCCAACAGCACGCTGAGTGCCATCACGGGCACGACGAAGAACGCCATGGGCGCGCTGCGCAGGATTCGCCGGCAGCGTTCCATCAGGGGGCGCCGGGCACCCAGCTGTATTTCCAGGGTGGCCAGTCCCGCGCCCACCAGGTAGAAACCGACGTGCCTTTGCAGTGGATCCTGTTCGGCCGCGGCGTCGCAGAGCCCGATGGCCGCCTGCGCGATGTCGATCTCGGAATGCGAGCAACGGCGCGCCAGGCGCTCGATGGCGTGGCGGTAGTGATCGCGCGTGGCGAAATCCATGCGGCTGTAGAGGTCGGCCGGGTCCTTGGCCAGCGCCTGTTCGACCCCACTCATGCGTTCGACGAACTCGCGCCAGTCCGCTGCCGATAGCAGCCGCAAGCTGTTGATGCTGTTACTGATCGACACCTGCTCCGTGGCCTGCAGTTGGCCATCGAGATGAATCAGGCGCTCGACACCCTGGCCGGACTCCGCCAGGGCCTGTTCGATCCAGGTCATGGGTAGAACCAGTGACGTACTCTGGCCCTGCAACCGCCGGGAGAGCTCCGCAACGAAGGCGCTGGTCATCGGCGGCGCGGAGCGTGCGAGATCGGCCACCAGCAGCACGACGCTCTTGACGTCGTGCTCCGCCGTCGAAATGAAACGGTCGGCCCAGTCATTGGCGAGGTTGCGATCGGTCCAGCTGGCCATTACCTGCGACGCGACACGCCGAAGATTTTCGATCAACGCCAGGCGCAACATGATGGGAATGGCCCACAGCTCGCCCAGGGTCAGGGGCGTCACCGTTTGATAAGCGGTGACGAAACGACTCAGACTCTCGCTGTCGACGCGGCCGTCGCCATGGGAGATGGTTTCCAGCGCGATGTCATACACCCGCGGAAAGGTGCGCGAGGGGCCGTCTTCCAGACCGGGCAGCTCACGGCAGTAGCCTTTGGGCAGGTGTTTCTGGGCGGTGCGTATCTGCTCTTCGACCAGA
>Ga0157371_10003191_pt1 | contig 15052 bp, 14 predicted proteins | sample C45metaG_FD_113462 | JGI IMG/M metagenome (GOLD analysis project Ga0157371, IMG submission 113462) | Corn rhizosphere microbial communities from Kellogg Biological Station, Michigan, USA - C4-5 metaG | ecosystem: Host-associated > Plants > Roots > Rhizosphere > Soil | place: USA: Michigan...
ATAAATTGGTCTGTATTTCTCACTATCTAGTCTCGAATTCGGTAGTATTGATTGTCGCCTCTCTCAAATTTATTTGTTCTCTATTACCAAAAAATAACTGTATTGTCTGTTATACAGCCTAACTTACAAAAAAGTTCCTATAATAATACACCTAATATCTCGCTAGTATATGAATAAAGCCATATTGGATAGATAAGACTAAATGGATAACCATGTAAAAAATAATTAATAGAAAAATCGGAATAAATATATTATTTTAGGAATCTTGACACTATGCAGAAGCGCTGATAACCTTGTAATAATATTCAAATCTAGAGGAGGAAATAGAGTAATGTGGGAGTCTAAATTTCAAAAAGAAGGTTTAACATTTGATGATGTTTTACTAGTTCCAGCACAATCAGAAGTATTACCAAAAGATATTAACTTATCGGTTCAATTAACGTCAAAAATTAACTTAAATATACCGGTAATTAGTGCAGGTATGGATACTGTGACAGAAGCCAAAATGGCTATTTCAATGGCACGTCAAGGTGGATTAGGAATTATCCATAAAAACATGAGCATTGAAGAACAAGCAGAGCAAGTACTAACAGTTAAACGATCTGAAAATGGAGTTATTACAGATCCCTTCTTTTTAACACCAACTCATCAAGTATATGATGCAGAGCATTTAATGGGGAAATTTAGAATTTCAGGCGTTCCGATAGTAAACAATGCAGAAGATTTACAATTAGTAGGCATTATTACAAACCGTGATTTACGCTTTATTCAAGACTACTCTCTAAAAATCGATGAAGTGATGACGAAAGAACAATTAGTAACTGCACCAGTGGGAACAACATTAGAAGATGCAGAGAAAATTTTACAACAATATAAAATTGAAAAGTTACCAATTGTTGATGATAACGGCATTTTAAAGGGACTTATTACAATTAAAGATATTGAAAAAGTTATTGAATTTCCAAATGCTGCAAAGGATCATCATGGTCGTTTATTAGTTGGTGCCGCGGTTGGTGTTACAAAAGATACAATGATGCGTGTAGAAAAGCTTGTAAAAGCACAAGTAGATGTCATTGTTATTGATACAGCACATGGTCATTCTCAAGGTGTTATGGATACTATAAGAAGTATTCGGGAAGCATATCCTGAGTTAGATATCATTGCTGGAAACGTTGCTACAGGTGAGGCAACTCGAGCTTTGTTTGAAGCAGGTGCCGATGTGGTCAAGGTTGGTATTGGTCCAGGATCAATTTGTACAACTCGTATAGTTGCAGGAGTTGGTGTTCCTCAAATTACTGCTATTTACGATTGCGCAACAGAAGCTCGTAAAGCAGGCAAATCGATTATTGCAGACGGAGGAATTAAATACTCTGGAGATATCGTTAAAGCTCTTGCTGCAGGTGGACATGTTGTCATGCTAGGAAGTTTACTTGCAGGAACAACAGAAAGTCCAGGAGAAACAGAAATATTCCAAGGTAGACGTTTTAAAACATATCGTGGAATGGGATCAATTGCTGCTATGGAAAAAGGTTCAAAAGACCGTTACTTCCAAGAAGATGCGAAAAAATTAGTTCCTGAAGGTATTGAAGGTCGTTTACCATATAAAGGCCCACTTTCTGATACAATTCATCAATTACTTGGTGGTGTTCGAGCAGGGATGGGGTACTGTGGAACTGGTAATTTGCAAGATTTACGTGAAAAAGCACAATTTATTCGTATGACTGGTGCTGGATTACGTGAAAGCCATCCACATGATGTGCAAATAACAAAAGAAGCTCCAAACTACTCTATATCTTAAGAAGCACTTAAATCGAAACTTTTGCACTCATTCAACGTCTTAATGTAGGCAGAATGAGTGCTTTTTTAAATCTAGGTGCCAACTAAGTGAAAAAGTATGATAAAATGGGCAGTGATAAAACGAATAGTGGAGGTACTGTAGTGAAGAAAGTTTGGATGACATCAATGATTAAGTGGCTAGTACTTCCGATGTTTCTTGTTTCGGTTGTATGTGGTATGCCAACTGCTACAAAAGCAGAGGAGAGTTTAAATTTATACGTCGATGCTGCAATATTAATCGATGCAGACTCGGGGAAAATTCTATATGAAAAAAATGCTGAAGCACCTTTAGGTATTGCAAGCATGACGAAAATGATGACCGAGTATTTACTTTTTGAAGCGATTGAATCAGGGAAAATTAAGTGGGATCAACAGTACTCTGTAAATGATTATACATATAAAATTTCTCAAGATCGTCGATTAAGTAATGTACCACTTCGTGAAGATGGTAGCTATTCAATTCGTGAACTTTATGAAGCAATGGCTATTTATTCCGCTAATGGAGCTACAATTGCAATTGCCGAAACAATCGCAGGTACGGAAGAAAACTTTGTGAAGCTAATGAATGAAAAAGCCGAAGAAATGGGATTAGAAGGGTATAAGTTTGTCAATTCCACAGGCTTGAATAATGCAGATTTACAAGGAATGCATCCAGCAAGTACAGGTGCTTCTGACGAAAACGTTATGCCAGCAAAATCAGTAGCAAAACTTGCTTATTTATTAATGAAGGATTATCCAGAAGTACTAGAAACAACTAAAATACCTAAGAAAACATTTAGAGAAGGTACTTCTGATGCAATTGAGATGAGTAACTGGAATTGGATGTTGCCAGGGTTAGTCTTTGAATACGAAGGTGCAGACGGATTAAAAACAGGTACAACAGAATTTGCTGGTCATTCCTTTACAGGAACAGCAGAGAGAAATGGAATGCGTGTTATCTCCGTTGTTATGAAAGCTACAAATGCAAATGGCGAAGGTACATATAAAGCTCGATTTGATGCTACAAGAGCATTATTTGACTATGGATTTGCACAATTTTCAAAAGAAGAATTAGTTCCAGCAGGATACAAAATTCCTAAACATGAAACATTAGCCGTTGAAAAAGGGAAAGAAGACACAGTAGCAATTGCGGTAAAAGAACCAATTTCGATGGTAGTAAGATCCAGTGAAAAAGATTTGTACAAGCCGGTCTTTACAGCTAATACAGAAAAATTAGAAGCTGACGTAGAAAAAGATACGGTTGTAGGAAAAGTACATTTAGAGAAAACAGAAGGAACAGATTATGGTTATATTTCTGATGAAGCAGCAGAAGTGGATGTTGTAACGACAGAAGCGGTAGAGCGGGCTAGTTGGATTAGTTTAATGTTCCAAGGCATTGGAAAATTCTTCGGTAACTTATGGAATAGTACAACAGACTTTGTAGGTGGACTATTTTAATGATAAAAGCACTGAAACTCAAAGCGAGTTCTCAGTGCTTTTTTTTATTTTTAATGCTTCCATGAATCGATGTATAGAAGTGGCAAGATGTTCTATTTCTATTCCACCGAAACCTAATACAAGTTTTGGATCTAAATCTAGTTCTAATTCTGCAGTTATATATTCACGAAGACTGTATATTCGTATACCTGCTTGTTCTGCTAGTGACACTAGTTCTTCTTCTGTTTTCGAAGAGAGAATTGTTAATACAATATGCATGCCTGCTTGTTCCCCTGAGATAGTGACGGTAGGTGCATACTCAGCAATAGTTTTTGTAATGATTTCTAATTTACGTTTATAAATTTTACGCATTTTATTTAGATGCTTTGCAAAGTACCCATCCTCCATAAAGTTTGCAAGAATATATTGATCCATTCGAGGAACAGTTGCAGAGTAATAAGAGTATTTCTGTTTATATTGCGTGACAAGTGATTTTGGTAATACAGCATATGCTATTCGGAGTGAAGGCATTAAAGATTTAGAGAATGTACTTAAGTAGATTACACGCTCATTTTGATCGATTCCTTGTAAAGAAGGAATAGGCTTTCCTGTGTATCTAAATTCACTATCATAATCATCCTCAATGATGTAACGATTTTCTTGTTGATAAGCCCAGGCAAGTAGTTGGCTTCGACGAGTTGCTGAAAGTACTGCGCCAGTTGGAAATTGATGAGATGGTGTTACGTACATAGCAGTCGCGTTCGTTTGTTCGAGTCGAGATACGATTACCCCATCTTCGTCTACGGGAATAGGTACCGATTTTTGTTTGTCTTCTAAAAATAAATGATGAGTGAGCGGATAGCCGGGATTCTCGAATCCATAAATAGCTTCCTTTCCAAGCAAGCGAATGATTAATGGCATAATTTGTTCTGTTCCTGAGCCAAGAATAATTTGTTCAGGTGTGCATTTTACTCCTCTAGACTGATATAAATAGGAGGAAATTTGATGCCTTAATATATAATCTCCTTGTGGATGTCCAAGTTGAAGAAAATCTTTATTTATTTCATTAACAATATCTTTAGCGTACTTTCTCCATATTTTAAATGGAAAGGACTCTGTATCAATTTTTCCGGGAGAAAAATCGATAGAATAAGTAGAAACATACTTCTCCTCTTGGATAACATTCGGTATTGCTTGTTCAATTAAAGCGAGTTCCTCTAAGTTCTGAACAAAAAAACCGCGTCTTGCTTCGGAAGAAATATAGCCTTCTGCCACTAGTTGGCTGTATGCAAATTCAATTGTTGTTTGGCTAACTGCTAAGTAGTCAGCTAATTTTCTTTTCGAAGGAAGTTTAGCTCCTTCCGCTATTTTCCCCCTGATAATTGCTTCTTTAATTTCGCTATAAAGCTGTTCATATAAAGGAATTAAAGAATTTTTTTCAAGCTGAAACATAAGAAAGTCCATTCATATCACCAATCTGACCATTTCATTTTAATTGTTTCTGACACTTTTCAAATGGTCATCTTTTATTATACTAAACTCATAACGATATGGGGGGAAATAATGATGACAACTAATTTAACTGGAACAGAACGAGTAAAACGAGGAATGGCTGAAATGCAAAAAGGTGGCGTTATTATGGACGTTATCAATGCAGAACAAGCAAGAATAGCAGAAGCAGCTGGTGCGGTAGCTGTGATGGCATTAGAACGTGTTCCATCAGATATTCGTGCAGCAGGCGGAGTTGCTCGTATGGCGGACCCACGTATTATGGAAGAAGTAATGGGTGCAGTAACTATCCCAGTAATGGCAAAAGCACGTATTGGACATATTACAGAAGCGCGTATTTTAGAAGCAATGGGCGTGGATTATATTGATGAATCTGAGGTATTAACACCGGCAGATGAAGAATATCACTTACGTAAAAGTGAATTTACAGTACCATTTGTATGTGGATGTAAAGATTTAGGGGAAGCAGCTCGTCGAATTGGAGAAGGAGCTTCGATGCTTCGTACTAAAGGAGAACCTGGAACAGGGAATATCGTAGAAGCTGTTCGTCACTTACGTAAAGTGAATGCGCATGTTCGTAAAATTGTTCATATGAATGAAGATGAACTAATGACAGAAGCAAAAATTTTAGGAGCACCTTATGATGTGTTATTACAAATTAAACATAATGGTAAATTGCCAGTTGTAAACTTCGCGGCAGGTGGAGTTGCAACGCCAGCAGATGCTGCTTTAATGATGGAGCTTGGAGCAGATGGAGTATTTGTAGGATCAGGTATCTTCAAATCTGAAAATCCAGAGAAATTTGCTAAAGCAATCGTAGAAGCTACAACACATTACCAAGACTATAAATTACTTGTAGAAATTTCGAAAGATTTAGGAATTCCAATGAAGGGAATTGAAATTTCTCGTTTATCTGCACAAGATCGTATGCAAGATAGAGGGTGGTAAGATGGTTAAAATAGGAGTACTTGCACTTCAAGGAGCAGTAAGTGAGCATATGCGTTCCATTGAAGCGTGTGGAGCAGAGGCAGTTGTCGTAAAAAGCACGAATGATTTATCTGGGGTGGACGGTTTAATTCTTCCCGGTGGTGAAAGTACTGCCATGCGCCGATTAATCGATAGATATGACATGCTTTCGCCTCTTCAAGCATTCGCTACAGCTGGAAAGCCAATGTTTGGGACTTGCGCGGGTCTTATACTGCTTTCTAAAAATCTGGTTGGATACGATTTTGCACATCTTGGTGTACTGAATGCAACGGTTGAAAGAAATTCTTTCGGAAGACAAGTGGATAGCTTTGAAACGCCGATTGAAATTAAAGATGTCGCGACTGATTTTCCAGCGGTTTTCATACGAGCACCTCATATTGTAGAGGTTGGAGTAGATGTTGAAATACTTGCCAAGTATGAAAATCGTATTGTAATGGCGAGACAAGGACATATTCTAGGATGTTCCTTTCATCCAGAGCTAACAGATGATCATAGAATTACTGCGTATTTTATAGAAATGGTAAAGGAAACACTTGCCAAAGAAGCAAACGTATAGTAAAGTATGAGTAATTTCATGATCTAAAAACGATGATAGGAAGCAGTAGCAAGCACGTCTTTTCTAGAGAGTCAGCGGTTGGTGTGAGCTGATAAAAACACTTGTGAATCCGTCCTTTGAGTTGCACGATTGAATGCTTAGTAGGTCGTGGCCGGTTGAAAAGCCGTTATTTAACAAGTGGATTTGACATATTGTCAAGTCAATCAGGGTGGCAACGCGGGTATGCTCTCGTCCCTTTTCATGGGATGGGGGCTTTTTTGTCGTTTTTTAGTTATTTTAAAGGAGGAATTACACATGTTAGATGTAAAATTTGTACGAGATCATTACGAAGAAGTAAAAGCAAAACTTGCCAAGCGTGGTGAAGACATTTCAGAATTTGATCAATTCCAATCTTTGGATCAGAAGCGTAGAGAATTAATTGCAAAAACAGAAGTTTTAAAAGCAGAGAGAAATGAGTTTTCTCAAAAAATTTCTGAGATGAAACGCAATAAGGAAAATGCGGATGATCTAATTGCTCGTATGCGTGAAGTAGGCGATGAAATTAAAGGATTGGACGATGAGTTACGTGAAGTGGAAGAAAAATTTGGACATATGATGATGCGTATTCCAAATATCCCTCATGATAGTGTTCCTATTGGTGATTCTGAAGACGATAATGTGGAAATTCGTACTTGGGGAAAAGTTCCCTCATTCGATTTTGAAACGAAAGCACATTGGGATATTGCGACGGATTTAAAAATAGTAGATTTTGAACGCGCTGCAAAAGTTACAGGAAGTCGTTTCGCTTTTTATCTTGGTTTAGGAGCAAGACTCGAGCGTGCTTTAATAAATTTCATGATGGATCTACATTCTGAAGAGCACGGATATGAAGAAATGCTACCTCCTTATTTAGCAAACCGTACTAGCTTGACTGGTACTGGTCAGCTTCCGAAATTTGAAGAGGATGCATTTTTAGTAAACGAAGAGGATTATTTCTTAATTCCAACAGCAGAAGTTCCAGTAACGAATTTTTACCGTGATGAAATTTTAGATGGAGCAGCGTTACCACAAGCATTTACTGCTTTTAGTGCTTGTTTCCGTTCAGAAGCAGGATCTGCAGGTCGTGATACACGTGGGCTTATTCGCCAGCACCAATTTAACAAAGTAGAGCTAGTTCGTTTTGTAAAACCTGAAGATTCATATGAACAGTTAGAGCTTTTAACTGGTCATGCTGAAAAAGTGCTACAACTATTAGGACTACCATATCGTGTGCTTCGTATGTGTACAGCAGATTTAGGATTTACTGCAGCGAAAAAATATGATTTAGAAGTTTGGTTACCTAGCTACGGGGAGTACAAAGAAATTTCTTCTTGTAGTAACTTTGAAGATTTCCAAGCTCGTCGTGCGGGTATCCGATTTAGAAGAGAACCAGGTGCAAAACCAGAATATGTACACACATTAAATGGAAGTGGACTTGCGCTTGGACGTACAGTTGCTGCTATTTTAGAGAACTATCAACAAGCTGATGGAACAGTAATTGTCCCAGAAGTTTTAGTTCCATATATGGGTGGAAAAACAGTTATAAAATAATAATATTAGGGAAAGAACGTCATATCCAATCCAAAGGCAATACTTGAGTGAACAATATTTTATGACACATACCAGAAACGCTACTTATTGGCGTTTCTGGTTCTTTTTTTGTGCACGAAGATCTCTAAAAAAATGTGTAAGCAAACTTCCGCATGTTTCGGATAAAATTCCTTCTGTTACTTCGCATATATGATTAAATCTACTGTCATTTAGTAAATGATATAACGAATCTACACAACCAGCTTTTGCGTCTCTTGCACCGTACACAACGCGAGGAATTCGAGATTGTAAAATAGCTCCCGCACACATTGGACAAGGCTCCAGTGTTACATAGAGAGTCGTTTCTTCTAATCGCCAGCTTCCAATTTTCGCACATGCTTCTTGAATGGCTAGTAGTTCGGCATGTGTTGTCGCATTTTGTGTCGTTTCTCTTAGATTAAAGGCCTTTGCTATAACCTCATCTTTATAAACAATGATAGCACCGATTGGGACTTCTCCAATAGCTGCGGCTTTTTTTGCTTCTTCTATTGCTAAATTCATGTAATACTCATCCAATTGGAGTCAACCCCTTTTGCCTAGTGTAGCATGTTTTATTTGCATGTTGCATATTCTATTTTGAAGGAGTGATTAATTGATTTATGTAGTTAAACAAGGAGATAGTTTATATGGTATAGCCAAACAGTTTGGGACTAATGCCGCTACTCTTGCTTCAATAAATGGTATACCTGATTCAGATGTCTTAGTTTTGGGGCAGGCACTTGTATTACCCTCTACACCAAGCCCTGATCGACCGATAGTTGAATCAAATCTGTATGTAGAATGGTATACAGAAATCCCTTCGGAAAATGTGATTAAACAAGTAGAAACAAATGCAGCACAATTAACCTACATGATGCCTTTTGCTTATGAAGTGAAAAGAGACGGCACGCTAACTACAATGAGTTGGGGTAAATTGCCAGAAGTAGCAAAAGCAAATAAGGTTGAGACCGTCATAGTACTAGCGAACATAGAAAACGGAGCATTTAGCGATACGCTAGCACACACTATTTTTACAAATCAGGAAGTAAAACAAAAAGTATTTGAGCAAGCAGTAGCAGAAGCAAAAAAGCGAGGAACCACACATATTCATACCGATTTTGAATATATAGACAGTGCCGATCGAGAAAATTATGTGAACTTCTTAAAGGAATTAAAAGCATATGCAAAAGGTTTTACCATTTCGGCTAGTCTTGCACCAAAGACAAGTGCTGAGCAAAATGGAAAGTGGTATGGTGGCCATGATTACAAAGCGATTGGTGAGGTAGTGGATTTTGTTGTCATTATGACATATGAATGGGGTTATAGTGGAGGTCCACCTATGGCGGTATCTCCAATTGGTCCAGTTCGAAAAGTATTAGAATATGCTGTAACCGAAATTGAGCCTAGTAAAGTCATGATGGGCCAAAATTTATATGGCTATGATTGGACACTCCCATATAAACCGGGAAACCCCTTTGCTAAAGCAGTAAGCCCACAGCAAGCCATTCAGTTAGCGAAAGATCGTAATGCAGCTATAGAGTATGATCCAGTTGCGCAAGCACCTTTTTTCCACTATTGGAAAGATGGGAAAGAGCATGAGGTATGGTTTGAGGATGCGCGGTCGATTCAAGCGAAATTTAATCTATTAAAAGAATTAAAGCTACAAGGCATATCTTATTGGCATAGTGGTTTTGATTTCCCTCAAAATTGGTATTTACTCAACGAGATGTTTCGTGTAAAGAAAAAATAGGGTGTTTTTGTCTTTCCCTGGAAAGACAAAAACGCTCTATTTTTCGTTTTCTCCCTATGATAAAATAGAGGTTATGACATGAAATATTAGAGTGAGGTTAAAGCTATGTCAATTCCATTTATAACGGTAGAAGGCCCTATTGGGGTTGGTAAGACCTCCTTAGCAAAAGCGATTGCTGACACATATCAATTTGAATTGCTTAAAGAGATTGTGGATGAAAATCCTTTTTTAGATAAGTTTTATGAAGACATCGCAGAGTGGAGTTTCCAAACAGAAATGTTCTTTCTATGCAATCGATATAAACAACTAAGTGATATTGATAAAAAGTATTTATTGAAAGAAAAAGCAGTTGTGGCAGATTACCATATTTTTAAAAATCTAATTTTCGCTAAACGAACGTTAAGTAAAATAGAATATGAAAAGTATGAAGCAATCTATCAAATATTAACGAGAGATATGCCAGTTCCAAACATAGTTATCTTTTTAGATGCAAGTTTAGATGTGCTTGTTAGTCGTATTGATATGCGAGGAAGAGAATTTGAGAAAAAGATTAGTCCAGATTATTTGGAGCAGCTTTCAACAGATTATCGTATGTTTATGGATGATTTTGAAGAAAAGCATCCAGAAGTAACAGTTCTTCGATTTAATGGTGATGAAATAGATTTTGTGCAAAATGGACAAGATTTAAATAAAATAGTAGAAAAAGTAGATGCAACATTGCATAGAAGGAGTTTTTAAAATGAATTTAAGGGAGAAATATGGCATTCCATCTAATGCAGTTATTACAATTGCAGGAACTGTAGGAGTAGGGAAATCTACGATGACAAAAGCTCTAGCGGATGCACTTAATTTTAAAACTTCTTTTGAAAAAGTAGATTCCAATCCATATTTAGATCGTTTTTATGAGGATTTTTCAAAATGGAGCTTTCATTTACAAATTTACTTTTTAGCAGAGCGCTTTAAAGAGCAAAAAAGAATGTTTGAGTATGGCGGAGGATTTATTCAAGATCGTTCCATTTATGAAGACACTGGAATATTTGCTCAAATGCATAAAGAAAAAGGAACGATGGATCCAATAGACCACGAAACGTATACTAGCTTGTTTGATGCAATGGTTATGACACCATACTTCCCTCACCCAAATTTATTAATTTATATTGAAGGTTCATTAGAAGATATAATTGAACGTATTCAGGATAGAGGTCGCCCAATGGAGCAGCAAACCCCTATCTCTTATTGGGAGGAAATGCATGGTAGATATGAAAAATGGATTGATGGATTTAATGGGTGCCCGGTACTTCGTTTAAATATTAATGATTATGACATCGTGCAAAATCCAGAAGATGTAGAAGCAATTCTTGAGAGAATTGGTCACTTTATGGAGCAAACTGTAACGTTACGTAAATAAGCAAACCAAACCCCTTCCGCAAATAACTTGTAGGAGGGTTTTTTTGTAACAAAAAAAGAAGTTAACTATAAAAGTTAACTTCTTAATATTCTGAACACGTTATTTAAAGAAAAATTCGTTACAAATGCAACGAATTCAATCTCAAATCTATGCGTGTGTTTAGTTAAAATATGGAGGAGGAAGAGGGATTCGAACCCCCGCGCGGTATGACCCGCCTGTCGGTTTTCAAGACCGATCCCTTCAGCCGGACTTGGGTATTCCTCCGAAGTACATGAATTAATTTATCACGGATAAATTCCAAAGTCAATATATTTATAAAAGAAATTTCAAATAAAACGAATCTATTTGGAGCATAAAAAAAGAATAGGAAAAAATATAGTTTGTCGTTTTCATTGATTTTTATTCCTAAAAAACGTATACTAGTTTATGCCGTGCTAGGTGGGAAGGTAGCGGTGTCTTGTAACTCGCAATCCGCTCTAGCGAGACTGAACTCCTTCTCTGAGGTTGAATACATGTAGGGTCTGGTACTTGCACGTGATGTTGACGTTTGGGTCCTGCGCAATGGGTGCCCATGAACCATGTCAGGTCCGGAAGGAAGCAGCATTAAGTGGTGCTTTCTCATGTGCCGCGGGGTAGCCTAAGCCGAGTTAACGACAAGGGTGCCGCTTATGTGTTTCAAGCGAAGGAAGGTGCACGGCATTAATTTATACAACATACAACTCATTTGTCTAAATGGCAAATGAGTTTTTTTGTATGTATTAAATTCGTCATGTATTAATAGGCGAAGTCGAAGTCTCTTTATGATATAATAAAATTAGTATTTACATAAAAATGAGAAGGAGGGGAATTTGTTGTCGTATCAAGCTTTTTACCGCGCTTATCGACCTCAGTCGTTTGCGGAAATGTCCGGTCAAACACATATCAAGCAAACCCTTCAAAATGCCCTCCTTTACAATAAAACCACACATGCGTATTTATTTTCAGGGCCACGAGGAACAGGGAAAACAAGTGCGGCAAAAATATTTGCCAAAGCCCTAAACTGTGAAAATGGACCAGCAAAAGAACCATGTAATACTTGTGAAACATGTAAGAGTATTACGGAGGGTTCCAATACAGATGTGATTGAGTTTGATGCAGCTTCTAACTCTCGAGTAGAAGAAATGAGAGATATTATTGAAAAAGTCCGATTTGCGCCTTCAAATGCTCGTTACAAAGTGTATATTATAGATGAAGTGCATATGCTTTCTACAAGTGCTTTTAATGCATTGTTAAAAACATTAGAAGAACCACCAGCGCATGCGGTATTTATCCTAGCAACAACTGAACCACATAAGATTCCATTAACAATAATATCTAGATGTCAGCGATTTGATTTTAAACGAATTACATCTACGGATATTGTCTCTCGAATGAAAGAAGTCTTAACGGATGCAGCAATTGAATATGATGTAAACGTACTGAAAATTATTGCGCAGGCTGCTGCAGGCGGTATGCGGGATGCACTTAGTATGCTCGATCAAGTAGTGTCGTTTAGTGGGGAAAAAATGACCATACAAGACGCTTTACTAGTAACTGGATCTATCGGCCAAGAGGTATTCTTTCAGCTAGCAGATGCGTTAATTGAGAAAGATGTAGCAAGGGCACTTGGTTATGTTGAACAGTTAGTGGAAGACGGAAAAGATCCTGTTCGATTAACGGAGGATTTTATTACGTTTTACAGAGACTTACTCATATTACTTGTAGCTCCCAAACAAACGGAATTACTTGAAATTGCAACGGGAGATGCTTTATTCCTAGAGCTGGCTTCTAAATTCCCAGTAGATACCTTGTATAAAAGCATCTCGATATTGACAAATACTCAGCAGGAAATGCGTTTTTCAAATCATGCGAAAGTATATTTGGAAACAGCAATCATACGTCTAGCTCAAGTACCAAAAGAAGCGATGGTAAATAGCGAGAGTAATGCTGAGCTAGAAATGAAAGTAAAATCACTTGAAAGCCAGTTACAACAATTGCAGCAACAAATAAGTCAAGGAATAATTCCACAAGCAAACGGTGGAGAGCAGGAGCAGCCAAAGAGACAAAGGCAGAAGTCTTCTGGTGGCGTGAAAGTGTCAAGTGGTCGAATTCAAGAAATATTAAAAACAGCTACAAAGACAGATATTCAAACCATTAAATCTCAGTGGGCTAATATCCTGCAACAGCTCCAAATATCACACGCTGCACTGTTAAACGATGCAGAACCAGTAGCAGCATCTTCCAGTGCATTTGTGTTAAAATTTAAATATGATATACATTGTCAAATGGCTATTGAGAATAAAACATTTTCTTCTTCATTTCCTCAACTAATCGCTAACTTAACAGGAACCATGTACGAGGTTGTGTATGTACCAGAGGAAAGTTGGTTGAAGATTAGAGAAGAGTTTATTAAACAAAATGGTCTAAAACAAGGTGGCGCAGGGGATACAGAAGATACCTCTTCTAAGCCGACTGAAGCAATAGAGTTTTTACAAGGGATGGAAGAGATATCGGAAGACCCTTTAATCGTAGAAGCTGAAAAGTTATTTGGAAAAGAATTTGTAGAAGTACATGACGACTAAGGAGGAAATTAATTATGCGTGGAATGGGAAATATGCAAGGTATGATGAAACAAATGCAAAAAATGCAAAAACAAATGGCTGAGGCTCAAGAAGAATTAGGTACTCAACGCTTTGAAGCAGTTGCTGGCGGTGGAATGGTGAAGGTTGTTGTCTCTGGACATAAAGAAGTGTTAGAGGTAGAACTAGACCCAACTGTGGTAGATCCAGAGGATATTGAAATGCTTCAAGACCTAATTGTAATTGCAACAAATGAAGCTATGAAAAAGGCAGAAGAAACGGCGAACTCCACGATGGGTCAATTCACGAAGGGATTGAACCTCCCTGGCATGTTCTAGGAGGAAAAATTATGCATTATCCTGAACCGATATCCAAACTAATAGATAGTTTTATGAAATTGCCAGGGATTGGGCCGAAAACAGCGGCCCGTCTGGCATTTTTTGTATTAACAATGAAAGAAGACACTGTTTTAGATTTTGCTAAAGCACTAGTCGATGCGAAAAGAAATTTAAGCTACTGCACGGTGTGTGGGCATATTACAGATATAGACCCTTGTCACATATGCCAAGATCAACAACGTGATTTATCCATGATTTGTGTGGTTCAAGACACCAAAGATGTTATAGCTATGGAGAAAATGAGAGATTATAACGGTTTATATCATGTTCTCCATGGAGCAATTTCCCCTATGGATGGTGTTGGTCCAGAAGATATAAATGTACCTTCTTTATTAAAAAGGTTACAAGATACCCAAGTGGAAGAGCTTATATTGGCCACAAACCCTACAATAGAAGGAGAAGCCACTGCAATGTATATTTCTCGTCTTTTAAAACCATCGGGTATTAAGACAACGAGAATTGCTCATGGTTTACCTGTAGGTGGAGATTTAGAGTACGCAGATGAAGTAACTTTGTCTAAAGCTTTAGAAGGCCGTCGAGAGTTGTAAGGGGGATGTAGTTGTCCGTGTTTTTTCAAAAAGGGAAATTAAAGAAAGAGTTCGACCAACAGTTTGTTACTCTCATTAAAGAAACAAAGGAAGATTGGCAACAAGCGCAATTAATAGAAGATTATTTGAATGATTATGATCTTGATGCTGTTGCAAAAAGAAAAATGACAGAAAGCATTCATTTTTACTTATATAAAGAAGCAAAGATTCGTAATGTCATATTAAAATAGAATAATAATAGTACTAGCTTCATACAGTAAGAGATACTGATTTTATGGAGGGAGTTATTCATGAAGTTAATTATCATTGTGTGTTCACTAGTACTACTATTACTTCTTATGTTCAGGAAATCTTTTTCAGTGATATTAGAAGGGCTTTCTATATTCCTATTTCGTTTAGGTTTTTCTATTTTTTTATTGTTCGGAGTGCATTTGCTTTTAGGTTTAGTAGGATATACAAT
>Ga0157371_10003193_pt1 | contig 15049 bp, 15 predicted proteins | sample C45metaG_FD_113462 | JGI IMG/M metagenome (GOLD analysis project Ga0157371, IMG submission 113462) | Corn rhizosphere microbial communities from Kellogg Biological Station, Michigan, USA - C4-5 metaG | ecosystem: Host-associated > Plants > Roots > Rhizosphere > Soil | place: USA: Michigan...
AGCCAGACCAGTCATGTCATTTATTACTTTACAGATCCTATTCTAAACTCTTGACAACTAATCCAGTGCGTACATACACAAAATCTTATTTGGAGGTTGATTTCAGCCAAATATGATAAAACTCACGCCATTTCTCCTGAAAATAAAAGGTTGTTCTTTGCCAGCAGACCAGGTCAATTTTCTGCATAAAAGATGTACTTCATTCCCCGCTTAACGCCTCAGTAGCTCAAAAATAAAAATTTCTCAGAGTCATATTATTGTCATGTAAAGTTGTACTTTGTGTCACCTACAGGATTAATAAACCCCATGACCAGGATCTTCTCTTCTCGCTTTACTTGTATTTTTGCGCTTCTTATGCTGTTAACCACTTGCCGGATTTTGGCACAGGAGAAAGCATACCGTGCAGACAAAATGTTCTTCCGGAGCGGTTTTGGATTTAGCTTTCCGGTAGGCGACAGTAATGACTATTTGTCTACCAAGTTCTCGACCTCTCTGGGATTAACCCTTGCCTTAGGTAAGGGTCCTCTTTTCCTTTACCCCAAGCTAAATCTTCATGCCTTCGGTTTCGACCAGCTGGTATCTGAACCAGAATACCGGGACCTGGGAAGGAATGGCCGGGCGACCACTTACCTGTTGAACATTGCGTTAGAAGATCCGACGACCACCGAGAAATTTGGCTTTTATGGCTACCTGGGTGCTGGCGGCGGCATGATCCTAACCCCTCGTGTGAAGCTTAGTCCCGATGCAGGCATTGCCACACTCACAAACAAAGCCACTGGAATGCCCATAGCAGAAGCCGGTGGTGGTATCGACTACAGTTTAGGCCCGGCGGCGCTTATCTTCTTCGAAGCCAGCTACCTAAGGGGATTTACCAAGGTACAAAGCAGAAATTTTCAGTCGGTCCCCTTAAACCTCGGCGTGAAAACAAATATCTCCAGGCTCTTCTTCAAATAAAATATAGCATCTTTGTCTTACTATGAAAAAGACCAAAGTTGCGATGATCTTTTTGGCTGCAGCCTCCATATTTATCGCCTGCAGTAAGGGAAACGAGCATCTATCCAGAGATGTTTATACACCTTTGACAACCGTTACCTTTAACATGCCCGTCATTACACAGGCAGATACGAGTCTGCCCCTCCTGGAAGTAGAAATGCCTTTAAATCTGGATTCCATCGTTAAAAAAACTGCAGGTAATAACTACGGTAGCGCCGACATTAAGAGCATCAAACTCAAATCACTCCGCCTGGACGTCGTAGATTTTGATACCACTTATAATTTCAGATTGGTCGACGCCTTGCAGGTGCGGCTTCGAAACGGCCCGGACACAACAACCCGGCTTGCACAAACCATCAGCAATCTGGACTTTAGTTCACAAAGCCTTAGCCCAACCCTTTCTACTCATCAGCCCGAGCTGCAGCCATTCTTCCGGAACTCCAGTTTTCTATACCTGTTCACCGGCAGCATACGACGTACAACCTCGAAACCTTTCCGGATTAACATGACCACGCAGTATAAAATTACCATCGGCGATTAAGCTCTTAGTTGGTTCGAATCAACACCTAAACAGACTTTGTGCAAACAGGGTGCATACAGGGCCCAAACAGGGTCTAAACAGGGCCCAAACAGGGCGATTTACCGAATATGAACCTTGTAAAAACCCTGGTACGTCCGGCTTTGTTCGGTTGCTGGGAAAAGGCATGAATATGGCTGATCGTTGGATCTCTCTATGGTTAACGCGACGGTATCCGGGACATCACCTTTCAGAATCCAAAATAATTTCGTATCTTTGCAGAATTATAGGCGCTATTCTCTAGCACATATCTGTTAGTCAGTCTTCCTGATTAGGTTCCATCTCCAAAACGTTATCGTCGTTCTGAGATCTAATTTTTTCCCGGTCAACCGCATCCTCCAATGCTCATTTAATTCAGGATTGAGCCAACAGGTAATACAGAGAGCAGCTATTTATTTACTTAATATTTGAACATATGGCGAAATCTCAGGCAACCTTCATGAAGAAGCAACTCGAAAAAAACAGACAGAAGAAAAAAGAAGATAAGGAACAGCGCAAGCTGGAACGCCAACAGAATGCCGGAGGATCCGATCTGGAAAGTATGATGGCTTATGTTAATGAATTTGGTGAAATTGTTTCTACTCCTCCAGAAAAGAAGTAAAAGCAATCGACATAATATAAAAAATCCCGGTTCGTTTGAACCGTGATTTTTTTATTTCCTGGCGGCTTTCTGCCAGATTACCGATTGCTCGCCCCTAAAATAGCGCAGCAGTCCGGCCATTACCGCATAGTTCATCATGCAAAAATAATAGGGAATAAAAAGCAGTTTCACACGCACTTTCCGGTCTTCGAACACTTTTCCGGCGTAGGCCGACAAGTAGAAGGCCAACTGCAGGACAAGAAGCAGCACATAGAACCCCTCGGGGTTTTGAAGAACAATTAGAATATTTAATAGAAGGGCAAAGATCATCAGGAACGGTGTCACTGTCCAACGTAATACCCGGTGACTGATATACTGGAATGATAAAACCGGGAATTTGAATGGATTTAGCAAGCCTTTAAGCCAGATCACAGACTGGATACCTCCTGCGGCGATCCGGATCTTACGCTTCAGTTCCTCGGAGACGTTTGCTGAAGATTTTTCCATGGCATACGCTTCCGGCTCATAAATGATCACATAGCCTTGTTCTGCAATGCGCATGGAGATCATAAAATCATCAAGCACACTATTTACCGGAACCGGCTCATACAAGGACCTGCGTACGCTAAAAAGCTCGCCGGCCGCACCAACAACCGAGTACAATTCCGAATCCCAGGCTTTTAACTTAGACTCATACTTCCAGTAGAACCCCTCACCTGCGGTGGCATCGGTCACGTCTTCTATCGCTACCCGCTTTTCCCCGGCAATGGCACCAACATTGCCATCTGCATAGTGCCGGCACAAATAGACCAGCGCATCCGGATTCAGGAAGGTATTCGCATCTGTAAAAACAACCAACTCTGTTTGAACCTGCTCCATAGCGCGGTGTACAGCTGAAATTTTTCCTTTACGTTCAGGGCTATGCATAAGCCTGATCTGCGGAAAGCGGGAAACCAGGTCGGGCGTACCATCTGAAGAACCATCTGTGACAAAGATCAGTTCAAGCTTCCCTGCCGGATAGTTTAACTGTAAGGTATTTTGAATTTTCTCTACGATATAGTCGGCTTCATTATAAGCCGCCACGATCAAAGTACAACTTGGCAGCTCATCAAAAGCATATTGTTTTCTTGTCTGCCGTTTAAAGAGGCGTTTAAGTCGCACAAGGAGGTACAGCAGTATGCCGTAGCCAAAGAAGGTATAAAAAACAAGTATTATGCAGGTCCAAAATGCTATGATCATATTATTTAACTGGGTATCCAAGTGTGTTGCTGCTTGTTGAATGGAGCAAGTTCCACTTGATTGCCGACAAAAGTACGGGAATAAAAGACGTATTGTGTTCTTTTATGTACCGCAGAATATTTCTAGGGGTAACCACTACAATAAAATAGAAATAGAAGATAGTCCGCTCCTGCACTTTGGCATTCCTCCGGATAAACAAAATGCGGTTGCGATTCATGAAAAACTCTTTCAGACTGCTGTTTTTACCTACGGATATCGATTCCTTGTGGAAGATGCTCGCCGTGCAATTTACCCAGATCTTAAAGCCGGCTTTGCGGATCCGTTCACACCAATCCATCTCCTCGAAATACAGGAAGAAGTTCTCCGGCATCGGACCAGCAGCAAGAAGAGCTTCCCTGCGGATCATCATCGCCGCACCATGAATATAGCCCGTGTTGCCGCTGACGGAATCATATTGCCCTTGATCCTGCTCAAATTGACCAATACAGCGATTGCGGCAGGTATAGTAATTCATGGGTGTAAAGCCGGCATACTGAATCACATTTGGCTCGTCATAATACATGATTTTCGGGGAGACAATACCGATGGATGGATCTGCTTCCAATGTCGCAGAAAGCGTCTCCAGCAACCCAGCGGTAAACTCCGTATCGTTATTAACCAGGAACAAGAAATCTCCGCTTGCGGCTTCAATACCCAAATTGTTCCCGCCAGCAAAGCCCAGGTTTACTTCTGAGCGGATGAAACGGATGTTCTTACTTTGTTGCAGAAATCTGTTACCGTTATTTACCTTGCTACCATTATCGACTACAATAATTTCTATATTTGCGTCAGAATAAAAGAGATTGATCGATTTTATTAAAGCTAAGGTTGTTTCCGGTTGATTGTAGTCTACGGTAATGATTGAAATTAGAGACATTTATTGTAGTTACGTTGTATTAATCCTCACCTCAGATTTTGATTCGAGATAAAAAACTTACTGAAGATCTAGAAAAATTGCGGAACCTTCAGAGCAAAGATGAAGAATTAATTCAAAAATTAGGTGAATTCGTGAATTTGCTACAGGATAGCAAACTCGATTCTGAGAACATCAAGCAAATAAAAATGACCATTAACCACGCACTCGATGTGAAGATCGATAGTGAGTCGGTTATTGATCAGATCAAAACGATATCGTTGGGTAACCTGGACAAATTGCAGCAACTGGATGAATTGGAGCTGTTGCTGACAACCAATCATCTGGATTCCAAACAGGCACACCGGATTACCATTAAGCATATACTTCTGAAATCCATCACGGTGATCATCGGCTTCTTGTTTGTGACGTTAGGCTTCGCCATGATCATTATGCCCGCGCCGCCGTATTTTGAAATGTTCACCATCTTCTATTTCAATGACAATGACGGCGTGACCTTAATGGACCTGATATCGTTGATCATTATAGCGATCGGCCTATATATTATTGTGAAAACCATCTCAAACTTTAAATCGAATGAATAAGACTATCTTATTGGTTGATGATGATCCATTTCAATTAAAACTCTACGAGCGACTGTTACAAGACAACGGGTATTTGTGCCGTGTTGCCTTGTCAGTTGATGCTGCAGAAGATATATTAAAGAATTTCGAAGTTCCTGACCTGATCATTTCCGATTACGAGATGCCGGATAAGAATGGATTTGAATTCCGTAAGCAACTGCTCGGACAGCCGTCTCTGAAGAACGTTCCATTCCTTTTTCTAACGTCAATAAACGACGAACGCTTTATTCAAGAAGGACTGGATCTGAAAGCCATTGATTATATGGCTAAGAATATTCCTCCGGCGCGGATCCTTTCCAAGATCAACAACCTCATGCTTGCCGTTAAGGAGCATTACGAGCGTTCCCTGAGCGAAGTCAAAGGGGTTGCCGAAAAGCTGAACCTGAGAAACATTCCACTGCAGGCACCGCAGTTAAAGAATTTTGAGGTCAGTTACTTCAACCAGTCCTATCAATCGCAGCCCGGAGGTGATTTTATTGACTTCATCAAAGTCGACGATCGGTATACTTTTGTGATCCTTGGTGATGTTATGGGCAAAAAATGGGGAGCCTGGTTTTTCTCGTTCAGTTATCTGAGCTATATTCGGGCAGCCATTCGTCTTTGTGTGTTTGACGGTAATACGTCGCTGTCCACAATCCTGAATAAGCTTAACCGGGTCATCTATGCAGACGAGCTGCTCACAGATATTTTTTCAACCGTTAGCATTCTACTATTGGATGATGAGCTCGGAAAAATTGCTTACTCTGGTGCAGGAGACCTGCCGGTGCTGAAATTCAAACAGGACAGTCGCGAACTGGAATCTTATCAGTCTGACGGTATTTTACTCGGATTTTCGGAACATGTGACTTATACAGAGATCGAAATTGGTTTAAAAGACGAAGAAGAACTGTATCTTATTTCGGATGGTATGATCGATTTTCAGGTTAATAATGAGAAAAAATCCGACATGAACCTGTTCAAGGCCAAGCTGCATGACTTGAAAATCAGGAAAGAGCCAACAGAACTGTTGGTTAGAGATTTATTCAATAAACATACCTCACAGGTAGATGACTGCAGTTTTATTATTGTAAAAAGAAAATAACAGCTATTTTTATAAAAAAAGTATGAACTTAAGTAAAGAAAAGGTAAATGGTATTCTAATTGTAACGATTGAAGAGAAAGAGGCAAATCTTTCAAAAGCCGATCGTTTTAAAGAACTCATTTCTGAAGAGATCAATTCTGGAGAAAGGCAACTCATTGTCTCTTTTAAAAACGTGGAATATTTAGACAGTTCATTTCTTGGCGCACTTGTAGGTTTGTTGAAAATACTTTTACCTTTAAACGGAAAGCTAGTTCTCACCAACCTGAATGATGATATTGAAAACTTGTTTGAATTAACACGGTTAAACAAAATTTTTGTAATTAAGACCGACTTAACGGCAGCTATGTTAGACTTTTAGATGGAAGATGCACCAGTAAAAATAAACCTGAAGATACCCAAGACACCTGATGAGATATTAGATTACATTCATCAGGTGATTGCTGCTTTACAGGAAAAGGTCACGCTTAAGGATGCGACAGTCCGTAATATTAAGCTGATACTGATTGAGCTGGTTACAAATTCCATTAAACACTCTAAAGATGAAGAAGCCTTAATTGAATTGAGCTTCAGTCATCCGACGCTCACGATTGAAAAGGTTGATAGAGGTCTTCAAATTGAATTTACGGGCGACTCCCACAAGATTCCATTTGTGGATGTAAACAAGACCGTCATGGTCAACTTCTCTGAACAGAAAAGGCAGCACATCAAGATCTTGGATAAATACCAATTCAAATTTCTGGACGCTTACAAAGAAGGTATATCCATAGAGTTTATGCCGGAACACTTTGGATTGTACATCATTACTCTAGCCTCCGATAGCTTTGTCTACCAGCATGATCCTAAATTGCAGGAAAACAGATTCATTGTGAACATCAATTTAAAGCCTTAAAAGGCTAAATACCGTGTTTAACGCAAGCCAATGTGTCGGAATTTAGTCAAATATCATATAATTGCGTATTATTCTTAAATTCTGCGTTAAATCCCTAATATTTAAGTATTTTTGTACATCAATATCGACGGAATTTCCTGGGTGGTATTGTACTTGACAATTGTATTTAAATTAATGAAAAAAAATCTACTCTACCTATCCTTTGCCCTTGCCATGCTGGCGACGTCTTGTAAGAAGGACGATTCAGGCATTGAACCAGTGAAAGACGCCGCGCTGTCCGACATGGTTGTTCCACAAACATTTAGCTGGCAGACCTCCAGGGATGTCAACTTTAGCATTGGAATCTCGGATACGAGATTTCAAAACAAACTGTATACAATTGCCATTTACATGACTGATCCCGGAGTTCCGATTGGAAAAGTAGATGGAAAAGATGTACTTCCAAAGGCAGTGAGAAAAGGCTCCGCTTCTTTGGTAAGCCCTTACAACACAAAATTATCCATTCCAGCAATGGTAACTGCTGTGTACGTTGTTAAGACTGCAGCCGATGGCAGTTCTTTTGTTCAAAAGGTTTCGGTGACTTCGCAATTGGTTTCCCTGTCTCTGGGATCTTCAGCGGTGATTGAGATTCCTGCTCCGGCAGCAAAAGGTTCTGCTGTTGAAAACAACAAGCTGACGGCACTTACAAACACAACAAGTACGTTTAACACGACGCCGTATACAACAATGACGGAGCCGAGCTGCGGTCAAAGTGCAACCGGAACATCCGTTTCACTTAGTCCATTCCGCGTAACCTGCTATACGGCTACTGCAAATACAACATTGAATATTTCCGGCGTTTTCGGTGGAACATTAAAAATCAGTGCTCCAGGAAAAGTCATTACCATAGGATCGTTCAGCCATTTAGGCGTTTCGATTTTTGTTGGTGCGGGTACAACAGTTAAGTTCCCGACTGACTTAAACCTGTCTGACGGTGAGACTATCGTAAACAGTGGTATTGTAACTGGTGTTAACTTTACGGGTAATGGTAATTTCACCAACCATGGAACTGCAACATTTACAGGCACGATCAATCAGTATTCTTCATCAATAATAGTGAACAACTCTGTTTTAGATGTAAAGGATGTTGTCGCAGCTGGACAGATCTTAAATACAAAGACTTTTCTAGCGACAGGACTAAAAGTGACAAGCAGTGGAACCTTTACAAATAACTGCTATGCAAATATTGAAGGAATTGTAAACAACGTAGACGGTCTTATTAAGAACAACAGCTTAATGGTCGCGAATAACACCTACTCAACGGGTAATATTAACTTGTATGATGGTGCCTTATACCAAACGGATGTATTTAGCCAAAACGAAGGTTATATCTATGGTATTGGCGAGCCATCTGTATTTAAGGTGACCAGTTCTGTCACAACGGCAATTATCAATAACTCCGGCGTATTTTGGGGCGCTGTTCAATATTGCGGAAGCAGGGACATCAATGGAAATCGGCTCCACTTTGTATTAGGAGCTGTACAAGCTTGTGGCTTATACATTCCTAAAGACGAATGTAATTCTGTCGGTAATGGGACAGCTCCAGCACCAATCAAACCCGATACAGATGGTGATGGTGTTATTGATGAGCAGGATGATTATCCAAATGATAAAACAAAAGCTTACAACAACTACTCGGCTAATTACCAAAACGGTGGTTCAACTGTTGCTTTTGAAGATAGCTGGCCATCTCAAGGAGATTACGACTTGAACGACATCGTCCTTACCTACAAACACATGGTAATTACCAGTGCGGCAAACATCGTTGTTCGTGTAGAAGGAGAATGGAATCTATTGGCTACTGGTGGTGATTACCAAAATGGTGCTGGTATTTTGTTCCCACTTCCAAAAGCAAATGCGACAAACTTCACATCATCAAACGGTCTGCCTCTTGAAGCCGGCCAAGACAGTGTTGTTGTAAGTTTGTTCAGCAACAGCCGCGCGTTACAGACTACCTGGAACACCATTAGCGGACAAGCCGTTTCACCTTCGAAATCATTCACTTTCAGCTTTGATGTAACCAATGGACCGAGCATAGCCGCCATGGGTGTGAGCTCATACAACCCATTTATCTGGAACAATTCTACTGGATTTGGTAGAGGTTATGAAACACACTTGTATGGAGCCAAGCCAACTAAACTTGCTAAAGCAAGCTTGTTTGGTACGGGCGCAGACAACTCGACTACCGGTGTCTATTATTCAACATTAACCAGACTTCCCTGGGGTATAGAAATCCCGGTTGCAGATTTTAAATATCCGGTAGAATATAAGCCTATTACGGTAGCTTATTTAAAGTTTAACAGCTGGGCTACTTCCGGCGGTACCAACGATAAAGACTGGTATAGTAATACCGGAAGCACCTATAGAAATACGTCTAACTTGTATATTGGCAAATAATTCTATAAAACACTAAAGAGAAAGCCGGTTGACTCCTAGTCAGCCGGCTTTTTGTTTAAGTAAAGCCCGCCATATGTGCAATTCAGATGTAAACTATTTAGGAAATGATGGGAATTAAGACCACGGTATATTTACGAATGTGGAAGCAGATACTCATTTTTGTGAAAAAAATTTTCGGATAAATAGCAGCTTCATCATTCCGGTTACATCAAAAAAGTGCCTTATGAGCATTTTAATGGTGTTTTCCGAGAGCGTAGTAGACCTGGATCCAGGAATGGTCTGATCATTGGATAAAGCAAATTCTATATCCAATTATATGAATAGAAAAATACTCTCAACTGTATTCGCCTTAGCCCTACTTGGGACTGCCTGTAAAAAGGAAAATTCCATAAATCTATCCGATGAGCAATTAAGCAAATTTACTGCACCTGCAGGTTTTGATTTTAGAACAGACAAGCTTGTTAACTTAAGCATCGGTATTACCGACAGCCGCTTTGGTAACAAGCCTTTCGTTGTTGAAGTCTATGCCCAGGAACCAACTCAGGATACTGCCCCGATCAGCAAAGGTTCTGCGACACTAACAAGTCCATTTAATGTGCCTGTCCGTGTAGCTGCCTACGTAACGCAGCTTTGGATAGTAAAAACTGCAGTTGACGGGTCAACAACGACTCAGACACTTGATATCGGAAAAGATACCAAGGCGGTTTCGACTTCCATGAATGTCATCAACAGCAACATGGTTACAGGAACCGTAAACAACGGTATGGCGGCGATTGATCCCCTTCCGGAACCTACCTGCGGCAGAGTAGCTACAAGCTCGAATGTCAATATCAGCAATTCCGATGATGTTGTCTGCGTTGAACCAAAATCAGATGCGACCATATTTGTAAACGCTAATAGTGGTGGTACCCTTAGATTGAATGCACCTGGGAAGACAATCACCATTGGTAACAATTTTAATCACACCAACCTAAATGTTTATATTACAACCGGAACGACCGTAAGCTTTCCCGCTAATCTGGAAATTAAATCAGGTGAAGTTTACAAGAACAATGGGACGATGATCGTGTCAAACGTTACGATGTCTGGAACGCTCGTTAATAACGGGACAGCTACTTTTTTAGGAAACACCTTTACGTTGAATAGTGGTGCTACCGTTACGAACGCAGGTACAGCTACCGTTGATGCTGATGATGCAATGCTAAACAGCACTTTGACAAACGATGGTCATTTGACTTTCAACAACAACTTTAAAATTAATAGTGACGGGTTGTTTACCAACAACTGTAATTTAACCGTAACAAAAATCTTTACTGTTGCCAGCACAAAAGCTTATAACAACAAGCTGATCGTTGTTAAAGGTGCGACTTACCTGAACGGCGGTGGTTTGATCACTCTAAATAATGGTGCCATGATCCAAACCAGAGATCTAACCAATTTAGATGGTGTTGTTGTAGGTATTGGCACTAACCGTTCCTTCTTCCAGGTTTTAAACGCTGTAAGCGATAACGTCCTGAACAATCAAGGTTACTTCAAAGGTAATTTGCAGTATTCCGGCACAAAAGATATCGAGGCTAACCAAAACAAAGTTAAGCACTTCGCGGATGGTGCAACCAAAGGGTCTGACACCTATATCTCAAAAGATGATTGTAATACCATCGGTAACGGCACTGCGCCTGCCCCATCTTTGCCAGATACAGATGGAGACAACATTATTGATACAAAAGATGATTATCCAAACGACGCAACAAAGGCGTTTAAAAACTATTCTGTGAATGGCGAAAAAGGTTCTACCATTATTTTTGAAGACAACTGGCCAGCTAAAGCGGATTACGATTTAAATGACATCGTTTTCAGATACTACCACCTGGTTGTAACAAACAGTAAAAACGTGGTTGTACGAATCGAAGGTGAATGGAATTTAGTTGCAACCGGCGGTAATTTCAACAACGGTGCAGGTATCCAGTTTAACCTACCGAAAGGTGATGCTGTAAACTTCCAGGCATCAAACAATTTGAAGCCAGAAGCCGGACAAGACAGCGTAGTTGTAATTTTATTTGACAACAGCCGTAAGGAAATGGCAACCTGGAACACCATTCCCGGACAAGTCTTATCTGCTTCGAAAAAATACAACTTTAGCTTTGACGTGACCAACGGACCTTTATTCTCAGCATTCGGCGCAAGTGCATTTAATCCATTCATCTGGAATGCTTCCTTCGGAAGAGGTCACGAAACGCATATGTTCGGTAAAAACCCAACAAAGCTTGCCGACACCAAATTGTTTGGAACAGGCGATGATAACTCCCTTAAAGGAAACAAGTACACAACTGCCGAAAACTTACCTTGGGGCCTTGAAGTACCAGTATCTGCCTTCCAGTATCCGGTAGAATATGCCAACATTACAACTGCATACCTAAAGTTTGCTACATGGGCGAACTCAGGCGGTTCTGCAGAACTAAAGTGGTATGAAACCACGGAAAGTGGTTATAGAGACACAGCCAATATTTTCAATAAATAGAGGCCTGGAAAGAATATTATCCTAATGCAACGCTCACTCTGAAGGCTGGACAGGTTAAACAAAGACCTGTTCAGCTTTCTTGTTTTAAACGATATCTAGCTTATAATTGTTACTTTCGACAGGTATGAAAGAAGAGACTGAAAGAATTACTGTAGTAACGGTTTGTGATAATCATTTCGCAGTAATGCTTGCTGCGCTTTTCAAATCGATTGAACTCAACCATCTGACCGAAGAGCGGATTGACCTTTATATTGTAGAAGATGGCATGAGCAATGCAAACAAAAGGTTGGTCAGCCATACCATTGAGGATCCCAAATTGGCCATCCATTGGTTGGCGATGAAAGAAGTTGTTGATATTCAAAAACTACCTTTGGATACCTCAACCTTTCCGTTAAACGTATACACCCGTTTATTTATCCCACACTTTCTACCTGAATCCTGTAAAAAAGCCATATACCTGGACGTGGACATGATTGTCCGGAAAGACCTTTCCGAACTATGGCATATTGATCTGCAAGGCCGGATCATTGGCGGCGTCCTGGACAGGGCCGAAAGTGTAGGCACCAGCTGGGCAGGCATTTCGAATTATAAGGAGCTTGGCATAGCAGCAGATACCGGTTACTACAACAGTGGTTTACTCCTGATTGATCTGCAGCAATGGCGGCGTTCAAAGCTGACGGAAGAAGTGGTTGCAGCTATTATACGGAATAAGCAATATGCCAACTTTCCCGATCAATATGGTCTAAATGTTGTCTTTGCGAACAAGTGGTGTACCCTTGACCCGAATTGGAATACTTATGCATTTAAGGAGATAAAGGATCCATATATTATCCATTTTATTGGTGTGAAGCCAATTTATTCCTCATACAATAACAATCTCGAATATAAAAGAGAGTTCTTCGAGTACCTCTCCAAGACCGGTTTTAAAAACTACAAGCCAAAGAGTAACTACGTTCGCTTTCTTAAAAAATTGTACAACCTGGTTGAGAAAAAGATCAAATCTCTAGTAAATAGATAACAGAACATGAACGTATACGATTTTCCCGGCGTAACCCTGCTGATCACACATTATAATCGGAGTACCTCCCTGGAACGTTTATTAAATAGTTTTGAAGGGCTAAATTGCCATTTTAAAGAGATCATTGTATCGGATGACGGTAGTAATCAGGAACAACTGGCGTATTTAAGTAAGCTGCAGCAACGGTTTGCATTTCGCCTGATTGGTAGTGAAACGAATCATGGCCTCGGTCATAACCTGAACAAAGGTCAGCAAGCCGTTCGTACCCCTTTAACACTATATGTTCAGGAAGATTTTGTGCCAACATCGCTGTTCCCGGAAAACTTTCAGCATGCAACGACCTTGATGAATGAAGACGAGGAACTTGACATGGTACGCTTTTACGCCTATTATGCTTATCCATATCTGAAGTCTTATAAGTTTGGATTTTCAGAGATGCTGATCCAACCCTGGCAGTTCAATTACAAGAAAATCTATGCGTATAGCGACCACCCGCACTTGAGGAGGTCTTCTTTTCTGCAGCGCTTTGGTAAATATGCTGAAGGTATAAAAGGTGATCGCACCGAGTATAAGATGTGTATTTCCTTTATTCAAAAACAAGGTAAAGGACTTATATTTAATAATCTGACGAGTTTATTTGACCAGGTGAATTCGGAAGATGAACCAAGCACCATGCAGAGAAGTAATCTGAGCCTATCCAAAAACCCGCTGGTAAAAATTGCCCGGGACATCTACCGGCAGATCAAGTACAACTATGATATCTACTTCCATTTAAAATAGAAGTAGTGAACATTTGTGCATTTTTGATCAAAGTGTGCTAAAACCTTGTTTTTTTTTATGATCTTTATATGCCTGTATACCGGTGGTATCCAGGCTGCTTGCGAACCAGTTCACCAAGGTATAAACTTGCGGGAAGCTCTCGTGAGTAAGAATGATTTCTGTTAACGTTTTTAAATTATATGTCCTTATTTGATATTCCAAGTTGGTTAAAGCCCCATTTCTATTCTGGGAGGAAGTTTAAAGATTTAACACCATTGGAAATTTCAGATCTGAAGGAAAGATTACATCGTTACCAAACAGACAATCCTGAAGTTTCCATTGTCATTCCAGCCTGGAATGAAGAGAACAATATCTTCAAAACTTTATCTTCCCTGGCTTCCAACAACTCGAACAGAAAGGTTGAGATCATTGTGATCAACAACAATTCAAGTGATGGCACGCAGCAGGTTTTAGATGCGCTCCACGTTAGATCCTTTTTTCAAGAGGAACAGGGCATTTCACATGCCCGACAAATGGGTTTACTAAAGGTAAAAGGTAAATACCACCTCTGCGCCGACTCCGACACGTTTTATCCACCAGGTTGGATTGATGCAATGGTGGGGCCCATGGATTCTTCTGAGGGGTGTGTAGGCGTTTACGGACGTTACTCCTTCATTCCCGCGCCCGGAGCAAACCGGATTGCCTTGAGTGTTTACGAAGCAATTACCGGGCTGTTAATCCGCCTGCGAAAGTATAAACGGGAGCACTTGAATGTGCTCGGTTTTAATATGGGTTTTGTTACCGCATGCGGAAAAGACAACGGGGGGTTTGAAGTGACCGAAATTCGTAAGTTTGATAACGCTAAAGACAGCCCTCATTTTGTAGAGGAAGCTGAAGATGGCCGGATGGCTTTAAATTTAAAGAAAACGGGTAAGTTATGCCTGATCAAAAGCAATGAAGCTCGCGTGTATACATCTTCGAGAAGAATTGTTGCGGAAGGTGGACTCTTCCAGGCTTTTAAAAGCCGGCTGCTGCTGCATTCAAACAGGATCGGCGAGTATATCAAAGGTGCGGAAGTAGAGTGACCTTACGTGAGGTGGTTGAGATATATTAATTGGGATTATAGTACGGTTAGATCGTGAATACATGTTTAAAAAACTACTAAATAAAGCCCTTGGGTTCCTGGTCAGGCTCATATACGGAAAACTGCCGGTCGATGTCAGATACTATTACCGGGATACGTATTACTGTCAGGTTGTACAGTGGAAGTACATCATTAAAGACTATATCACCAGACCAAAATATAAAAGAACAAGCTTTAGCGGTGAGTTTGCACCAGAACTCCAGTTTGCACTCCCATTTGCTTACTGGCACTACAAAAATGGCACATTAAAGGCAACCGAGGCCGCAAAATACACAAAGG